>Ga0206872_10096_pt1 | contig 26867 bp, 22 predicted proteins | sample Alteio_BWOrgCont_34_FD_152906 | JGI IMG/M metagenome (GOLD analysis project Ga0206872, IMG submission 152906) | Enriched cells from forest soil in Barre Woods Harvard Forest LTER site, Petersham, Massachusetts, United States -... | ecosystem: Environmental > Terrestrial > Soil > Temperate forest >... | reverse complement strand
ATGATGTTCGCCGATGCCGAAGACGTCGAGACCGACCTGGTCTGCAAGTTCGACTTCCTCGAGCAAATTTTTGAGGCGTTCGGTGGGATTGAGCAAGGCGCCGGTAACGGGATCCGCGAGAGTGGCAACAAAACTATCAATACCTATATGCATTTGGCTCCTTTGGAGTTGCTGGGACGTTTCGCGGTTATGTTTGGAGTATCAAGTGTACATCAAATGGATGACTGCGCCGGAAAATGCGCACAGTTCAATTTTCCAGATGGATATCCTACGTCAGGAGACTTCGACGGGAACGCGGTTGCGTTTATGTCGGGATAAGTCGTCGAGCCTGCGGGCTTCGGCGATTTCGTCGTCGGTGTACTTATAGACGATTTTGATCAGGTCCATTTTTTCGAGGAGGAGCAGGATTTGATAGGTGATGTCGCTGCGCTCTTCTTCCGGAAGAATGGCCTGGGAAGCGGCGATGTCTTTTTTGTGATGGTTGTTGTGCCAGCCTTCGCCGAGTGTGAACAAGTTGAGCCAGCCGCAGTTCTTGCTTTGTTCACCAGTATCGAAACGGGCCGCGCCCATCATGTGAGCCAGTGAGTTGATGAAGAATGTGAAGTGGTAGGTGAGGAAGGTGCTCGCAAAAAATCCGCCAAAGAGCATCGCCCAGCCGCCGACGCCCGTGGCGACGCCAAGAAAAAAGCAGGAGACTCCGAGCAGGACGGGAGCGATGAGATAGCCTCGTGCTTTCTCGAAGAACATGAGTTCGGGGAATTTTTTTAGGTCGGGAACCTTGTCGTAATCGGCTTTTTTGTATTTCTTGAGAAGGACCCATTTGACGTGGGAGTGATAGAAGCCTTTCCAGAAACTACCTGTCTCTTTCTGGACGTAATCGAAGGAGTGCAGGTCGTCCGCCGTATCCGAAAACTTATGGTGATGACGATGATGTGATGCCCACCAAATCACGCCTTTCTGGGCGTCGGCCGTGGCGAGAAAGGCCTCGATGAATTGAGCGGTCCGCAGGTATTTTTCTTCGCGGGCCGGAGTATTCACGAGCCATTTCAGCCACGCGGGCACCTTGTTCTTAAAGGAGCGGTGGGAGAAATAACGGTGGCGAAATCCGGTGACGAAGAACATGCGCCAGTAACAATTGAAGAGGCAGACCGTTAGCATGGCGATGCCGCACAAGAGCCGATGCCGGTCGCCAAATCCGCGCAAGAGTTCGGAGAACGTCCACACGAGGCCGATGATTCCGAGGAAATTGACCACGAAAAAGCGGCTCTCGTAGAGTATATCCTTGATGTTGATCTTTTCCCCAACGCCCAATTCGTCTTCTTCTGAACCTATCATGCCACCATTATAGCCACATTTTTGACTTAATCGAGAATCTCTTATGTGCGCAGGCATCGACCGCAATGATTGCGAAACTGGACAGGCAGGCTAAAATGACGTGAATGAATGTCCTCATCATCGATGATGATCTTGGTATCCGTGGAACCCTGGGCATGGCGCTGGAGACGATGGGGCACAAGGTCGAGACGGCCACTAATCGGGCGTCGGCGGAAAAGAAACTGCGGAATGAGAGTTTTGAGGTCGCGTTTCTGGACGTCCGGTTGGGAGCGGAGAACGGGCTGGATATTCTTCCTGATCTACTGAGGCTTTCGCCCCGGTTGGCCGTCATTGTCATCACGGCTTATTCCTCGATTGAGACGGCGGTGCTGGCGATTCAACGCGGCGCTTTCGATTATCTCGCCAAGCCGTTCAAGCCGGCGCAGATCGTCCAGATGTTGGAGCGCGTGGCGAAGACGCGGCAGCTGGAGACTCGAATCTCCGACTTGGAGGGCCAGCTTTCGCGGCCTGGTGCGGATACCGAGTTGGTGACCACTTCAGATCCTCAAATGCAACGGTTGATGGAGGTGGCAAAAAAAAGCGCGTCGAGCGATGCGACCATCCTGATGTTGGGCGAAAGCGGTACGGGCAAAAGTGTCCTGGCGCGGCAAATTCATCGCTGGAGTTCCCGCGCCAAGGAACCTTTTGTAACGGTGAGTTGCCCGAGTCTTTCGCGGGATTTGTTGGAGAGTGAGCTTTTCGGGCACATGAAGGGAGCGTTTACGGGAGCTGTGGCGACGACATGGGGCAAGGTGGCCGCGGCTGATCGTGGAACACTTTTTCTCGACGAAATCGGAGAGCTCCCGCTCGAAATTCAACCGAAACTGCTGAGACTTTTACAGGAGCGGGAATATGAGCGCGTGGGCGAATCGAAAATTCGGATGGCCAACGTTCGCGTTATTGCCGCGACGAATCGTAATCTGAAAGAAGCCGTGGCGCATGGGACGTTTCGTGAAGATCTTCTTTATCGGCTGGATGTGATTTCGTTCCATCTTCCTCCTTTGCGGGAACGCCCGGGCGATATTTTATCGATTGCCGAAAACCAACTTCAGCTCATGGCCCGTCAATCAGGGCGATCCGTGAAGAATTTTTCCGAAGCGGCGAGTCACATGATGACGCGCTACGCGTGGCCGGGTAATATCCGCGAACTGCGGAATGTGATTGAGCGTGCCACGATTTTGAGTACGGGTGAGCAGATCGATGCGGCTGATCTACCCTCTTCGCTAAGTGAAGGCATCGAGGAGAGCCCGGCTCTTGGGGGTGAGCATTCAATTGAGGAGATCGAGGCCGAGCATATCCGGAAGGTTTTGGCGCGGAGCAAAAATCTTCAACAGGCGGCGGCGATCTTGAAGCTCGATCCGACGACGCTGCTGCGCAAACGCAAGAGTCTTAATCTCTAAAAGCGCGGACAAGAATCGGGTAAAGTCCCCGACTGCTTTTCGCCCATCGGCTAATATCCCCGAGGACAAAGGTCTCGCCAAGGCCTTGCTTCCGGCGACGTCAATTGTATTACATTCGTTATAAGTTACTTGCGATTGGCATGCATTTCTCGGCACAGCGCCAGCTAAGGAATAGGGGTTATGATGACATTGAATCGCCGCCTGCTCCTGGGTATCGCCCCGGTGCTGGTCATTTTTTTGGCGGTGGGCATCTACGCCATTTTTCTGTTCTCGAAATTGGGCGGCGCGATCGACGTCATTTTGCGAGAGAACTACCGAAGTGTCGTTGCCTCCCAAAATATGAAAGAGGCTGCCGAACGAATGGATTCCGGGTTGCTCTTTATGTTGGGCGGAGAAGAGGCGAGAGGGATCCAGATGTTCCGGCAAAACGTGCCGATTTTTGAGAGGAATTCGGATATCGAGTCGCACACCATCACCTTGCCGGGCGAGGGAGACCTCGAAAGCAAGATTCAACAATTGCATGCGAAGTACCTGGAGGTAGCCACGCAATTCATGGCGCTTTTGCCGTCAGACCCGGCCCGGCGTGCCCTCTATTTCGATCAACTACTTCCCGCATTTACCGAAGTCAAGGAGACCGCCAACCGCATCCTGGAAATCAACCAGCAGAACATGGTTGATGAGAACAACGCGGCGCGGCAGCAGAGTCACGATGCGTCCCGGTATATGATCATGACGCTCTTCGTCGGATTTATTGTCGCGGCCGGTGTCACCTATGCGCTGGCCCGTTCGATAGTTCAGCCGGTCCAAGACCTGACCGAATCGGCGCAACAATTGGGCGACGGCAACCTTGATCAGCATGTGACGGTGCAATCCCAGGATGAAGTGGGAAAGTTGGCGGAGGCTTTCAACAAGATGGCGGCCAAGCTTCGCGCCTACCGGCAGAGCACGACCGAACAGATTCTTCAGGCGCAACAAACTACGGAGAGTGCCTTGCGCGCATTTCCTGATCCGATCCTGGTTTTTTCCCTAGAGAAAGAAATCAAGCTTCAGAATGTGGCGGCGGAACGTTTTCTCAAGCAAGTCGGCGGGGACATCGCTGCCATCGGGACGCTCTCGTCTTCGATTGAGCAAAGTTTAAAAGGCGCGGCGGATTTTCAGCCGACCAGTTTCGACAAGGCCATTTTGGTGAACCTCGAGGGAGCGGAGAAATTCTTTCTTCCCCGAGTGTTGGCCATGCGCAACGAGACGGGGAGTCCCGTTGGCGTGGTGGTGGTTTTGCAGGATGTCACACGCTTCCGTGTGGCGGACGACGTGAAAACCGATTTGATAGCCACGGTCAGTCACGAGCTCAAGACTCCGCTCACCAGCATGCAGATGGCGGTCTATCTGTTGTTGGAGGAAAAAGTTGGGCCGCTCAATCCCAAGCAAACCGAATTGCTTCTTGCTGCCCGGAATAATTCGGATCGGTTGTTTGAGATGATCGAGGATCTGCTGGATCTGGCACGTTTTGAAGGCGGCGCAGCCTTGCTCGACAAGAAGCGGACAGGGGCCCAGCAACTTGTCGACGAGGTGGTTGACCGGGAGAAGGAGCTTGTTGTTTCCCGGGGGCTGGAATTGAAAGTGGAAACGGAACCGCACCTTCCGAATATCGAAATCAGTCGTCCGCGCATCAATCAGGTCTTCGCCAATTTCATTTCGAACGCGGTGAAATACTCGCCTGCGGGCAGTGTGATTACGCTTCTGGCCAAGAGGGAAGACGCAAAAAATGTTCGATTCTCCGTCAAGGACGAGGGTCCCGGCATCCCCAAGGAATTACGCCGCCGTATCTTCGATAAATTCTTCCGGATTGCCGAAAGCGGCGACGAGGGGGCTGGTCTCGGTCTTGGTATTGCCCGGGAAATAGTTCTCGCTCATGGCGGGAATATCGGAGTCGAAAGCGAGGAAGGAAAGGGTAGTGAATTCTTTTTCACCATTCCCGCCCTGGTCTGATTTTAACAACAAAAAGGAAACATTATGAAAGAAAGAACCATCGTCACCGGCGTAGTTAGTCTGTTATTCGCCGTTGCCATCTTATTCACCGGAAACACGGACGTCATTTTCGTCGGAGCCAGCGTGCTCTTTTTCATTATTTGTATCGCCTATGCGGAATGGTGCGAACGGCTCTAAGGAAACATTTATGGACATGCTCATCGTCGGACTTATTTCACTCGGACTACTGGTTTACCTCTTCATCGCCATGATCTGGCCGGAGAAGTTCTAAATTTAATTTATATATGAACGCTACATTGGGATGGATTCAGTTGGCTCTTTATTTGGGCCTGCTTTTAGTAATCACGAAGCCGCTGGGTTTGTACCTGCTTCAAGTGCTCGACGCCCGGGGACGCACCTGGCTCGACCCCATCGTGGGGCCGTTCGAGCGACTCACCTATCGACTTGGCGGAGTCGATCGCAACAAGGAACAGCATTGGAAGCAGTATACGATTTCGATGCTGATTTTCAGCCTCGTCACGATGCTGGTGACCTACGCGATGCTGCGCCTGCAAGCGTTGCTCCCGTTGCAACACCTGCTCAACCCGCAGGGCTTTTCCGCAGTGGGCGATCACCTCGCCTTCGATACGGCGGCGAGCTTTACGACGAATACCAATTGGCAGAGTTATGGTGGTGAATCGACCATGTCGTATCTCTCGCAGATGGTGGCGCTCGCGAGTCAGAATTTCTTTTCTGCGGCAGTCGGCATCGCGATCGCGGCGGCGCTAGTCCGTGGTATTGCGCGTCATTGCGCCGACACCGTGGGTAATTTCTGGGTCGACCTGGTGCGCATCACCTATTATCTGCTTCTGCCGATTTGTTTGGTTTTTGCCATCTTCCTGATCTCCCAGGGGATGATTCAGAATTTTAAAGCTTATGATGCGGCCGCCTTGACGGAGAAGGAGACGATTCAGGTGCCGAAGAACGATGCCAATGGAAATCCGATGAAGGATGCCCAGGGCAATGCGATCACGGTGCCTCAGGTGGTGGACACGCAATCGATTCCGGAAGGCCCGATGGCCTCCCAAATGGCCATCAAGATGTTGGGAACAAATGGTGGTGGCTACACGAACGCGAATGCGGCCCATCCGTTTGAGAACCCGACACCTTTTTCAAATTTCATCCAGATGCTCTCGATCTTCGCGATTCCAAGCGCGATGACCTTTTATCTAGGGCGGATGGTGAAAAGTCCCGGCCACGGATGGTCCGTGTGGGCGGCGATGGCTCTCCTGTTTCTTGCCGGATTTTTCATCTGCTGGCATTACGAGGCGGCGGGCAATCCGATCCTGACGCAATTGGGAGTCAATCCCGCCGACGGTAATATGGAGGGGAAGGAAGTCCGCTTTGGCATCACCAATTCCGCGCTCTTCGCCACGATTACAACGGACGCATCCTGCGGCGCGGTCAATTCGATGCATGATTCGTTCACGCCCTTGGGCGGCCTGGTTCCCTTGTTCAATATCGAGCTGGGTGAGGTCGTCTTTGGCGGCGTCGGAGCGGGTCTCTATGGGATGCTGGTTTTCGTCATCGTCGCGGTTTTTATCGCGGGCTTGATGGTGGGCCGCACGCCTGAGTATCTCGGTAAGAAAATCCAGTCCTTCGAAGTTAAGATGTCGATGTTGGTGCTTCTGGTTCTCGCGATGGACATCCTGGGCTTCACGGCCTGGGCCTGCGTGAGCGATTGGGGCAAGGCCGGACTCAACAACCAAGGGCCGCACGGCTTTAGCGAAATGCTCTACGCCTACAGCTCGGTCACGGGCAATAATGGTAGCGCCTTTGCCGGCCTGACCGCGAGCACCTATTGGTATGATACGACGCTCGCCATCGGCATGTTGATTGGGCGCTTTCTGATGATCGTTCCGATCATGGCCATCGCGGGTTCGTTGGCGGCGAAGAAACTTATTCCGGCCGGACCCGGATCGTTCCCTGTTTCGGGAGCGACGTTTACGTTCCTTCTCATTGGTACCGTCCTGCTCGTTGGCGCTCTGAACTTTCTGCCCGCGCTGGCCCTCGGCCCAATTGTGGAGCACTTCCTCATGTTGGCTGGAAACAAATTATTCTAACGCTCAACTTTTAAAATTAATTCTCTATGAGTACTAAAACCCGTTCCCTGTTTGATCCTGCAATTGTGGTCCCCGCCTTGGGCGATTCGTTCAGAAAACTGAATCCCCTGGTGATGATCAAAAATCCGGTCATGTTCGTGACCATGGTTGGAGCGGCGGTGACGACCGCCGAAATTTTTGCCTCCAAAGAACCGAAGGCCTTCACCATCCAGATCTCGATCTGGCTTTGGTTCACGGTCCTTTTCGCCAACTTCGCGGAGGCGATGGCGGAAGGGCGCGGCAAGGCCCAGGCGAATGCGCTGCGGCAATCGCGCACGAAAACGGTGGCGAAGCTCCTTCGCACAAACGGTTCGGCGGAGGAAGTCGAGGCCTCGATCCTGCGCAAGGGCGATGTCATCGTGGTTACTGCCGGAGAAATCATTGCCAGTGATGGCGAGATTATCGAAGGTGCGGCCACGGTGGATGAATCGGCCATCACTGGTGAATCGGCCCCGGTCATTCGCGAGGCGGGTGGCGACCGGAGTTCGGTCACGGGTGGAACGCGGGTCCTTTCCGACGAAATCAAGATCCGCGTCTCGGCCGATCCGGGGCATAGCTTTCTTGATCGCATGATCGGTCTGGTGGAAGGCGCCAAGCGGCAGAAGACGCCGAACGAGATCGCGCTAACGATCTTGCTCGCGGCTTTGACCGTTATCTTCCTGGTCGTTTGCGTGACCTTGATGCCGTTCGGAATTTATTCGCAGGTGACCTTCTCGATTACCGTTTTGGTGTCGCTTCTGGTCTGTCTCATTCCGACCACGATTGGTGGATTGCTCAGCGCAATCGGAATCGCGGGCATCGATCGGTTGGTGCAGAAGAACGTCCTAGCGATGAGCGGTCGTGCCGTGGAGGCCGCCGGTGATGTCGACGTTCTCTTGTTGGATAAAACGGGTACGATCACTTTGGGAAATCGCCAGGCCGTGGAATTCTTTCCCGCGCCCGGAATTGTGATGAAGGACATGCTCGACGCGGCGCAACTGGCTTCGCTCGCGGATGAAACGCCGGAGGGTCGCAGCATCGTTGTCCTGGCCAAGCAACAGGGTGTGCGTGTGCAGAGTCTGCACGATTTACCGCACGCCACCTTTGTGGCTTTCACGGCGCAGACCCGCATGAGCGGTGTCGATCTCGGTTCCGTCCAGTATCGCAAGGGAGCGGCCGAATCGGTGAACAACTATGTGGGAGGAAATTTTGCACGGGAAGTGGCGGACAAAATCGATGAGATTTCGAAGCTCGGTGGCACCCCTCTGGTCGTCGCGACGCGGGACACTTCCAAGTCTGCAAATGCTTCGACGGTTTATGGAGTGATCTATCTTAAAGACATCGTGAAGGGCGGCCTGGCTGATCGGTTTGCCCGATTCCGTGCCATGGGGATTCGCACCGTGATGATCACGGGAGATAATCAGCAAACGGCGAGGGCGATTGCCAAGGAAGCGGGCGTTGATGATTTTCTGGCTCAGGCCACACCGGAGGACAAGCTCGCGTTGATTCGCAAGGAGCAACAGGACGGTCGTTTGGTCGCGATGACCGGCGACGGGACCAATGATGCTCCGGCCCTGGCGCAAGCTGACGTGGGCGTCGCCATGAACACCGGCACGCAGGCCGCCAAGGAAGCGGGTAACATGGTCGATCTCGATTCCAATCCGACCAAGCTGATCGAAATCGTTGAGATCGGCAAACAGCTCCTGATGACTCGCGGCGCGTTGACGACTTTTAGTATCGCGAACGATGTGGCCAAATACTTCGCCATTATTCCTGCGATGCTGATGGTCGCATTTCCGGTGGTAGCGCCGCTCAACATCATGCATCTGGCCAGCCCGAATAGCGCCATTCTCAGTGCGGTGATCTTCAATGCGTTGATCATCGTCCTGCTCATTCCGCTCGCGTTGAAAGGTGTTCAATTCAAGCCGATGCCGGCCATGGCGCTGCTTCAGCGAAATCTGATGATCTACGGGGTCGGCGGCGTCATCGCCCCGTTCTTCGGCATCAAGGTCATTGATGTGATCATTACGTCGCTTCACTTCATCTAAACCCAATTCTTATGAATATACTGAAAGAAATTAAAACGTCGGTTGTCGTCACGCTTGTCCTATTGATAATCTGCTGCGGGATTTATCCACTCGTTGTCTTTGGCGCGGGGCAGTTGCTCTTCCCTAAGCAGGCCAATGGCAGTCTCGTCCTGGACGGCGATGGCAAGCCCATTGCCTCCACGCTTTTGGGACAGACTTTCAGCGCGGATAAGTATTTCAATCCGCGTCCCTCGGCGGCTGGGCAAGGCTACGATTCGACCAGTTCGGGTGGCAGCAATTATGGTGCGACCTCGCAAGCGCTGCATGATGCGGTCAAGCAACGCGTGGCTGATTATCGGAAGGCGAATAATCTTCCGGATACGCAACTCGTCCCTGGGGATGCCGTGACCGCCTCGGGTAGCGGACTTGATCCCCACATCAGCATCAACAATGCGTTGATTCAACTTCCCCGCGTCGCCAAGGCCCGGGGCATGAGTGAAGACGATCTGAAAAAGCTCGTCGATCAGTGCACGGACGGACGCGACTTCGGCATCTTGGGTGAGCCCGGCGTCAACATCGTCAAACTCAATTTGGCCTTGGACGGTAAGTTCAAGTAAGGAGGAGAGACAGGCAAGTCGCTTGGCGCAACGCCCTTTGCCAGAAAAGGGCGTTGCGTTTCAAGCAATCCGGGCATCCAGCCCGGGCAGCGGTAATACTTATTTTCATGCATGACATCCCCCTGACTTTCGCCGTGCCGACTTATCGATTGCGGGATGTTCCCCAAACGGTCGAGGCTTACGACGAAAATTTTTCGACGAACGGTCACATCGTCAAGTTGATGGTTTTTGACGACTCCAGCCCCGCAACCCAGAAGAAATATTATTCGTTACTGGAACAGACCCAGACGCAGAACGAACTCTATTACGTCGGTCCGCGCGAAAAGGAGGCGTTCATCCAACTCGTCAACAAGCGCGTCAATAACACGAGACTGGAACCTCTCGTGCGCAATCTTTTTCGGCCTAGTTACGGTGGGAACCGGAATTTCACGTTGATTTATACGCTCGGGGAATTGCTCGTCAGTTCCGACGACGACATGCGTCCGTATGCCCTTATTGAAGATAGTCCGGAATCGCTTTCCGAAACCGAGATTAGTCGTGGAAAATTAGTCAAACCGGACGCGCCTGGTTATTCCGACAAAGCTTTTGATATCCTGTCGAGTTTCTATGACGTTCTTGGCCGACCGGTGAAAAGTTTGCCGCGGAATTTTTTGCAGGGTGAATATGTCGTCGATACCGCCATGGATCTCGAGACAAACGCCACCCTTGGCGTCACCCGGGAAAACTCTCTTTTTCTCAAGGCTGGACGGATTCCGCCAAATGCCATCGTGAAGATCGCACAGACTTTTCGCACGGGCACAAACGACATCGATGCGGTCGATTTCGTGGATCTTTACTTACAGAATGAAGACCAAGTTGGGATCAACGAGCTGAACGACTATTATGCCTTGGTGAACTTTCGCCCTGTGGTTACCAATAAGAATTGGCGCATGGACTGCGGAGTTGGGGGATACGATAACGAGTTTGGGTTGCCGCCTTTCTTTCCCACACGATTACGATTTGAAGATTACATCTATCGTCTGTGGATTCAGCGGCAGGGAATTGTCGCCGCTCACGTTGACTCGGTTCAGTTTCATTCGAAAAGCAACTACATGCGGAATCCGCCGGCTGCGGAGATTTTCAACGAAGAGATATCCAATCTCTTGAAACGGAAAATCAAGGATAGCCTGCGCAAAACCAGCGATCTTGGGATTGAGTTTGGCTACGAAGGAGAAGTTACCATCGAAGATGCGACGCAGATTCTGGATCGTATCCGGGCCCTTTATCAACGGGCCAAAACAGCCGCAAAATCGGCGCGGGACACAGAGCGTAAAATGGGGATCGAGTTTTTTGCGGACAGTCTCCAAAAAGCGTTTTACGGATTCGATTCCGATTTTTTCCAGCAAAACGTGACCCGTATGGTTGATGACGTCATTAGTCAGTTCAAGGGGTCTCTTGACCTGTGGCCGACGTTGATCGAAATCTGTTATTACGCGAAAAGTAAAAAGGCATTTCCTCAAGTGCGGGTCTTGAATAAGACTTCCAAACGTCCCGCCCGCAGGGTTTCTCCAAAACCTCGAACGCCTCAGCTCTCTTCAACGGTCGGTGCTCAAAAGAACGATTGAGCCTGTCTCAAAAAGTAACGGGTGCTATAAAGATCATATGGAGAAGGAGCCCCCAGTTGATAATCGGCAAAGCCCGGAAGACTTCCTGCACCTGATCCAGAGGCAGGCCCGGGGAAAGCTGAAGGTCTATCTCGGGTCATCCGCTGGCGTGGGCAAAACCTACTCGATGTTGATCGAGGGTAACCGGTTGAGGAATCGGGGCGTCGATGTCGTCATTGGTTATGTGGAGCCTCATGACCGTCCCGAGACCACGGCCCAAATTGATAAGCTGGAAATCATTCCGCCGCGCGTTACGCCGTATCATGGAATCGAGATTCGGGAGATGGATCTCGCTGCGATCCTCAAGCGCAAACCCACCATCGTTCTCGTCGATGAATTTGCACACACCAATTCGCCCGGCAGTAAAAATCAAAAGCGCTATGAGGATGTGCAAGAGTTGCTCGAAGCCGGCATCAGTGTCATCACCACGCTCAACGTTCAGCATTTGGAATCGCTTTATAATGTGATCGAGGTGGCGACCGGCACCAAAGTCAAGGAACGCATTCCCGACTCGGTTGTCGCCGAGGCCGATCAGATCATCAACATCGATCTTCCTGCCGAGGATTTGATCGATCGTCTCAAGGCGGGAAAAATTTACGCTCCCGACCGGGTGGAGCGGGCCATGGCGAATTTCTTCACGGAATCGAATCTTACCCGATTGCGGGAGATAACCTTCAGTGAAGTCGCCAACTTTCTGGATCGTCGCCAACGCATGCTCCGACCGGACACTAACAAGCCCAGTTCCATGGCCAAAGTGATGGTGGCCATCAGCAGTCGGGGGCCGCATCCTGAAACGCTTTTGCGCAAAACAGCCCGGTTGGCCAATCAGCTCAATGCCCAGTGGTATGTCGTCTATGTCCGGACGAACCAGGAAGCGCCGGACAAAATTCTCGCAGAGACGCATCGCCGGCTCACCGATACGTTGGAGATCGCCCAAAAGATGGGGGGCACCGTCCTGATTTTAAAGAGCAACGACATCGTCGCCGCCCTGACCTCCTTTGCTCGCGATTACGGCATTACGCAGGCCGTCATGGGGAAGTCTCATCCCCGTAAAGGCTGGAAAAGATTTTCGCCGTCGCTGGTGGATCGGCTCAGCGCCAATCTCGTTGGTGTTGATATTATTTTGTCGTAAATCAAAGCAGTTGCGAAGGTCTCAATGCAGAGACCGCAAATAGCTCACTAAGGCCGCGATCTGTTTATCGTCATACTTTTTGGCGAAGGTGGGCATTTCTCCCTTGATCCCGTTTTTGATCGTATGGGCGATGCGGGCGTTGCTGATGGAAAGGTTGTGGAGATTGGGGCCTTCGTCTCCGGTTGCATCATCCCCATGACATTCTGAGCAACTCGTGCCAAAAAACTCCCGCCCCTGGACGGCAAGTTCGGGCGTGGTCACAATTTCTGGCGAAGCCGTTATCGCCGCGTTGGAACTTGGCATCGCTCTGATTGAAATGGCCGCCAATCCTGCTGCGCCAAGCGACAACGAAGCAACCAAGAGGGCCGAGATGAGGGCTTTTCCTTCCAGCGAAAGATTCATGGTCGTGGCCTAGGAATTCAAAATCATTTCACCGCCCCAGTATCCCGCACCCGCCATTAGGCCTGCGGTGAGAAAGAGCACGGTGAGATAGGCGATGAAACTGCGCGGGGAGGCTTTGTCATCCATCATCACGCGCCAGACACCGAGCCCGACCAACCCGGCAAACGCGGGCCAGACGAAGAGGTGATGAAAGAGCAGGGCGTCGTGTCCCAGCACTTCTCCCTTCGTCATGAAGAGCCCGGAAAGCACGGCGGGAAACGTGCCGAGTGCTCCGAGGATGATCGTAAAATAACCGGCGGACTGAAGCTTGGTCTTGAGCGGCGACGGCTTGGGCCAGACATAGCCCAAGCCGTCGAAGAGGGCCGCCGCCATCGCCAGCGCCACCGGAAAGTGGACACTGGCACCGTGCAGTTTCGGCCAGAGGGCGGGATCGATCGTCATGTTGGCGTGATTTGAATTTTCCTTTAAGCCAGTGTCGAATCGATCAAGGCGAGATGATGATCGACCTCGGTGTAAGTGACGCTGCTCAGTCCCAGCATGCTACGCAATTGATCGGCGGGCACGACCATCGGCCCTCCCTTGGGCGCGGTGCCCGCGACGGGTTGAGGGAATGCGGTGGAGCGGGCCGTGTGGAACGTGATGTTCCCCTCGACCTTTTGCACGACCTGGTGAATGTGGCCGTTGAGAACGGTCACGGAACCAAATCCCTTGAGCATGTCGAGCGCCTGTGCACCATCGGTGGTGCCCCAGCCCCATTGCGCGTAAACTTCCCAGAGCGGTACGTGGGCGAAGACGACGATCGGCGTACTGTTTGAAAGCGAGGCGAGGTCTTTTTTCAGCCAGTCGAGTTGGTCCTGGCCGAGAATGCCGAGGCTTTGTTCAGTCTTGCCGAAGACGTTGACCAGGCCGATGAAATGAACGCCCTTTTGATCGAAGCTGTACCAACCGTTGCCCTGCGTTCCTTTGCCGAATCGTTGCAGATATTGCGCGCCGTTGTCGCTGAGGATGTCGTGTTCGCCGGGCACATAAAAAACCTGCGAGGACTTGGCGGTCTTGAGCATCTGCTCGACCGTGTCGAACTCATCGGCTTGGGCGAGATGGCTCAGGTCGCCGGTGTGCAGCATGAATTCGGGTGCCTGGGGCAGTGCATTGATACGGGTGATCGCTTCCTGAAAGGTGCCGATGACATTGGTGTTGGCGGGCTTGTTGAAACCGATGTGGGAATCGCTGATCTGGACGAAGTTGAGTGTCGCTCCCGCAATCGCTCCCGGATTAGCTAGGACATCGCCCAAGGCACGCGAGGTGAGAATGCCTCCATATAGAGAGCAGACCACCGCCGTGCCAGCCCAGCCCATGCAGCTAAGAAAGCCGCGGCGATCGATGCCATCGCGGCTGGTGTCGTGTAGAATGATGTCGTTTTTAGTCATATGAATTCGTCCTGTTTTTGGGGTTGGATATCTGGGAGGATGAAAGCCCGTCATGGGTCTTCCTAATGCCATACCTGCCGGGGGCCTGATTTATTCCATGAAGAAAAAAAGAATTTTCCGGGAATAAAACTCGTTGAGAAACGGTATATATATAGTGGAGCAATATCGTGATGCGGGAGAAAATCTGAGTCAGCCGAACTTTGAGCAGGTCTTCCTGCCGCATCTCGATGCCGCCTATAACCTCGCCCGCTGGCTCCTGCGTAATGACCAGGACGCCGAGGACGCCGTGCAGGAGGCGTACATGCGCGCTCACAAGGCCTTCGCCCGCTTTCGCGGTGGGGATGGCAAGGCTTGGTTTATGACGATTTTACGAAACGTTTGTTACACGATGATCAAAAAATTGAGGAGTCAGGAAACGCCCGAGCCTTTTGATGAAGAAATCCACCAGACGGTGGGTGAATCGGAAATGCAGGAGGCGTTTCGACAAAAAGCGAATGCGGAAAGTTTGCATGTTGCGTTGGAAAAATTGCCGGAGGAATTTCGCGAAATCATTGTGCTGCACGACTTGGAAGGTCTTGCTTACAAGGAAATCGCCACCGTTGTGGGAATCCCCATTGGTACGGTCATGTCGCGACTGGCCCGGGCGAGGGGACGATTGCGCGCCGAGATTGTTGCTGCAAAGGCCAAGGAGTCTCTCTCATGAATCACGACGAAGCTGCCAAATTGCTCGGTCCTTACCGGGACGGCGAACTCGACCTGGCCACTTGTTTGAAGCTGGAGGAGCACCTTGCGGGTTGCCCGTCCTGCCAGCAAAAATTGGTCGCAGAACAGGAGTTGGTTGAACTTATCAGCGCGGAGACTCCTCGTTTCAAGGCTTCGCCATTTCTGAAGACCCGCATTCAGGCTGCACTGCGGGAAGAAAAATCCTCTCCGATGGAAACTTCATGGTGGAAGCATTTTTCGCCGACGTGGGCGTTTTCCGGCTTGGCGATCGCCGTTGCCGTGATCGTCATCTTGGCGGCCGGCCTTTTCTCAACGCAAAGAATCCCGGAACTCGACCAGGAAGCGGTGGCGAATCATGTCCGCTCGTTACAAGTCAATCACCTCATGGATGTCGCCTCGACTGACCAGCACACGGTCAAACCGTGGTTTGCGGGCAAGCTCGATTACTCGCCGCAAGTGGTCGATCTCGGCCCGTCCGGGTATCCGCTCATTGGTGGAAGGCTCGACGTTTTGGGCCAGCGCAATGTCGCCGCCATCATTTATCAGCGCCGCAAGCATTATATCAACCTGTTCATCTGGCCTTCGGGGCCGAGCGCGCTGCATGACCATCTCTACAATCAAAATGGCTATCACGTCGTGGGCTGGGCCAAATCGGGAATGAATTATCTCGCCGTTTCGGAGCTGGGCGAAAAGGAATTGAAGGAATTTGTGGGAATGATCCAGGACCAAACCCTCGATTCACGACCCGGGGAATAACGTAAATAACGGCAGGCCACTCAGGCTTGATCCAGGATCGCCCGCAGAACCGTGAGCAAGGTACCAGCGGAGTAGGGTTTCGTCAGGAAATGTTTGACGCCCTCTCCGGAAAATTTGGCCAGGCCGCCATTGGCCATCAGGCCGCTTGCCGCGATAATCTTGACCCCCGGATTGATTCGCATCAGGGCGCGAATCGTGGCGGCTCCATCGAGAATAGGCATCGACATATCCGTGAGGACGACGGCGATTTCGTGACGATGCTGGGCATAGAGGGCCACGGCTTCCGCTCCATCCGTCGCGGTCAAAACGCGATAGCCGAACGCCTGCAGCGTCTGGCTGGTGATGGCGAGAATCGAAGCCTCGTCATCGACCACCAGCACCTTCTCGCCGTTTCCTCGCGGCAGGCTGGCCTGTTCCGACTGTTGCTTCCGCGCTCCAGACGACATTTCCATGGCAGGAAGGTACACTTTGAATGTCGTGCCTTTTCCCGGCTCGCTATAGACATTGATGGTGCCAGTATGACTCTTCACGATGGCCATGACCGTCGACAGGCCCAGGCCGGTTCCTTTATGAAGTTCCTTGGTCGTAAAGAAGGGCTCAAAGATTTTATCGACAACATCCGGCGGCATACCGGTTCCCGAATCGGTTACGCTGATCTTCACATGACGCCCGACTTTGGCCTGGATATTCATCGCGGTGTAGTGCTCGTCCAGTATGGCGTTTTCGACATTGATGCTTAAAATGCCGCCGCCCGGCATGGCATCCCGGGCGTTGACGCAGAGGTTGAGGAGAATTTGATGCACCTGCGTGGGATCGCCCAAAATGGCCCACGTGTCGTTGGGAATGGTGAAGTGCAGCCGAATATTTTTTGGAAAGGTATCCTTGATGATGTTTTCCAAGTCCTTCAATAAGTGGTTGGGTTGGACTTCGATCCGTTCGCCTTCCAGTCCGCGCGCGAACGAAAGCACCTGCCGCACGATATCGGTGCCGCGCTTGGCGCTCACCTCGATCGTCTCGAGGATGCTCCTGGCCTGGGGATCGGTCGCCGAGATCTTAAGCAGGTCGATGGACATCACGATCGGCGCCAGAATATTGTTCAGATCGTGCGCGACGCCGCCCGCCAGGGTGCCGATGCTTTCCATTCGCTGGGCTCGGAGAAATTGGTGTTCGAGTTTCTTGCGTTCGGTGAGATCCAGCACGAAAGCAAAGCCTTCGTCCGGGTTGTCCTTAAAGCCCGCCGAGCCAAGAAGAATCGGCACGCGCGAGCCATCCTTACGGATGAATTCTTTCTCGTAAAGTGCGCTGGTCCCTTTTGCCGCGATTTCGTCAAGCGCACGACGGTCGAGATGGCTGTACTCCGACGGTGTCATCGCCATCCAGTCGATGCGCCCGGCCTCCAGGTCCTCGCGGGTATAGCCCACGATTTGAAGAAAGGAATCGTTGGCCCCGGTGATTCCGCCATTTATGTTCCAAAAGACTACTCCCTGTGCGTTGGAATTCACCAACTGATGAAAGCGCACTTCATTCTTCTTCCGTTCGGTGATGTCGCGGATCATCGCCAGCAGATTCCCGTCTGGCATCAACGTCGCGATCATGTCCACTTCAAAGGTCGAGCCGTCCTTGCGTCGAAAATGCCACTCTTGGTGGTGATCGGACTTGGCTTCGATCAGGTTGAGCGCCTCGCCCATGTGAGGCATCTCCGATATGGCGACGATGTCCGAGACATGCCGCCCGATCAGTTCGTCGCGGGTGTACCCGAGCATTCGACAAATGCTCGTGTTGGCGTCGATGTAAGTATTTTTGGAATTGGAGATGAGAATGCCGTCCGGCGCATAATCGAAGAGGGTGCGGTAGCGCTCCTCACCCGTCCTGCGGGCCTCCTCCGTCTGTTTCCGCTCGGTTATGTCGCGTTGGACGGCGGCAAAATGGGCGCATTTGCCCGAAGCATCAAAAATGGGAACGATATCGATATCCACCCAGAATTCCGTTCCGTCCCTCGCATAATTAACAACTTGCCGCCGGATCGGTTTCCTCTCTTCCAAGGCTTGGTGGATTTCCGCCAGGATATGCGGATCGGTCTTTTTCCCCTGAAGAAAATGCGGGGTTTTTCCGAGCGTTTCCGCCGACGAATAACCCGTGATGCGCGTAAACGCTTCGTTCACGAAAATAATCCTCCGCCCCTCTTCGACAATGGGTTCGGCCTCCGTGATCATGACAATGTCGTTGAGGTTGGAGATGCAAGTATTGAGCAGGGCCAGGTGTTGCTCTGACTTTTTCCGCTCCGTGATGTCGCGGATATTGCATTGGATCAGGTGATTGTTGTCCACGAGGAAGGCGTTGCTGATGAACTCGACCTCGACCCGCAGTCCGTCTCTTGTCTCCAGGGGCAGACCTTCGTAGCGGATGCGGTCATTGTGTTGCAATTCGGCGAAGGCGATTTTGGAAGCAGCCTCGCCTTTGAAAGGGCCGATCTCCCACAGTTTTTTTCCAAGGAATTCCTCCTGCGAGTAACCGAGCAAATCCTTCATGAACGGGTTGGCATCCACCACTTGCCCGCTCTCGGCATCGAGAATGAGGATGCCGTCTTGGGCCGTTTCGAATAATCTGCGGTAACGAAGCTCGGAGGCGCGTACCACCTCTTCGCCGTGCGCTTCTGCCTGTTCGGTTCTCGTGTTCGCTTGATCGGTTCGGGTATTGGCCTCGTCTGTCCTGATGTTGGCCTGTTCGGTCCGTGCCTCGGCTTTTTTCCGTTCGGTTGTGTCACGGATATTGCATTGAATCAGTCGGTGGTTGTCCACGAGGAAGGCATTGCTGATGAATTCCACCTCGACGCGTCGGCCCTCCTTGGTTTCCAAGGGTAGACCTTCGTAGCGGATACGGTCCTTGTGTTGCAATTCGGCGAAGGCGATTTTGGAAGCGGCCTCGCCTTTGAAAGGGCCGATTTCCCACAGTTTTTTCCCCAGAAATTCCTCCTGCGAGTAACCGAGCAAATCTTTCATGAATGGGTTGGCGTCCACCACTTGCCCACTTTCAGCATCGAGAATAAGAATGCCGTCCTGCGCCGTTTCAAAGAGTCTTCGGTAACGGACTTCGGAGGCCCGTATCGCATGTTCCTCGCGGGCCTCTGCCTGCTCCGTGCCTGCTTTTTCGCGCGATTGTTGCAGACGCCGCATGAGGAGCGTCAATCCTACGATGAGGGCGATGTCCGCCAGCACCAGTCCGCTCATGAGATCCTTTTGGGCGGTTACCCGGGAGGTGAACGCGTTTTCGCGCGCGATGAACAGACGATCCTCTTCTGCTTCCATGGCATCCACCTGCGAACGTATTTCGTCCATAAGCAACTTGCCCTGGCCGTTCTTCATAAGTTGAATGGCGTCGAAGTTTTTATTCTGTTGGGCCAGTGACACCGATTGAGCCGTTACCGACAGTTTATCCGCAATGAGGCTTTGAAGATTCGCGGCTGCCGCCACCTGCTGTGAATTGTCCGCAACGAGAAGAGCGAGACTCTGATTTTGGCCGGGAATTTCCTGGAGAGCTTTCTCATAGCCCGTCAGGTAGCTAATATCCCCGGTCAATAAATAACCTCGTTCGCAGGTTTCGACGTCCTCGATCAGATTATGGAGATGGTCAACCTGATCCTTTACCTCGACGGAATGCAAGACCCAATGGGCATCGAGGTCGCGGGCATGCTGGCCTTCCTGGGCCAGAAAGACCAAAATGAGCGTGAGCGCCAGGGGGACCCATAACGCGAATATCGTTACCCAAAGATTGCCGTTTCTTGGATTTTCCTTAACGGCTTGCCTTGAATATTTGGCTGGAGAGGGCTGCTTTTCCGTGGGTGAGTCGTGGGGGCTCATAGAAACAAGAATGCAGAGGGGTCCGGTGATGAATATGGGGTGAATACCCCATATTCATCACCGCCCATGGATTTCCTTCTTCGCATCGAGGACAAGGCCAAATGGTTTTTCTATTTTGTTCATTTTATATTGAACAAACTAGGCCATATGCTAAAGCTGCCCGGTGACTGTGGCTTTAACCGAAAAATCTGAAGAAGGCGCCAGGACAAACGGCTCCGCCTCGCAACTCAACCCTGCGGAGGTGGAAATCATCCAGATATTCGTCCAATTCTCGCGCGCCCTGGGGCAGCCCCGCTCGTTGGCCGAGATTTACGGGTTGCTCTTCATTTCTCACGAGCCGTTGCCGATGGATACGCTGATCGAGCGTCTCAATTTGAGCAAGGGCTCCGCCAGCCAAGGCCTGAAATATCTCCAGGATCTCGGCGCGGTGCAGGTAGTTTACGTGGCGGGCGAGCGGCGCGGTCACTACAAGGCGGTTGCCGAATTGCGCAATCTGGCCGGACGATTTCTTCGTCAGCAAATTTTAACGCCTTTTGAAGGCGGTGAAAGCCGTCTGGACAGCATCACGGCACACGCCCAAAAGCTTTCAAGCGAACAACGGAAACACATCAACGCGCGGGTCAAGATGCTTCGCAGTTGGGGGCGAAATGTCCGGCGCGTGTTGCCGTTCGTCTTGAAAATATTGGGCAACGGCACCTAGCCCCACTTTGGGGAGACTCAACTTGTCTCGGCAAAAAGACATCACGATCAGGTCGAGGATTTCCCGCAAAAATTGCAGGAAGGCCAAGTGCGGCAGCTTGCCCGGATCCTTCTCTTCTCCATGAGCATCCAACCCGATATGCCTCCCGCTGAGGCAGGCGCCGAATTCGACCTGATCCTTGAAGCGGGCCGGGCCGAGAAAAACTATTGGCACGACCTGTGGAGATATCGCGAGCTCTTCATTATCCTCGCCTTGCGCGACATCTCCGTCCGTTACAAACAAACGGTGATCGGCATCGCCTGGGCCTTGATCCAGCCTTTCCTTACCATGGTCATTATGACCATCATCTTCAATAAAGTGGCCGGACTTCATTCAGTCGGAAGCGCTCCCTATGCGATCATGGTCTTCGCCGCGATGCTTCCATGGATGTTCTTCAGTTCTGCGCTCTCCTCCACCAGCCAGAGCATGGTCGGTAATGCGAACCTGATCTCTAAAGTTTATTTTCCCCGCCTGATCATTCCCGCCAGCGCCGTGGTCACCTCCTTCGCCGATTTTCTTATCTCGTTCCTTATCCTCATTGGCTTGATGATTTGGTATCAGGTCGTCCCCTCGTGGCATATCCTGACCTTGCCGCTTTTTATCGGGATCGCCTTTCTGGCGGCTCTTGGGCCTGGACTTCTTATTACCGCCCTCAACGTCAAATACCGGGATTTCCGCTACATCATTCCCTTTATCATCCAATTCGGAACTTACGCCAGCCCGGTTGGATTCAGCAGCTCCGTGATTCGCGAGAAATTTGGCGAAAAAATCTTTATCCTCTATTCGCTTAACCCGATGGTCGGCGTCATTGATGGGTTCCGCTGGGCCATCCTGGGGGATAACTCTCCCATTTATCTTCCCGGCTTCGTTCTCTCCCTCGTGATCGTGGGGCTGTTTCTGGTCATCGGCATCTCGTACTTCCGGAAAACGGAAAAGAGTTTTGTGGATATCATTTAGGTTTCACCAGCCCATATGAGTAATCAATCCGTCATCTCCGTCGAAAATCTCGGCAAGGTTTATCGCATCAACCATCAGGCGGAACGTCAACGTTACGTCGCTCTTCGCGACGTGATTGCCGAGAAATTTCAGGGATTATTTCGTTCCCGCCGCCCACAGCTTGATAAATTTTCATCTGCGGAAGATTTTTGGGCGCTCAAGGATGTCAGCTTTGATGTCAAACAGGGTGAAGTCACCGGCATCATCGGGCGCAACGGCGCCGGCAAAAGTACGCTGCTCAAAATTCTCAGTCGCATTACTGAGCCGACGGAAGGCCGGGTGCGGATCAAAGGGCGGGTGGCCAGCCTGCTGGAAGTAGGCACCGGCTTCCACCCCGAATTGACTGGCCGGGAAAACACCTACCTCAACGGCGCCATCCTCGGCATGAGCCGGGCGGAAATCAGAAAAAAGTTCGACGAAATCGTCGCCTTTGCGGGGATAGAACAATTTCTTGATACCCCGGTGAAGCGTTACAGCAGCGGCATGTATGTGCGCCTGGCATTCGCGGTGGCCGCGCACCTGGAACCGGAAATTCTTATCGTCGATGAAGTGCTGGCCGTGGGCGATGTGGAATTTCAAAAGAAGTGCATGGGCAAAATGCAAGATGTGTCAACCAAGGAGGGGCGGACGGTTCTATTCGTCAGTCATAATATGTCTGCCATATCGCGCCTCTGTTCATCGGCCATCATATTGAACAAGGGGAATAAGGCATATGATGGAACAACCAATCAAGGGATACAAAAATATCTGGCTCAATTCTCGGAAATAAGCCAACCCGCAACCTGGATTGACATTGCCTCCTGCCCGCGCCAGGGAGGACGGACTAATGTCTATTTTCATTCAGCAGCCTACTTGGGGCCGTCTGGCGAGTCACATTCCTTGCCGGTATCTGGAAAAGAATTGCTATTCAAGCTGCGTATATCGTCAGATATTAAAAGATCAGTTTCTAGCCTAAGCGTAATGATCTATAGTCCCTCGTTTCAAAAGCTACTAAACGCAGATAGTCTTCTACTGGCACAGGCTGTTCTTTTGGAAAAGGGGCTAAACGAAGTGCATGTAAAGATTCATCAACTTCACTTGAAACCGGGACGCTATCCAATTGGCCTATGGCTTGCCAATCCCACGGAAATATTTGAATTGATTGAATCTGCATTTGAAATCGAAGTTATCAATGAAGATAATCGCCAAACTCCTGAAATCCCCAATGACGGTGTCATGGCATGTGATTTCAATATTTATCAGCCAATTTTAACATAAACGCAGCCAAAAACTAGCTAGACATAAAAAAATAAAATAACGACAAGCTATAAAAGTGTCCTATGCCATGACTGACCTTTCCATTATTATCTGCACGCATAATCCTCGTTTTGACTATTTAAAACGCGTGCTCGATGCTTTGAAGGCTCAAAGCTTGCCAAAGGAGAGGTGGGAATTACTGCTTATTGACAATGCGTCCAAAGAGCCGCTGTCCTCAGCTTGGGACTTATCCTGGCATCCTTATGCTCGCCACATCCTTGAGGTAAAACTTGGCCTGACTCCGGCCCGACTACGAGGAATCGAGGAATCCCAAAGCGAAATCATTTTATTTGTCGATGACGATAATGTATTGCAAGCGGACTATCTTGAAGTGCTGCTTAAGCTGGTTGCAGAACATTCACAATTAGGTTGTTTAGGGGCTGGGATCCTGGAGCCGGAATTTGAACAAGAGCCAACAGCCGAGTTAAGGCCTTATACGGAAGGCTTGGCGTGCCTGGCGCTTTGCTCACTGCCCTCCGCCCGATGGTCCAATTTTGTGGACGATGGCTACTTACCCATGGGGGCCGGACTGGCCGTCCGGCGCGAGGTGGCTGTGCGATACCTTGCCGTAGTTCAAAGTTGTCCCATCCGAGTTCAATTGGATCGAAGAGGATCGGTATTAAACTCGGGTGGAGACCTTGAGTTCTCCTGGATAGCCTGCGAGCTTGGCTTGGGGAAGGGTATGTTTCCCAGTCTGAAAATCACCCATCTGATTGACCAGAGGCGGGTGGGCAAGCAATACCTGCTCTCTATTGCCCAAGGACATGCCTTTTCGGATGCGCTTTTGGCTTGCCTTCACGGTAAGCCTATCCTCTCATCGACTCCACCCTCAACATTTGGTGACATTCTGAGCAACTTTTTTAGCGCGAAGCTATCGTCAACGATTTATCATGCAAGATCATGGCGGCGCGCTCGCCGCAAGTCGGCAATCGAAAGGGATTTCGACGAGGCATGTCGCTCTGGAGTAGAGCAAGCCCGGAATTTTTTAAACGAAACTGAGGCGCAGCGCGTAGACGCAGGATTATCATGATGGCAAGCAATGACATTCTCTATAATCATCCCCACCTTCAATCGATCGGATGCGTTGAATCGGACGATGAAGTCCATCTCGGAACTCGATTTTTCTCCAGACGACTTTGAGGTACTAGTCGTCGACAATGGTTCAACAGACCGAACGCGGGAAGTCTTTGAAGCGATACGTGCTGTGGCGACAAAACATAATTGGCGATATTTTTATGAACCTATACCCGGGTTATTGTCGGGGCGGCATAAGGGAGCCTTGGAAAGTCAGGGAGACATTTGCGCATTCATTGATGACGATGTGCGAATGAGTGCCGGTTGGTTGAATGCACTGAAAGAGGGCTTCAAGGAACCGGCGGTCGTTCTCGTGGGAGGTCCATCGCATCCCATTTTTGAATCGTCCCCACCCGAGTGGCTTCAGGACTTTTACCACGAAAACGACGATGCGCGCTTTTGTGGCTGGCTGAGTCTTCTTGATGGGGGCGAACGTCCAAAGGAAATTACCCCCACTTTCGTGTGGGGCTTAAACTATGCGATTCGAAGGAAGACCTTGTTTGATCTGGGTGGCTTCCATCCCGATAGCTTTCCGAAGTCGCTTCAACGCTTCCAAGGTGATGGCGAGACAGGACTGAGTTTGAAAATTCTCAAGACTGGCGGCAAGACCCTGTACCACCCTCAGGCGGCGGTGCAACATGAAGTTCCCTCTTCACGATTGACACAGGATTACTTCCAGCAGCGCGCTTATTTCCAAGGCGTATGCGATTCCTACACCAAAATCCGGGCGGAACGAGGCATTTCCCGCCAGGCATGGTCGTGGAAAACGCCACTGCGCCCGGTAAAGCAATTCATGGTCAATTTTTTTCGTCCCAAGAATACAGCATTGCTAGTTCTAAAAGACCTCGTCGCGAAGGCCTATAAGAAGGGCTATGATTTTCATCGCCGGGAAGTTCGTCGCGATCCAAGGCTTCTCGAATGGATATTGCGCAAAGATTATTGGGATTACACCCTGCCGGACAGCTTCCAGAATTATTTGAAATAGCGGAAGCCGAATCTCGGTCAAAAGGCGGTCGGACGAAAATTAAATTAGCTAAAAGTGGATGAATAGTCACAAATCTCGCGCGGGAAAGAATACGCTATCTTCAGCAGAGCCGGTGCGGGTTTTATGTGCAGCCAATGCGGTTTTTGCGGCGCCACTTTGTGTGATGCTGGTTTCGCTTTTGGTCAATCACGCCAAGGGACGAGAAATCGAAATCTATGTGCTGGCCACTCATCTTCCAGAGGAGGATCGTCGGAAGATAGAAATCTCCCTCCGTGAAAATCGTCCCGACTTTGATCTTGCCTCATTGCACTGGCTTTCTCCGAGCTTGGAGATTTTCCAGGGGCTGCCCATCACCCATCATGCGGACATCGAGGTCTACTCACGCCTGCTTGCCCCGCGTGTTTTGCCGGAGCATTACGACAAAATTATCTATCTGGATTGCGACATGGTTATTCTTACGGACCTGTCTCCGCTTTACGATTCGATGCGCGACGACAGCGCGATCCACGCCGTTCGCGACCAGATAGCGCATGTTTCCGATTTCGAAGGGGTGTTTAATTATGCCGAGTTGGGAATTCCTCCCAAGACTCACTATTTCAACAGTGGTGTCGTGCTGATCAACCTGAAGTGTTGGAGGGAGCAGAATATCACCGAACGCATTATCACTTACTTAAAACGTTATCAGGGTTCCGTATGGTGGTGGGATCAGGGCGGGATGAATGCCATTTTATATGACTCATGGGCCGAAATTGATCCGGTCTGGAATCAAATGCGATTTGTCCTCTTCCCAAAGATTTGGGAACAAAGTGGGCAGTCAATGGCTGATCGGAAGCGAACACTATATCATCCAAAGATCGTGCATTACACCACCCATGAAAAACCGTGGATTGTTTGCCCTTTCCCGGGTTACTCCTATTTTTTTAAATATTTGGAGAAGACCGGTTATCGAGGCTTATTCAAGGGGCCCCGTCTGGAACATATCATCGGATTCAGGCTCAATTATATTCTCTGGCGCGCGAAGATCTTTCTTTTTTGGAAAAGGAGCCCCCAAGACTTCCTTCGCGTGTTCAAACGGCTAGTGTCCCGCAAGACAAGTTCTTTAACTAAACATTGACCGCGCATACCATGCAAAATATTGAAACCATCCAAAAGCAGGGTTGTCTATTCGCCCTGATTATCTCGCATCGTTATGATAAGCCGGGCATTAGCTTTTTTACTTCCAACGATTTATCCCAACAGCTGGCCTATATGCGGCATCCGGCGGGCAAGTTGATCGACGCTCATATACATAAACCAGTGGCTCGCGAAGTGCACTACACACAGGAGACCCTGCTGATCAAACGTGGAAAATTACGCGTCGATTTTTATGATGAAAACCAAGTTTATTGTGAAAGCCGGATTTTGGAAGCTGGAGATGTTATCCTGTTGGTGCAAGGAGGCCATGGCTTTGAAGTTCTTGAGGAACTCGAAATGTTTGAGGTTAAGCAGGGGCCTTACGCGGGCGATCAGGACAAGCTGCGTTTCCTGACCAAGCTGCCGGACAAACTAAATTTTGGCGTGGAGACTTCAGAATGAGTGAGGAAGTTTTTGGGCGTTACAGCGCGTATTACGATTTGCTGTACGCGGACAAGGATTACGTTGCTGAGGCGGAATACGTCCTTCGCTTATTGCGCCACGCCGCGCCTGCGGTTTGCTCTGTGCTTGAGTTCGGTTCGGGCAGTGGTCGGCATGGTCGTCTTCTCGCTGGGCACGGTCTCGATATTTTTGGAATTGAAAGAAGCGAAACGATGGTCGCTGCGGCGAAGCTTCAGGCTCCGGGTTCCTCGCAGGCAGGCAAGAAGGGAATGTTTGATTGCCAGCAGGGCGATATTCGTTCGGTTAATTTGGAACGAACTTTCGACGCGGTCATCTCCCTTTTTCATGTCGTTTGTTATCAGACCAGCAATGCCGATTTGCAGGCTACGTTCGTCAATGCGGCCCGGCATTTGCAAAACGGCGGGGTGTTTCTATTCGATGTCTGGCATGGCCCGGCCGTCCTTTCCGAGCGCCCGTCGGTGCGAGTGAAGCGAGTGGAAGATGCGACCACCCGGCTCACCCGAATCGCGGAACCGGAACTGGATACGAATTTAGGAACCGTCACCGTGCGTTTCACGATACTGGCTGAAGCAAAAGAAAACGGACAACTCACCACCTTTCATGAAGAACATCCCATACGTTATTTATTTCCGATGGAAATAGACGCCTTGGCCGCGCAAAACGGTTTTGAAATCGAGAGGATGGAGGAATATCTCTCGGGAAATGAACCGTCAA
>Ga0206872_10095_pt1 | contig 26967 bp, 29 predicted proteins | sample Alteio_BWOrgCont_34_FD_152906 | JGI IMG/M metagenome (GOLD analysis project Ga0206872, IMG submission 152906) | Enriched cells from forest soil in Barre Woods Harvard Forest LTER site, Petersham, Massachusetts, United States -... | ecosystem: Environmental > Terrestrial > Soil > Temperate forest >... | reverse complement strand
GAACGGAACCACCATTCGGAATATTATTTCCATTGGCATCCGTTGCATCGGTGCGAAGACCGCTACCGCAAAACATTTCGACATAAGGCTTCGTCTCCGTTTGCGAAATGTCATACGACAGGCCCATCGAGCCGGTGAAGCTCTGGCTGTGATCGAGATAGATGTAATGCGACGCGATGTAGTTGTAGTCAGCCGCACTAAAGAGAACGGACTGCGCGGAATTGACCTGCGTTCCGATGCCCTGCTCGACGGCAAGATTCGCATACGCCAGAAAACCGCCCTTGGTGTAATTCTGACTCAATTCAACTCCGCAAATTTGCCCCTTGCTGTAGTTGAAGGCACTCAGGATCGGCGCGGCTCCGAACTGACCGTCATCGAGTGTATTGGTGGATGTCTTGAAATAACCATCGAGGCCCACTTGGTACGCGGGCGTGAAGTTATGCGTGATGCCCAGGTCAAAATAATTGGCGCGTTCGGGCTGAACCGCGTCATTCGGCAGCCCGGGCGTGGCCGCGTTCGACGTGTTCACAAACTGGCTGACGCTGCCTTGAGGAATATTCTCTAACGGTGGTGGTGTGAAATAGCGCGCATAACCGCCGTGTAACGTCGTGTCCTTGTCGATCGTATAGGTCGCATTAACGCGAGGGCTGAATTGGTTCTGCGAAACCTGACTGCTCTGATAGATATCGAAGCGAGCACCATAATTCAGAGTGAGTGCCTTCGTAACTTTCCACTCATCCTGCAGATAGATGCCGTAGCTGTAAGCCGTCTGGTAATCCCGGTCGAAAACGCTGAAGGGCACACCATTTTGTGCCCCGGTTGTAGGATCTTCCGGGATGACTGTGGTCGTTGCGGTTTGCGTTGCGGCTTGGGCATTGAGAAAAAAACCTCCGCGCAAAGTATGGCTCTCATTAAGCTCATAACTACTATCGAACTGCACGCCGTTCGACATGACGCTACGACCCAGTTGCCCCGCGACGCCATTGAAAAAAAGATCGCCCAATTGATCGGGCGAAAAAGTGACACCGCTATAACTATTGAAAACGGAGAACTGAAAGCTGAAATCGTCCATGATCTTTTGATAAGCCAGGACCTCGAAGCTATTCTGCTCCCGCTGCGATTCGTTGAGCTTGGATGAATCGAACGAAGTCACCCCCGGAATGACAAAGGGATTGCCCGCGCCATCCGTCCCGGCGGGCTGGCCGGGCGTATTCGGAATCTGATATTGGTTGTAAGCTTCACCCGCGATCAGGCTGACGCGGCTGGTATCATCGATGACATAGGAAAGATAGGCAAAGCCCCGGTATTGATCCGTATGATCATGGATGGCATCCACGCTCGATGTTGGGTTTTCGATTCCAAGATTGCTCTGTAAGTAGCTGCCCGAAAAATAATAGTTCAATTTGCCCTGCGAACCGCCGTACTGAAAACTGGGGTTGAGCGTCCCATTGCTGCCTCCGTACATTTCGACATCTCCTCCCGGGTTGAGCACTCCACTTTTGGTATGGATATCCAAAACACCCGAAGTGCGAAATCCGTATTGTGCAGGCAATGCGCCGGTGATCAGGCTGACATTCTCGGCAAAACGCGTGTCGAACTGGCTACCGAAGCTGGTGATACTCTCGGGAATTAGCACGTCGTTGATCCGGTACTGCACATTGGCATGCTCATCCCGGACGTGAAAACTGCCCGATGCCGCGGAATCCTCGCTGACTCCCGGAAAACGGAGCGCCAGCTTGCTCAGTGGAATATTATCGCCCGCTGTCAGGTCCTGAATCTCCTGTTGATCGACGGTGTACTCCGTAGCGCCGAGGCTGGGCACAATTTCCTGACGGTCCCGGTCCAATTGCCCAACGACTGTGATCTCCGGTAACGGAATAGGCTGGCTGGTGGAGGAGCCCGGAGCCGCAATCGCTGGAGTTGGGTTTGAGTTCGCCGTTTGAGCGGACAGAGCAGTGATAGGGAATAAGCCCGCGAGAGCGATAAGAAGGATGGTCGCGCAGCGAGGGTAGAGGTTATTTGAGTAAACGCAATTAAGTTGCATGTGAGAATGGCTAGCCATAGCGCAAGCACCTTGCAAGAACTACTTGCAAATAACTTGTGTCTTTTGTAAAAAGAAGGCTGCTGGATCAACCTTCTAATTTAATCCTCATGAAAAAATTCCCCCTATTTGCCTGCCTTGCGGGCCTCTGGTTAACAGCCATTGTCGCGTCTGCCGACGAGCTCAAAATTGTTGCCGCCGAAAACTTTTACGGCGGTATTGCTCAACAGATCGCTGGAAAAAATGCGGTCGTGAGTAGCATTTTGACGGACCCAAATCAGGATCCCCACGAATTTACCAGCAACGCCGAGACGGCAAAATCGGTGGCGGATGCCGACATCGTCATCTACAGCGGGATCAGTTACGACCCGTGGATGGACCGGCTTCTTGCCACTGGTGGAAAGCCGAATCGTGTGGTCATCAAGGTCTCCGATCTGATTGGCGCCAAGGAGGGCGACAATCCCCACATCTGGTACGATCCCCGGACCATGCCCGCCTTGGCGGCAAAGCTGGCGGAAGCGCTTTCCAAGGCTAGCCCCGACCAGGCCATTTCCTTTCAGAAGCGGGTCGACGATTTCAACGCATCAATGAAGCCGGAACTCGAACTGATCGCGCAAATCAAGAAGGACGCAACCGGGATCGAGGTGACCGCCACGGAACCCGTGTTTGGCTACATGGCCGATGCGCTCGGTTTTAAAATGCTTAATTACGATTTTCAACTGAAGATCATGAACGACGCGGAGCCGACCGCAGATGAGACCTCGGAATTTGAAAAGAGCCTCAAGTCGAAGACCGTGAAGATTCTTTTTTATAACAGCCAGGTGAGTGATCCAACTACAGACCGCATGCAAAAAATTGCGCAGGCAGCAAAAATACCTATCGTGGGAGTGACTGAAACCCAGCCGCTCGATCAAAAGAGTTATGTCGGGTGGATGCTGACCGAATTGCTGCACGTCAAAGCGGCCTTGAAGTTGAATCAACTTAAACAAGACAATCATCAGTGACTCCCGCCCTGCAAATTACCGACCTCCGCGTTTCCCTAAGTGGTAATACGATTTTATCCGGAATCAACGCAGAGATTAACGCGGGAGAGTTCGTCGGGATTTTCGGGCCCAACGGGGCGGGCAAGACGACGCTGGTGCGTTGTATCATTGGAACATTAGCGCCCACTCGCGGATCGATCAAAGTCCTTGGCCTGTTGCCTTCCCAGGCCGCCCGCCGGGTCGGTTATATGCCGCAAGGACATGGGACATTTGATTCAACGGCGCTGAGCGCGCGGTCCATGGTCGAAGCCGCTTGCGAGGGAGATGGCTGGGGCATCCCGTGGACCTCCAAGAAATCACGGCAGGAAGTTGATCGTGTCCTGGAAGTGACCGATGCGGCGCGTTACGCCCAGCGTCCCTTCTCTGTACTGTCCGGCGGGGAGCGTCAACGTGTGATGCTGGCCCAAGCCCTTCTGGGCGATCCCCGGATTCTCGTCCTGGACGAGCCACTGGCCAGCCTCGATCCCAAGAATCAAGGGTTACTCATCGAGTGTGTTGCGCGGGTAAAAGAACGCACGAACACGACCGTCCTTTTCGTCGCGCATGACATGAATCCGCTCCTCAATGTCATGGATAGAGTCATGTATTTGGCAGGAGGCGGGGCCGCGCTGGGCAAACTCGACGAGGTGGTCACCTCAGAATGCCTGACGAAACTTTACGGCTCCGACATCGAAGTGGTGCGGACGCAAAACCGCGTCTTCGTCGTTTCATCGGAGGGCGGCGTCACCGAAACCGAATGCGCCCATCACGACCATGATTAACACGCTCGCGACTTATCTCAGCTACGAGTTTGTCCAAAACGCGCTTATCGCGGGCACCCTCTCGGCCATTCTCGGCGCGATTGTCGGCTACTTCGTTATCATCCGAAGCGCCGGCTTTGCCGCTCACGCACTGGCCCATATCGGATTTGCCGGGGCGGCTGGCGCGGCCCTTGTGGGGTTGAGTCCTCTTGAAGGCATGCTTTTGCTCACGGTTGGCGCAGGCGTAGGTATGGGCGCCGCCGGAGACAAAGTGAATCGTAGCGACATGGCCATTGGTATGGTTCTCTCCATGTCGCTGGGTTTGGGCACCTTGTTTCTTAAGCTTTACTCAGGTTACGCAGGGCAGGCGAAAGCGATTCTCTTCGGCGAAATCTTCGGCGTGTCTCACGAACAAATCATCAAGATGGCGGTGCTGTCGGTTATGAGCCTCGGTGCTCTCGCCATTTTTTCGCGCCGCCTTCTCTTCGCCAGTATCCAGCCTCGCCTCGCGGAAGGGCGAGGCCTGTCGCTCTCCGCGCTTTCCATGGCCTTCATGGCGGTGCTCGCCATTTCGGTGACGCTGGCCAGTCAGGTCGTGGGCATCCTTCTCGTCTTCACTCTGGTCATCGCCCCGGCGGGAATTGCCCTGCGTCTCTGCCGATCCTTTTGGTCAGGCATTATTGTTTCCGTGATCTTGGGAGTAATCGCGGTCTGGATTGGAATTCTGCTGGATTGCGTCACCGGCTATCCCGCCACGTTCTGGATCACGGCGCTCTTTTTCGTGATCTACGTTTTCGTCGAAAGCTATTGTCGCTTCTTCACGAAGTAGGATTGCTGAGAATGGCGTGGGCGAAACAAGCCGCGCCAAAGCCATTGTCGATGTTCACCACCGCAACATTGGGTGCGCACGAATTCAGCATTCCCAGCAGAGCCGCGATCCCGCCAAATGAAGCGCCGTAACCCACGCTCGTCGGCACCGCGATGACCGGGGCGCGAACCAATCCAGCAACAACCGTGGGCAGTGCCCCCTCCATTCCCGCGCAGACAATAATGGCGCGGGCTGTCGCCAACTTTTCTCGTTGCGCGAGTAATCGATGAAGTCCCGCCACGCCAACATCGACAATCTTCACTACCGAATGACCAAGCAACTCAGCCGTGACAACCGCCTCCTCCGCCACCGGCAGGTCGCTCGTTCCCGCGCAGAGAATGGCGAGCGGGCCAATTGCGGAGGGAGTCTGCTGTTGTCGCAAAGCAATCGTGCGAGCGAGCGGATTGTAGACCGCGCCTGGCACGCGAGCGCAAACCGCTTCCGCTGCTGTGGGAGTCGCACGGGTAGCCAGGACATTTCCTCCCTGCCGCGCCATGCGTGAAAAAATCTCGACGACTTGTGCGTCTGTTTTTCCGGCGGCGTAAATCACCTCCGGCAGTCCCGTGCGCAATGCGCGTTGATGATCGATGTTGGCGAATTCAATGTCCTCGCCGGGCCAATGTGTCAGACGATGCATCCCTTGTTCGGGAGTGATTTTGCCTTCCTTGATAGCCGAGAGCAACTCGAGCAACGCAACGGAATTCATACGACGGCTTGGCGATAAGCCTGTAATGCAGTCTCTTGAACGCGCTTGAGAGGAACGCCATTCTCTTCCGCGATCTTCCGGCAATCTTCAAATTCCGGAGCGGCATGAAACTCGCGGCCTTCGCGCGAAGCGACCTTCACACGAATCGTTCCCCACTCCGTTTTCACTGAAACGTGTTTGCGATCGAGAATGCTGCGCCGTTCTTCCCGGATGCGCAGGCCCAGCGTGCTCGTCTCGCGAAAAACCAGTTCCTCAAGTCGCGCCACATTCTTGCGCTCCGCTAAAATCGTCAAAAGATTTCCGGGTCGATTTTTCTTCATTAAGACTGGCGAGCACATCACGTCGAGCGCACCTAAAGCAAGCGCCTGCTCCATGACATAGGCAATCACCTGCGGACTCAGGTCGTCGAGCGCTGTTTCAATCACCGTCACAACTTCGCCTGCACTGTTCGCAGAGTCTTCTGTCTCACCTACACTTAAACGAAGCACATTCGCGAAGCCGGAAGGATTACGCGTGCCTGCTCCGTAGCCAATCGCACTTACTCGCATCGCCGGGGCGGTGCCGAATTGACAATCCAGCGCCCGCACCAACGCCGCGCCCGTCGGCGTCACCAATTCCATCGCGATGCCTGAAGAATAAGTGGGCGCGCCGCGCAACAAATCGGCGGTGGCCGGAGCAGGAACGGGAAAACGGCCATGCGCGCATTCAATCGTGCCGCCGCCCACATTCAGTGGAGAGCAATACCAGGCATCGATTTCCAGTGCATGCGCTGCGGCGACGGTGAGCACTACATCGACGATCGCATCAACCGCACCCACTTCATGAAAATGAATCGATTCAATCGGCACGCCATGAATTTTCGCCTCGGCTGCGCCAAGCAATTCAAACGTGCGCGAAGCCCGGGCTTTCACCGGTTCCTGTAGAGAAGTCTTCTTGATCAGGGTCAAAATATCGCTTAAAGCCCGCGCCTCGTGCGCATGATGATGCGAATGTCCCTCGTGATCATGATGACCTGATCCGTGGTGATGCCCGTGCTCTCCATGAGAATGATCATGATTGTGAGTGTGGGCCGTCTCCGCCAATCGACCCTCCACGAGAACATTCACCTTGATCGAGGAAATCCCGCTGCGATCCACCGTCTGAATATCCAGCGAGGCACCGAGTGCCAAGGCATCAACCGTCTGTCGCAGCAGATCCACGGAAACGCCCGCCTGGATAAAAGCGCCGAGCAGCATGTCGCCACTCACCCCGGCAAAAGGTTCAAGATAGGCGATTCGCATGCGACAGGGTAGAGGCGGAAAGAGTTTCGTTCAACGATCCCGAACGATAACCCTCACAATCGAGGGTGACATATTGAAAGCCAAGCATCTTAAATTTCTTGGAAAGCTCTTCCATCATTCCCGGCGTCAGCGCTCCGGCCATTTCACGCCGGTCAATCTCGATCCGCGCAATTTCCCCGTGATCGCGCACCCGGAATTGGCGGAATCCCAATCCATAAAGATAATCCTCGCTTTGCTCGATCCGGTTGAGCCCTTCGCGCGAAACCGCCTGCCCATAAGCCAGCCGCGAGGAAAGACAAGCTGAAGCCGGTTTGTCCCAGGCCTCCAGTCCCGCCGCACGGGCCAGCGTCCGAATATCGTCCTTCGTCAAATCAGCTTCGACCAAGGGTGCGATGACTCCGTGTTGCCGCGCCGCATTCTGGCCGGGCCGAAAATCACCGCGATCATCAAGATTCATGCCGTAGGCGAGATGCGCGAAACCGAGTCGTTCCCGCGCCGCGCTCATCACCGTAAAAAGCTCGTTCTTGCAATGGAAGCAGCGCTGTATGTCGTTTCGCACATAATCGGCATTTTCCATCTCGGCCGTTCGAAGAATTTGCAGGGGAATACCATGCCTCTCCGCAAAGGTGACCGCCTCCGCAAGGTGCCGGCGAGCGAGTGACGGCGAGTCGGCCAGCACCGCCAGCATCGCATCGCCCAGAACTTGTTGCGCACTCCAGGCCAGGTAAGCCGAATCGACGCCGCCCGAATAGGCGACCAGCACGCTGCCCAGTTCGCGCAGGCGTCTTTCGAGGCGACTTTGCTTGTGTGATAACTCCATGGCCATGCGTGGATCGCTCCACGAAAAATCTATCATGTTGGCGACACATGGACAGGCTATTTGAAGTAGGCTATGAATGCATATAGACCTTCCATGAACTCGCAGACGATCGACATCTCCTACGGCAAGGGGCACCTGCCCGTGCACTTGCCGCGCGAGGCCCGCTCTACCATCATCCGCAAAACGGCTCTCCCAAAAATCGCCGATCCTCGTGCGGCCATTCGCCATGTACTCGATCAGCCCCTCGGTGTGCCTTCCTTACGGACACTGGCCCAGGGCCGGCGCAGCGCCTGCATCCTTGTTTGCGACATCACACGCCCCGTTCCCAATCATCTTTTTCTCCGTCCGATGATCGAGGACATGATCGCATCCGGCATCCCCGTGCAAAACATCTGCGTCCTGGTGGCCACCGGTCTCCATCGCCCCAACGAAGGCTCGGAACTGGCTGAACTCATCGGCGATCCCTGGGTTCTTTCCACCGTCCGCGTGGAAAATCATTTCGCGCGCAACGAAGCTGACCAGATCGATCTCGGATCGACGAGAACGCGCGGCACCCCCGTCAAAATCAATCGACTCTTCATGGAAGCCGATCTCAAGATCGCCACCGGGCTCGTGGAACCCCATTTCGTGGCCGGTTATTCAGGAGGCCGAAAAGTCGTCGCGCCCGGAGTCGCCGGTGCCGAGACCATCCGCACCTTCCACAGCGCCCGCTTCATTGAGGACCCTTTTGCCCGCTCGTGCAATCTCGGCGGCAATCCACTGCACGAGGAACAGCTCGAAATCATCCGGATGATCGGCGAAATTTACGGTCTCAACACCATCATCGACGAGCAGCGCGATCTCGTCCACGTCACCTTTGGCGAAATCATTGAAAGCCATCTCGCTGCCGTCGAGTTCATCCGTGGCGCGACCGAGATCGACGTGCCCCGGCGCTTCCAAACCATCGTCACTTCCGCCGCCGGTTACCCTCTCGATAAGACCTACTACCAGACGGTCAAGGGCATGGTCACCCCCCTCGATATCCTCGCGCCGGGTGGCACTCTTATTATCGCCTCGGAATGCTCGGAAGGCCTCGGTTCACCAGAATTTCACGAAGCGCAGGCCCGTCTCCTCGATCTTGGTCCCGACGCTTTTTTGCAGACGCTTTTGAGCAAACAACTCGCTGACATCGACGAATGGCAGACCGAAATGCAGCTCAAGCCGATGAGGATCGGTCACGTCCAACTTTATACCTCAGGCTTGTCCGCCGAGGAGCGGCGCGTTACCGGCGTCGAGATCATCGACTCAATCGATGAAGCCGTGGCCCGGAGTATCGCCCGCAGCGGTGACGCCGAGGTCGCGGTAATTCCTGAAGGCCCCTACGTCGTTCCCTTCTTCGCCGATGCCGCCCGGTAGAGAAATCCGATTCTTTTAATTACTCATGAATTCTTCTCCAAAAACCATCCGCGCCTCATTTCTCGCCAGAGTCGACTGTCCTTTGGTCGACAAAATTTTCGACGAATCCCGCCGAGAACGCATTGCCCGCCACGCCCAACTTAATCCGTTGGTGCTCACGCCGGACAACATCGAGAAGTACAGGAACGAAGCAGCGCAGACCGAAGTTCTTTTCACCTGCTGGGGTTCTCCGCACGAGCTCCTGACTCCCGACCGTTTTCCCGCCCTGCGATTGGTCCTCTTCTCGGGCGGATCGGTAAAAGCCTTTGCCCGTCCGCTTCTGAAACGCGGGGTGCATGTGGTCGGCGCACGAGCCGCGAACGCCATTGCCGTCACCCACTTTTGCCTCGCGCAGATCATCCTGGCCTGCAAGGGCTACTTCCGAAACACGCAGATGTGTCGCGACGCGGAGACAATGCATTCTCCGAAATGCTTCACCGGCCCGGGACTATATGGCGAAAAGATCGCGCTTCTAGGCATGGGCGCCGTCGCGCGTGAACTTGCGTTGTTGCTGAAGTCATTCGATCTGGAAGTGCTCGCGGTTGATCCCTATCTCACTCCGGCGGAAGCAGGCGAACTCGGCGTGAAACTGGTGACAAACGAGGAAGCTTTTGCGAAGGCATATATCGTGAGCAATCATCTTCCCAACCTTCCCGAACTCAAAGGCGTGCTCGATCGGAAACTCTTTTTCTCCATGCGTCCGAATGCGACTTTCATCAACACGGGACGTGGAGCGCAGGTCAACGAAACCGACCTGATTGAAATGGCGCGCACGCGGCCCGATTTCACTGCCCTGCTCGATGTCACGGAGCCGGAACCACCTGTTGTGGGCAGTCCACTTTACGAGTTGCCCAATGTCCAACTGAGTTCCCACATCGCGGGCGCCCTCAACGATGAGGTTCACCGCCAGGGCGATTTTGTGATCGAGGAATTCGAACGTTACGCTGCCGGGCAGCCACTCCAGCACGCGGATACCCTCGAGACGCTCGATCGCCTGGCGTAGTTTTTGGAGGGTCGCCGACAAGCGAGCTTGCTGGCCGACCCATTTCTTGAAGAACCCCGCAGCTAGGGAGCTTCAATCCAGCGCCGCAGCGTCGCGGCATCCTGGAGAAATTGTTCGGGGCTATGGTCGCGAACAAACTCGAGTAGGCACGGCATCGACTTTCCGGCGCTGCGAATGATATCGAGATACCCGGGCCACCGATCCTCTCCCTCCGCCAGCGGACGCCACTCGGACCCGGTCGGCCCTGCCCAATGAAAAACATGGATGTGTCGCACACGGGAAAGAACGTCCTTCAAGCGCGCGATGCACGCGTCCGTCGCTTCGCCATTGGAGGGTTGCCAAAGAAAATCGAGATTCGGATGCGAAATCTCCTCCATGAGTTGCCGCACCGATTCGCGCGTATCCGTCAGCGTTCCGCCATGATACTCAAGACTGACAGCCACGCCTCGTGACTGGGCCAAGTCCGCAATACGCTGAGCATCGGCGATGATCGCGATTCGTTCCGACGCCGTCGTTTCGACTGATCCCTTTTCCCCTGCCCAGACGCGAATCGTCGGTGCGTCGAGAGCCGCCGCGCTATCAAGCACGCTACCAAACGACAATCCCTTGTCTTCGCTCGCGCCCACCCGGTAATAAGAACCATACGCGGCGACAGCTAGACCCGCATCGAGCGTCTGCCGACGCACTTCATTGGCCTTGGCGACATCCCCATGCGGCACATGAATGTCTCCGCCCCACTCAATGCCCTTCAGCCCCGCCCGCACAACGAGATCAATAACCTCCTGCGTCGACAGCTTGCGAAACGTGATGGAAACAAGACCGGGAATTAATTCGGACATGATAGGCCGCGTCTACAGCTTCAACTTATCCACGCTCTCCGCGACATGGCTGGCGCTGGCCTTGAGCTGCTTCAACTCATCGGCAGTGAGGTCGAGTTCGATGATCTTTTCGATCCCCTTGCTGCCCAACTGCACCGGCACACCCACAAATTGATCCTTGAGTCCATACTGTCCGGTGCACCACGCGGCGACGGGCAGGATGCGCTTCTCATCGCGGACGATGCTTTGCACCATCTGCACGGCGGCGGCGGACGGCGCGTAATAGGCGCTTCCCTTCTGCAGAAGCTTGACGATTTCCGCGCCGCCGTTGCGCGTGCGCGCGATCATCGCGTCGATTTTTTCCTTCGGCAGGAGCGCTTCGATTCCAATCCCGGAAACCGTGCTGTAACGGGCCAGCGGCACCATGTCGTCGCCGTGACCGCCCAGCACCATGGCCTCGACATCCTTATAGGAAACGCCGAGTTCCTGCGCGATGAAACAGCGGAACCGCGCCGAATCGAGCACGCCTGCCATGCCCATGACGCGATGCTTCGGAAAGCCCGTCTTCGCGCCCACAAGATAAGTCATCACGTCGAGCGGATTGCTCACGACGATGACAATGGCCTCGGAAGCATATTTCTTCACGTTGTCGGCCACTTCGCCGACAATCGCGGCGTTCTTGATCAGGAGATCGTCGCGACTCATGCCCGGCTGCCGCGCGAGGCCGCTGGTAATGACGACGATATCGGAACCCGCATAATCGGCGGGATCATTCGTCCCGGTCACATGGCTATCGAAATTCTCCAGGCAAGCCGACTGCAACATATCGAGCGCCTTGCCCTGCGGCATGCCTTCCACGATGTCGTGGAGGACCACATCGCCGAGTTCCTTTTCCGCCAGACGCTGGGCCGTGGTGGCACCGACAAAACCTGCTCCAACAACCGTGATTTTCATAGGGAATGCTCCTGAGAGAGATGATAGGATGGGATGACGAACTGACTGCCTAAAGGTAAAGAATGGGAATCGCCACGTCAATGGACGGGCTTGACTGAATTTCAGCCCTCTATTTCTTCATCTTTTACGAATAAAAGAGCCCAAAAGTTGCGATTGAGATTTGCCGTAAGACTGGCATAGTGGGCAGCTCTTCTATGAAACTTACACCCAGCATCTCGGCCCTCGTGGCCATTCTCGGAATCGCATTGGCCAGCATTCCAGTCTCCCTTCAGGCCCAAACCACCACCACTCCCGCCGCGACCACCACGGCGCCTGCCCCCACGGCAACCTCTACGAAGGCCAAGAAGCCCAAGCCGACGAGCTACGAGGGAAACCTGACCGCGATTGATACCACCGCGAACACCGTGACAGTGGCAAGCTCCGCCAAGGTACTGACGCTGGCCATCGCTCCCACCACCACCTTCCTCAAGGACGGGAAAAAGGCCACCTTGGCCGACTTCGCAATCGGCGACAAGGTCACCGGTTCCTACACGAAGGATGCGACGACCGGCGCGTTGACGGCCCATTCGCTCCACAAGGGCACCTCGGCGAAGAAGGCCGCGAAGACCGCTGCCGCCCCTGCTGCTACCGCGACACCCGCCGCCGCGCCGGCACCTGCCGCTCCTGCTGCTCAATAATTAACCTCTCTCCTCAACAAAAAAAGCCGTCGATCGCGAGATCGACGGCTTTTTTATTTCCGCTTTCAGAAGGGCGTTATTTGTCCACCGTTCGCTCGCCGGTGAAGAATTCCTGCAAATCCCCGCCGATGCCGAGAAACGTCTTCTTCACATCGTTGCCAAATCCCTCGGCACTGGAATCGGATGAACCTGAGGTCGAACTTTTGTCGGCCGAAGGCGGCACGAACGCGGCCACGGAATCATCCAGGGCGCTCACCATCACAAAGCCCTCTTTTTTGCCGTCCTGGACGAGGCCTACTCTCCAGCGAAAGGGTTTATTAACGCTCACCTGCTTGAGCAGGACAGTGACGGAATCGTAAGCGATATTGTGCTTCGCCGCATATCCTTGGGCCGCGCTCAAGGCCGGCCCTTCGCTGGTGATCCGGGAAGGATCGAAGGTCAGGTCGGCGGAATAGGTCGTCCCGCCGTTCGCCGCATAGGTTTTGGTGATCTGGTTGTTTTGGACCAGCACGGCGCGTCCGTGGGAGGAAACGGAAGGATCGTAGAAAATGATATACCACTTCTGGATCGCGGTCGGCGTGCCGATACCGTAAACCGAGACCACCTTGGTCTGCACCTCCGGGCTCAGCGCTTGTCGTGCGATCTGAAAAGCCTGGTTCACGCTGCCGGAATCCAGCGCCCATGCCGTTCCTGAAATCAGCGCCAAACCCGCAACCACCAACCCGGTCAGTCGCGATGAAATCGAGCGTTTTGTCTTCATGAATGAAGTTTCCCGCAGAATCGGGCATGTGCAAGCGGTTATAAAAGGGGACGACCGCCGCTCCAGGAGACAGGGAGATCAAACTGTGCCACTATCAGATTGGGGCATTGATCTTGCACGATGAAGAGTGCTTGTTACTGTATCCTTATGTCCCGCAACATCTGCATGATTATCGCCGCGACGCTGGCCTTGGCCGGGTGCGACATGACCGATAAACAAGACGCCCAATACGACGATTCCCGAAATCCCTTTTACAAAAAGGCCCAGCAGGATGTCGATAACAACCCCGAGGCGGCAGTCAACGATTATGAGGCCGCTCTCGGCGTCAATCCGAAGCTCACCGAGGCCCATTACCAGTTGGGGCACATCTACGCCGACAAATTGAATGATCCCATCGGTGCCATTTTTCATTTTGAGCAATACCTGAAACTGGCCCCTACCGGCAGCCACGCCGACGAGGCCAAGGCGCTCATCGACAAGGAAAGCCAGGCCTTCGCTGCCAGTCTTCCCAACTCGGCGCCTCAAAGCGCGGATGAATACGCCAAGCTTCAAGCCGACAACGCAACGCTGAGAAAGCAAGTGGAGGACGCCACGAAGACCATCGTCAAACTTCAGGGCCAACTCGGCAAACATCACCACGATGTCGTCGCTGCCGCCACCGCGCCCGCCGCCGATACCAACGCCCCGACCGCGACGCCTCCTCCCGCTCCTGCTGTGTCCTTGGCCGGAAATAGCACGGATGCGAATGCGCCCACTCCTGCTGTCGCCGCAACTCCCGCCACCGCCGATGCATCCGCTACTCCCACACCCGATACCAACGCCACAGCCGCCACGCCTCCCCGCGCGTTGCCCCTGGATGCAACGAACGTCATCCTGGCGACCGTCCCTGGCGCAACGAATGCACCCGCCGCATCGGGCCCCAGCCGCAGTTACAAAATTGTGGCCGGAGACAGCCTGTGGAAAATTTCCCACAAGATGTATCCCGGCGACACCAAGAACGGCATCGACAAGATCAAGGACGCCAATAAGGATATCCTGATCGAAGGCAAGCCCCTGAAAATCGGCCAGGTCCTTGTCATTCCCCAATAACCTTCCCTGCACATGGCCCGCAAATCTCCCCCGCAAGAACCTCCTGAAGAACAATTTTCGGATGCTCAGGATGAACTCCTGCCATCGGAAGCGGCCAACGATCCCACCTCGACCGTCAACGAAATCAATCTCAAGGTCCAGCACCATCAGGAATTGCTCCTCGATCTCAGGCGGCAGCAGGAGGAAATCGAACGGCAAAAAAGGGAACTGGAAGAACTCAGCCGCAAGCAGCGCGAGTTTGACGAAGGTCGCCGCGAGATCGTCGAGAAATTGACGCGAGGCCTGGTCCTGCTCGAGCGCGAGGAATTTGAAGTCAAACGCGAATTGGAGCAGATCAAGATCGTCCGCGATACCTTTGCCGATCATCTCACCCAGACCGAGGGCCTCAATCCCGCCGATTGGTCCGGCGCCGATCTCCCCTCCGAATTGACAAAAGCACTGGCCCGTGTCGATCAGGCCAAAACCATTTACAGTCAATCACGCGCCCGTCTGGCCGCCTTGCGCCAGGCCGAAGGAAACGAGGAGGCCGAGACTTCATCCGACCTCACCCCGTCAGAAATGGCTTCTGAAGAAAAATCGTTCGGCTCCATGGTCCGTGAAGGCTTCGCCTACACATTGCCCCTGGCATTGATCGGTATTTTTCTACTCATCGCCTATTTAGCCCTTCGACATTGATTTCCTCGCGCCTCTCTGACGCGTATCCATCTTCGCTTCATGCCCTGGCGCTCCAACGATCCTGACCCGCTGGAAGATATGCGGCGAAAGCTGGCCGAGCAGGAACGACTTCTCGCTGAAAAATTGGCGCGATTGAACGAAGGATTGGATCCTTCCGGCGGCCCCTCTCCCTCCGAAGTCAAACCGGTGGAACCGCCCGTATGGAGGCTGGAAGAAGATCGTTCGTCCGACCCAATGCCCGTCCGCAAACGCAATCTCGCGCGGCAGCGTCAGCGCGACATGTTGCTCTTCTTTATCGCTGTCGGCGTCCTTCTCCTCGTCATGGGCATTCTCATCTGGGTCGCCTACGTCCGCAATACCGCCCCGGGCCCCGGCCCCTAGTGTCGCTATCACCCCGCTTGAGACCTCTGCGACACTCGCGATTTTAAAAACGCCGTCATCCTGAGCGAAGGCGAGGCCATAAATTTCCTTTTCTCAAAAGACTCTCCCGAGCCGCAGTCGAAGGACCTATGTTGCCTCTGGAAAAGACCTTCGCTTTTACCCAAGGCACCCGGTTTCAAATGGTACGTTCGCCCTCATCGCCTCTGCCCAAGACGCCTCTGCCCAAGACCCGCCTTTTATTCCGCGATTGCGGAGCGAACGACTTTCGCAGAGGTCTCCGCTTGGTTTATGAGTCCCTGATGCTGGCCCCTTTCAAAGAATTTTTTAGCGGCGGCTTCGTATAATATCCCCATCTGCGATTCGACTTCTTGCAGAACGGCATCGACCTTCTCTTGTATCTCGATCGGTCTTTCCGGATTGGTTATTAGCTGCATTTTCTCATGCATAATCAGGTGATGCCCATACTCATCGGAAGTGTCCTGGATCACATCCAGGATTTTCTCCATCAAGTTGTCCAATCCGGTTTCACTTTTGTCTGCGCTCATCTCGTTGGCGGAACGCTGGACGATAAAGTAGATGCTTTTCAAATCTTGATAGAGCTCCGGAGTTTTCAATAACTCCTGGTATCTGTCAGGATTTTTGAAGATCGCCTTTACGTCGTTCTTTATCTTTCCGGTATCGTCAAAAAGCTCATCACTGAAATGGAGCTTGGTATTGACCCTCAAAGTGCGGCAGGTAATGCCTTGCTTAACGCAGCTTCTCTCGATTTTTGTGGCAGGATCCTTCGTGTCCATCGCATCGGTGTTGCTATGTAAAGCCACGCTGCTTGATTTGCTTCCAAAATTATCCCGAAAGTATTGGAAGCTGTAGTTATCATCCTTTTCACCGATGGCAACGTGGTAGGCCACGGCGATACCCTCTTTTTTGAGGATGTTCCTGGCAACGTCATTAAGCGCGTTATCCAGTCTTTGCTCGGAAGACAGGCCGTCCTTTGGTGCGACGTGATAAAATAAGTGCGAGAGGAAAGCCATGTCGAAGCTGTTCGGCGTGACATCATTCTCAACGGATACATTCGCCACGGATTGGCCGTTAAAGGCATCCCCCTGGCTCGAGCGAAAATCCAGTTCAATTCCTCTCGCGTTAAATTCTTTTTGGGCTACTTGAAAATTTCTATAAGCATCACTTTTTAAATAAGTCGTATGCTCGCGGGTTGCCAAATCCTGACCGCCAACATATTGGGCATTTTCGTCTACGGCTCTTACCGTGACTTTTGCGCATTTGAAACCGGTGGACAAATAATACAGCAGGGATGTATCGCAAGGCCCCGAGCCCATGTCGAAAATCCTGCTTTCGGCCTGATGAAAAACCAAACCCTGCTTCACCAACGCACTGTTGCAGAAACCTTGCACCATTCCGGTCAGGACTTTTTCCTCCGTCCTGGCTTTAAAACTATCGTAGTAACCTTCGTCGTATAAATAGACTGCCAGGTTAAAAAGACTTATGTGGGAAGCAGTCATGGTATCGACAAGGCTGCCATGACCAGGGAGACCAAGGCAATCCTTTCACTTAATCGCAGATGGCCAGACACTCCACTGCTCCTGTTTCAATCCATTTCTATTGAAGCATTTGATAGTAATAGAACCCGGTGATGCCGGACAGGATTTCAGACTCCCACTTCTTCACTTTTGGCGGGCTTTTTCCCAATCGCTTTTGAAACCATTTTTTGTCCATGGCATTCCGCAATGTCTCCGGAACGGATTGGCATAACGTTTCATAACGTTGCTGTCCCTCCTTCAGCCATTGTACGGAATCCTCTTCGTATTGGGCACGGACATGGCGGAATTCCTTTTCCGTTAAGATAATGTCTTTTTGATTGAAGCCCAGCCCCGTACAGGTCCTGAACAAAAGGGTGTTGAGCGCTTCATCCGCGCAAGTGGGCCCCTCAATGGGATCATTCATCCAGTAGAGATGTCGTTTGACCAGGGACTTGATCAGCCAGCGAATCAACGTATCGACCGCCTGTAGACGGTGACGTTCGTCCCGGTAGCGGACAAAGGAGGCGTAACCCGTCCACTGCTGATGCATGTCGCGGGCTTGGACGAAATCACGCAGATGATCCCGAAGAATGCGCGGGTCCTGATCGCTTTCGAACAGGTAGCCATACGCGGCGTCCTGTTCCTTGATCGATCGAACCATGGAAATCGATTCCTTCACCAAGGCTTTCCAGCTTTCAGTCACTAGGCGCTCGGCCCATCGATCGGGAAGAGATTCACCTTTGGTACCATTGACCAACGCGAGGGAGAGGAGGCCTACCGAAAAATCGAAGGCGCTTGTCAGGGTCGTTTTGGACTGAAAGCCGAAGGTCTTGGCCGCCTCGCTGACGAGTTCAACCAATTCCTTTTTCCGGGTGACAAGAAGTTCCGGCGATAGTTTGTTCTCCGCAAAGGCATAAGCCAGCGCGATCGTCAGCGGAAAGCGACTATCGGTTGCGACAAGAAACTTAGCTTGTTTAGCCATGGCCAATCAGATACCCCGAAAGACGTCTTCAGTTTCTTCAACCCCGGAACTGGCTTCAGCATGCTTGCTTGCCTGATCCGACAAACGCTGCAACGTGCGCCTGAGGAACTTGACCCCTTCGGTCTTGCGGTCGGCATCCTCGTCCTGCTCTTCATCTTCATCTGCTTGATGATCGGAAAGCTCGTAAACATGCTTGCGCAGCGATTTGAAAATCTTTGGGTCCATTTCCTGGATTACCGCATACAACTCCTGCCACGTGCCCTTCTGGGCCATGCCGGAATCGAATTCCCGGAGGAAATCCAAATAGCCCGTTTCATACAGGGGCAAAGCGACGATAATGTCCTCGCCCAAGGTGTTATCGAGCATCGCCTTGATGAAGAGGTGATCCTCCCGGTGTAACAGGGTTGGGAGAATAAAAGTCGCTACATCCTCTTTCAGGCGCAGGAGCAGTTCCCGTCCGTCATTTTTGTTGATCTTTCCCCATTTCGCGCCAAAGCGGGTCAATGCCTCCATGAACTGTTCCGTGGTCAAAAACTGGGTGACCTCGGAAGGCTTGGAGTAATCGCCTTCTTCAAGAAATGAGGCCACTTCGCCTGGCGTCAAGTCGGCTACAAGCAAGGCGAGAGTGTCATCCCCATGATCGTTGGCAATCTTGGCGAGTTGACGTTCTGCACTTTGGGGGCTGCCTGCCTTCAGGGCTTCGCGGACGGTAAGGATATTCATAACAAGGTTCGGATTACTGGGCCTCAGACATTTTTTTGGCCTTCGGTTTTAAGGCAATGACGCGAACATGTTTTCTGGCCTGCGCGCAAAGACTGAGAATGGTACAGGCTGCCTTTTCATTGGTCGCGAGAAGATGCGCCCAGGCCGGTCTCGCGCTATCAGCCACATTGACCACGACATTTTCGCGCAACTTCGCGAGCGAATCCATGTCGGGCCGGACCACGAAGCTGTTCAAATGGGCTCCCTCCTTGAATTCCAATTTACCCAAAAGACCTATGGCAACACACGCCGGTTGTTGCTCAAGGAAATCGGAATTCATGCCCGGGATGCTGGCCAGGACATCGTCCCGGTAGCCGGAGAAAGCGAGCATCGACTCCCGCTCCGTTTTGGTGCCATTGAAATAGCCTTCAATGTATTCGTTTAAAGTTTCGACTGTGTCCATAGATAGATTAAGAGGTGAATTGCCGAAAATATTCCTCGACCAGGGCGGAGCTTTCCCCTTTTAGATCGACGATCCGGGCATTGTTATTGGTTGTTTCATACGCCTGCCGTTTGACGGGGTCGCCCAGAACTTCATAAGCCTCGGCGACAGCCCGGAACTTAACGGGATCACCTTGCCGGTCGGGATGGTGTTCCCGGACCAGATTGCGGTAGGCCGTTTTGATTTCCGCTTCTGTGGCTGTCTTCAAAACTCCGAGATCGGCGTAGTAGTCTTGTTTCATTGGCGGGCGTAGAGCATGAGGCATAGGCCGGTTAAGGGATAGATAATTCCCGGTCAAATCAACCTGCATGCCCGGGAGAAAGAGAAGGCGCGCCTTTTGATCTCAAGCTCGCCGGGTGGGCGAAGACTACAAGAGTTGACCAAGGCTTTCACAATCCAGAAGTAAGTGACAATCTTTTGCTTGCCTCCTGCGCTCTGCGCGCGCGCCCAGACAACGAGTAATTCGGGCCACCGAAAGAACGGGCATTGTCTCGTTTATAGCGTTTTCCAAAATAGCGTAGCCGCAACTTCCCCTTCTTTCGGCCCTCCGAGGTCAACACCGGCTACAGTATTTTTGAAAACGCTCTAAGGGCCTGTTCACACTAATATTCAACGCGTCACCTCTTAAGCTTGGCGGCCTCATGGCAACCCTGAAAGGGTTGCAATCATTTAGCCCAGGGTTGGCGCAGCAGCGCCTACACTGGGTTAATCAAAAATGGGAACAACCCTGAAGGGGTTGAAGTTTGCTTCTGCTGCGCCCGACTCAACTCTTTCAGAGTAGAGTCCGCCCGGCCTCTACCCAGGGTAGGCGCGGACGCGCCAACCCTGGGCTGAGTGATCACAACCCCGTTGGGGTTGCAGAATTTTTGAGCGTAGTGTTAACAGACCCTAGCGCACCGGTGATCCCAATGGTGCCGAAGCCGCTTCCGGCATTTCGACTTCCTCTTCGCGGCGAAACCATGCCACGGCCTCGCGAATACTTTCCTGGACGGAGCGTTGTGGTTTCCAGTCCAACTCCTCCTGCGTTCTCGCGTTGCAAAAGAACCTCGCCTGCTCGGCCTGATAGGCGGTTTCCATGCAGACGCGCGCGCCCGTGCTGCGCGGATTGAGAAAATCAACAACCTCGCCGCCGCATCCGGCCAGGTGAATGGCCCAGTTGGGAAGGCACCAGCGGGGCGCGGGCAGACCGGTTTCCTGCGCGAGAAGATCGAGAAATTCCTTGAGCCACAAATTTTCGTGACTGAGAAGATAGCGCCTGCCCTTCTGGCCATTTTTGGCCACGGCCTGCAGACCCTGGCTCAAGTCGCGCACATCGATAAAGTTAAGCGCGGTGCGGCAATAGAAAGGAAACTTTTGATTCAGAAAATCGTGAACGATCTGCCCGGTCGGCGTGGGAGCCTCGTCGCCGCTGCCGATGGGGCAGGTCGTGCTGGCGATGACAACCGGCAAACCCCGCCGGGCCCAGGCAAGCGCGCGTTGTTCGGCATGCCATTTGGTAAATTTATAGGAAGAAAAGCCGGGCGCCTTCAGCGGATAATCATTCTCGTCCAGAAGACCCGAATAGGTGGCCTCTCCCGGATTCTTTTGCAACAAGCCGCCTGAACTGAGATGGATCACTTTCGCGGTTCCTGCCGCAGCCGCACTGCGGAAAAGATTCTCCGCGCCCTCCACGTTGATGCGCCAAAGCTCGCGACGATGCCGAAGTCCAAACCGGTAGATTCCTCCGATATGATAAATGAGTTCAGTCCCACGACAGGCGCGATCCACCGAGGCCGCATCTCCCAAGTCCCCCACGCTCACTTCCACGTTCCTGCCAAAAAGTTGCCGTGCCTTGCTCCCGCTGCGGGCTAAAATGCGAACGCTATGCCCGCTCGCGATCAGGTCGCAAGTCAATTGCCGTCCAATGAATCCTGTAGCACCCGTGATAAGAACTTGCGCGGACATACTATACCCCCTTATTGGATCAGTCAGACCCTTCTAGGATTGACGATCCATTATGCTGGTTTGGCAGTCTTTATGCCAGCTGCAACAGAAGTTATTATTCATTCATTTAGAGGAGCTTGCATAAGCCTTCCTTATTTCATTATCTGCGAAATGCCTAGGCCATTCAATTTCGCCTAGCAAATTGCATGACCTTCACCCATGTGCCGGTTCCTTCATTTCTGTTTACAGCCTTTGCGCCAAATCTATCGTGAGGGCTCCGAAGTTGAGGCGGTGAACTCAATCTCCCGGGTTGCTCTTGATGAAGGCTGAAACAATCATTCGCGGACTGACCATTTGCTCCCTCTCCGGCTTGCTGCTCGGGGTGGGACTGAGGCTCACGGTGCATGAGGTTATTACCTCCTTGAGAAAATGTCGGCTGGCGCTCATCGTGGCCGTGAATTTTATCGTGGTACCTGCACTGGTCGTCGTGGCGACGAGGATTTTCGGTTTCAACGTGGAACTTTCCATGGGGATGATCCTGTTGTCGGCGGCTCCTTTCGCTCCGGTGGTCCCGGTGTTTGCCCGCATGGCACGCGCGGACCTTGCACTGGCAGCCGGGCTATCGACGCTGTTTCCGCTTCTGTGCGTGTTCTTCACGCCTCTCGTCTGCACAGCGGCGCTGCAGGGAATGCCGGAAGCTCAAGCGCTGCATTTCAATACAGTGGAAATTCTCCTGACCCTGCTCGCCACCATCGTTCTCCCGCTTGGCATCGGCATGGCCTTGAAGCATCTCGCGCCCAAGTTGAGTCAGCGAGGCCTGCGTCCAGTCGAGGTCGTTGCCGAGTTCACAGGCGCGCTCTCGCTGGCTTTCGTGACCCTCACCGAATGGCGCCCTATCCTCGCCACCGGATGGATACCTTTGCTCGTCATGGCAGTCTTGTGTGAGATCTCGATGCTGTTGGGTTATGCGATGGGCGGTCCGGGTCGTAACGCGCAACGGGTCGTCGGGCTGGGCACGGCCAATCGGAACATCGCCCTGGCCTTGTTGGTGGCGCTGGAGAGTTTTCCTGAAACCGCCGTGGTGCCCGCCGTCGTGGCGAACGGATTGCTCCTGATCCTCATCGGCCTGCTCCACGTCGCCTTCTGGCGTTTTGGACCAAACCAGCTTCAGCGCGCCAGCGAGTAATGATCCAGCAACGGCCCGAGCTCTTCCTCGATCCATTCTTTCGACAGCCCAAATTCCTCCAGCGTGTACTGGTGCTTGCTCTCGTACCGGGCTTCCCGTTGCGTTGCGGCAGTTAATTTGGTGCGGAAGGAGTCGCTCATCGTCCAGTCAAAGTGCCGGTAGAGCTTCTCCAGCGTTTCCTTCGGATCACTCGTCAGGTCACGATAATCGATGCAGTAGTACTGGCTCGGATTCACCTTCGAACGGAACTCGTAAAGATGCTGGAACCACTTCACCGCAAGCCGGGCATAGGATTTCGATTCCGGGCCATCCTTGGCGATGTCGGGTGAGTGCGCGCACCAGACCGGATAAAACACGCTCACATGCGACGCCACCGATTGATACGGATGCCGAATGATGGTGATAAACTTGGCGTCGGGAAACTCTTCCAGCAGCGATTCGACCGCGCCGGAGGATTGCGTGGCTTTGGAGAGCAGGGTCTTGTTCGGGCCGTTGGCGTAGAGCTGCCGTTGCAGACAGCTGCGATAATAGCCCATCAATTTGCGACGATCTTCCGGCGCAAGCGCATCGGGAAACCCGGCTTCCCAAAGCTCATCGACATGGGGAAACAGGAGGTAAATCGCTTCCGTGACAAAGCTGTAGACGAAAAATCCATCGTCCTCTTCCGGTTGGTCCAGACGGAGTTTGTGCATGTCGTCCCAGCCGCCGAAGAATTTCTTCTCGGCCAAGCTTACGATTTTCGCCAAAGGCTGGCCGATGCGCTGGTCTATCGCGGCGATGACATCAAAGAGGCGCTGGTAGCAGACTGCGGGAAAAATCGTCTGGTAGAGTTTCGCATGGACCAGGCGCTCGTCATCAAGAGCCATGAGTTTCTGGGTTAGCGTAGTCCCGCTGCGCGGCGGGGCGATGATGAATACCGGTTCGACCACCTCTTGTTTGCGAAAACCGGGATAGAAGACGTAATCGAGCATCCGCCCGAATGCCACGAGGAACCACATTACCCAGTAGAGTGCCGTGAAAAAGAATACGAAAGCCCAGCGCCTCAGCTTGAACGGCGTTTTGAACAGCGACAGGTATTGTGCTCTAAAAAACAGTTTGAGGTTGATGTACATTTTACAGAAGACAAAGAAGGGGAACCTAAGATCAGGCCGGGAGATTGTTGCAAGGTTTCATCAAGCTTCCACGGTTATCTTGAGCATACCAGCGAATACGCCCATGCGCCATGCCACCCTTTAGGGCTGGATGCATTTTGGCGTAAAAGCACTTGATCGAGGTCTGGCGCTGCGTCTTCCTAAAGACAAGACCTACCGTCCCTAAAATGAGGATAATCAGACAGCTCATAAAGTAACCTTGAATCTAGCCTGTCAAGTTACCAGTTGGCAAGCCTCTCCAAGCCTTAGCCCAACACCCTTAGATACATAAGCATACTTTACTGGTGCGATTTTCTTCTCCATCTACAACTTCCGGGTGACAGGACGCCCATTTATCGCTTGTGTTCCCTTCGTGAATTTAAGTTGGATACATCATGGCACGGCTTGGATGCATACGATCCAGGCTGCGGGCTGGACTGGCTGGCTTTTATTTGTCGGATTTTACGCGGTGGTCAGTTTATCTTTTGTCCCGGGCTCCATTTTGTCGTTTAGCGCCGGGGCCCTTTATGGATTTTGGATTGGCCTCGCGCTGGCGCTTTTGGGCAACGGCTTGAGTGCGTCTCTTAGTTTGCTGATCACTCGTTATCTGCTGCGCGAATGGGCAGCCCGCTATTTCGCCCGTCATCCCGTCATGGAGAATTTAGGAGACGCAGTCCAGGAAGACGGCTGGAAAATTGTTCTCCTGACCCATATGTCGCCCATCATGCCGTTCAGCCTGATCAACTATGCGTTCGGCCTGACCAAGATCCCGCTACTTGAGTTCCTGCTGGCCACGTCTCTGGGTGCCGTACCCACAACCTGTCTTTACGTTTATCTGGGAGCACTGGCTGGCAATCTGGCCGTGGCAAGCCCCGACTTGAACCAGCATCGCCCGCTCATCTGGGTTCTGCGATGCGTGGGCTTGGTGGCAACCATCATCGTTACCATTTACATCGCCCGGCGCGCGAATCAGGCTCTGAAGAAACGCATTCCCAAGCGAAACTAGCCCTTCAAGCCCATCATAAATCGGAAGATGCGGTCGCTAAAGATGGGAAGGCCTTCGTGGCCGAAATCGCGGTAAATCACCGCTTCCTTCTTGGACGTGATCTTGTTGTAGGCCGCAAATTGGGTCGAGGGCGGACATATATTGTCCATCAGCGTAATGCCCATCAGGACCTCCGACTTGATTCTTTCCGAAAGATGCTGGATATCGATATAGCCCAGCTTCGTAAAGATTTCCTCGAACCGCTCGTGCAGCGGATCGAACCGCCGGAAGTATTGCTTGATGTCGTTGTAGGCATCCTTGGCGAGGTCCATTTCCCAGACACGCTGGTAATCGGACAGGAAAGGAAACACCGAGGCCGTCCGCGCGATGCGTGGTTCCAACGCCGCGCAAACCAGCGCCAGCGCCCCACCCTGCGAACCGCCCATGGAACCGACCCGCGTGGGATCGACTTCCGGCTGCGCCATGACGATGCGCGCGAGTTGCGCCGTATCGAGGAAGATCTGGCGGAAGAGTAATTTCTCCGCTGGACCATCCAACCCGCGGATGAGATGACCTTCCCTCGTGTTGCCGACGACCTGCGAATTGTCCTCGCTCAATCCGCCCTGTCCCCGGCAATCGAGCGCGGCGACGGTGAAGCCTTCGTTCACGTAGTTGAGTTTATCGGACCAATCGCCGCTGCTGGCGCTGTAACCGTGAAATTGCACCACGGCCGGGCCGGGCTTTGTTGTGCCCTTGGGCCGCAGATATTTCGCGTAAACCCGCGCACCACCCACGCCGGTGAAATAGAGATCGAAAAGCTCCGCGTTGCTGTTGCCCAGCACATCGACCGGGATCATCTCCACATTCGGTTTGATCGCATCAAGTTCCTTGAGGCCGTTGTCCCAGTAGGCATTGAAATCGTGAGGGCGCGGGTTGATGCCGCGATATTCGCGGAGTTCATGGAGAGGTTTATCAAGAGCGGGCATAGAGTCCCGCATTAAGACAAAGATTCGAGCGGAGTTCCAGTCTTCAATGGATATCCGAGGTAGCCGTCTTACCTCAGTGGTAGCCGCCGCACTCCGGGCGACGGTCGGGGGTCGCAGGCCCGCGCTCGGATATCGCGGGCTACCCCTGCATTTACACGCGAGCAAATCCTCGACAATCCGGCCCGGGCGGAGTTTTATCCTCAGGAAACGTATGGTCATCATCCTCTCCAAAGATTTCGAATTCGAATCCGCCCAATCGCTGCCTCAATTTCCCGAGGGCCACAAATGCCGCAACATCCATGGCCACAGCTTCAAGATCACCATCTCCGTGCGCGGCCCGGTCGATGAAGCCACCGGCATCTTCTACGATCACGCCGCCATCTCCGATGTCATGCGACCCATCATCGAGCAACTCGACCACGCCTACCTCAACGACATCTCCGGCCTGGAAAATCCGACGATCGAACTCATGGCGCGCTGGTTCTGGGAAAAGCTCACGCCCCAATTGACCGGCCTCTACGAAATCGTCCTCCACGAAACGCCGCGCGCCCGCTGCGTCTATCGCGGGGAATAGGCTAAATCCAAGCTTCGCGCTGAACCGAGTAAGTCACGTCCTTCAGGTAGGGCGTCGATTGAAAGGCCCGGTAACGAATACGCCCGTCAAATTGGAGTAGATCGGCCACCCGATCCCGAAAAGAGGGGTGCTCGATCTTGCCCAATACCTCTTCAGGCCTGCACCACAGCACATCCTTCACTTCGTCGCTGCACAACGGCGTCCCGGAATGGAGTCGCGCCCGAAACCAAAAGAGCAGCCGCTCCGGCTGCAAATGGTTCGTATAGACTCCGGCCAATTTTTCATCGCGAATTTCGACTCCAATTTCTTCGTGCACCTCGCGATGCAGGGCGGTGAGCAGGTCCTCGCTCTGCTCAACTCTCCCGCCGGGTATTTCCCAGCCACGATCATGACTCAGAATAAGCAGGTAATTGCCCTCATCGTTTTGCAGCAAAACTTTGACTCCGACTTGAAAATGGGCAGCCATGGTCTGAAAATGAGTCCCCCTAAAAAGCGATCAGGCGATTACCCTCAGAAAGAGTAACCGCCTGATCTAGGAGGAGAATGAATGAAACTTACATAGGGTGAGACCCACGCTGTGTAGCAAACGTTCAAAACATTCGAATTTATTTTGCGATTTCTTTTACCTCGGCCAGCAAGCGGATCATTCCGGTGAAATCGTCGTCACCCAATCCGCCATTCATCCCCTTGGTGTAAAACGACTTAAGCGCTTTTGTGACGGGCAGGTCGGAGGTTCCGGCGGTTTCCAAGGCCAAGCGCAAATCCTTGTCCATGTGCTTGAGGGAGAACTGGGGCGCATAATCTTTTGCGCGGAATTTGGACTCCTTGAGATCAGAGAAGCCGGAACGCCCGACGTTGATGTGGAGCGCATCGAAGAATGTCTCGTCGGAGATTCCCTCTGTGCGGGCCAACGTGAGGCTTTCGCTCAGCGCGGCTGCCATGACGGCGATGTTTAGATTCATGGCCAGCTTCAAGGACGAAGCGGTGCCCAGTGCGCCGATGTAAAGGATGTGGGCACTGAGTCGCGTGAGCACGGGCCGCGCCTTCTCCACCGTTTCGGTTGTGCCACCGAGATAGAACACGGTTTTGCGCGCTTCCGCTGCCGGTTTACTGCCGGTGAAAGGTGCCTCGAGAAAGGTCGCGCCGGTCGCTTCCACCTGTTGTGCGAATTGC
>Ga0206872_10094_pt1 | contig 27179 bp, 24 predicted proteins | sample Alteio_BWOrgCont_34_FD_152906 | JGI IMG/M metagenome (GOLD analysis project Ga0206872, IMG submission 152906) | Enriched cells from forest soil in Barre Woods Harvard Forest LTER site, Petersham, Massachusetts, United States -... | ecosystem: Environmental > Terrestrial > Soil > Temperate forest >... | reverse complement strand
TGCTTCATGTCGAGTCGCAGTTGTGACTGAAGGGGAAGTTTTTGACGGAATTAACGGAATTACGGAATTAAGAAACAGTTGGGAAAGGATTGTAGATTATGGGCGACGTTCTTGATTTTCTATTCGGAGCCTGTTTGCTCAGCAGCGCTATTTTTGGAATAGTCGGAATGCCTTTACATAATGCTGCGAAACGAAGGTTTCTTGGCGAATTAAAGCCGAAAGATACTGCGCTCGGTTTTATGGGGCTACGCTTTTACTCCCTTTTACTGCGAAAGCATTGCATGACTCTCGATAAGCACGGGACAATATCTCTCCTCTCAGTATATCGCTTTTGTGTCTTGGGGTTTATTGTCAGCTACTCGTTGGCTGTCCTACTCTTGCTCTCATTCTATGCGTTAATAATCATTTTCTAATTTGGTTGTTTGCTAATTCCGTAATTCCGTTAATTCCGTCAAAATCTTCCCCATGCAAAATACGCTGATCGACGGACGTTATCTATTGCAGGAGGTGATCGGCTCCGGCGGTGAGGCGCGCGTCTTTCGCGCCCAGGATAAGATCACGAGGAATGCCGTGGCCGTGCGACTGGCACGAAAGCCGGTCACTTATACGGTGCCGGATGCGGTACCAAGTCATTCAAACTGGGTGCACTTCCACCATGGGGGAGTTGATCCGCAACACGGCGCGTATCAGATTTTTGAATTGCTTGAGGGCTCGACGCTCGATGCGGCGATCAAGTCCGGCCCGCTGAATCCCGAGGCGTGGCGTCTTTTCGTTGAGCAATCGCTTGATGCGGTAAAAGCGTTGCACGACGCCGGATGGATTCATGGCGATCTGAATGCCGGGAATTTTTTTCTAGCGAATACAGGTTGGAAATTGCTCGAGCTTCCCTTTCTTCGTTTCGATCCGCCTCCGAACCGAACGGCTCTTTTCGGCAGCATCCACACGCTTGCACCTGAACAGATCGATGGTGCGGCTGCGGATATCCGCTCGGATTTGTACTCGCTCGGCTGTCTCTATTACTATGCGGCCTGCGGGGAGTTTCCCCATACGGGCGCCACGACTCAGGAGATTGCCGTCCAACGTCTTTGCTTTGCACCTGTGCCTTTGATTGAAAAAACGCCTCATCTAACCACCGCGTTGAACGCATGGGTCATGCAGTTTTTGGCCCGCAACCCGCAGGATCGCTTTCCAAGCGCCGCAGCGGCACGTCAGTTGCTCGGAGTTGCATAAACGGTTCGCCGTGTTTTACTGCCCTGACATGACGCCGCCTGAATTTCGCCGTGATCCCCTGCACAACACCTGGGTCGTTTTCGCCCCGGAGCGGCAGCGCCGTCCCCAAGACTTCGCGCCAGCCACGCTGCAAGCGAGTACGCTCGATCCCTTTGCCGAGGGCAGCGAGCGCCTCACCCCGCCGGAGGTCTACGCCATACGGAAGGAAAAATCGAAGCCGAACGAGCCGGGCTGGCGTGTGCGCGTTGTGCCGAATCGCTATCCCGCCATGCGGATCGAAGGGAAACTCGAGGCCAGTCCGGTCGGGCTCTATGACCGAGTGACCGGCATCGGCGCGCATGAAGTCATCATCGAGACGCCCGACGGCGATGTCGCGATGGAGGAATTGCCTGTCGCCGCCATTGGCGAAATTCTTTCCTGTTATCGTGAGCGCATTCTCGATCTGGACAAGGACCCGCGCTTCCAGCACATCTACATCTTCAAGAATGTCGGACCGAGCGCGGGAGCTTCCCTCGCGCATGCCCACTCGCAGCTTGTCGCGCTACCGCTCATCCCGCCGTTCGTCGAAGGCAAGCTGGTTCGCGCCCGCGAGCATTATTTGCTCAAGCAGCGCAGCCTCTTCAGTGACATCCTGCATACCGAACATGCCGACGGTTCCCGGCTGGTCACGGAAAACGATTCCTTCGTTCTCTTCTGCCCCTTCGCCAGTCGCTTTCCGTTTGAACTGGCCATCTTTCCGAAGCGTCATCATCCCGATTTCGTTTCCTGCACCCCGGTCGAACTGCATGACCTTGCCGAGATTCTCCGCTTCGCGTTGGAGCGACTCAGTGCGGTCCTGGAAAAGCCGGGGTACAATCTGCTGCTGCACACCGCGCCGTTGTGGCGGCCTGCGACCGAACGCTTCGCCAGCGCGCGTCACGATTACTCGTGGCATCTCGAAATCGTCCCGCGTTTCAATTCGCTCGCGGGATTTGAAATCGGTTTGGGCGCGTGTATCAATACCGTTTATCCAGAGGAAGCCGCGCGATTCCTGCGCGGGGAGGCGCGGTCATGAACGTCGTCATTCTCTGGCACATGCATCAGCCCTACTACGTCAATCCATTGACGAAAAAGGCGATGATGCCCTGGGTGCGCCTGCACGCGGCCAAGGGTTACCTCGACATGATCGACCTGGTCACCGCGCAGCCCGATCTGCGGGTCAATTTCAACTTCAGCCCGGTGCTCGTGCGCCAGGTTCTGGAACTGGTGAACAATGAAGTGCAGGATGACTGGGAAAACCTCAGTCGCAAGCCCGCGGCCAATCTCGACGAACAGGAACGCCGCCATCTCCTTGAGAATTTTTTCAAGATCAACTGGGACACGCTCATCCGACCGATGCCCCGTTACGAGGAACTGCTGGCCAAGCGCGGCGCCAGCTACACCCTCGCCAAGCTTGACGCGATTTCGCGTACCTTCAGTGAAGCCGATCTGCGAGATCTTCAGACCCTCTATAATCTCCAGTGGTGCGGATTTTCGGCTGTACGCCGGTTTCCTGTCCTGGCGGAACTCAAGGCCAAGGGGCGCGACTTCACCGAGAAGGAAAAAACCACGGTGCTCGATATTCACCGGCAAATTCTTGGCCTTGTTCTCGGGGAATACCGCGCCGCCGCCGAGCGTGGCCAGATCGAACTGACCACGACTCCCTACTTCCATCCGATCATGCCTCTGGTTTACGACACGCACATCGCGCGGCGTTGCCAGCCCCACTCTCCCCTGCCCTCCTCCTTCTCCGCGCCCGAGGACGTCCGCGCCCAGCTTCGACTCGCGCAGGAGCAACACGAGCGGGTCTTTGGTCGTCGCGCTCGAGGTCTCTGGCCTTCGGAAGGATCCATCGCGCCGGAAATTGTACCGTTAATGGTCGAAGCGGGCATCGAATATTTCTGCTCGGATGAAGGCAATCTTTTCAAGAGCCTCAAGCATGATCCCGCGTGGAGTCATCACCATGTCGAGCACCTCGAACTTTTTCAGGGCTGGCGCGTCCGTGCCGGTGACTCCTCCATCCAGGCCCTCTTCCGCGAGCGTCCGCTGTCCGACTTCATCGGCTTCGATGCCGCGCGGAATGAAACCCCCAAGGCGGTCGAGCACCTGATCGAGCATTTGAAGAACATTGCCAAGATCGCTCCGGAAGGGCGTGGCGTTGTTCCCCTCATCCTCGACGGCGAAAATGCATGGGAAGCCTTTCCCGACAGCGGCGAGGCCTTTCTCACTTCCTTCTATCGCGCCCTCATCGAGACACCGGAACTGGTGCCCTGCCGGATCGGCGATTACTTTGACGCGCATCCCGCCGAGGTAGAAGTGTCCCATCTCCATTCCGGTTCGTGGATACGCAGCGACTTCGACATCTGGATCGGCGACCCCGAAGAGAACAAGGGCTGGGAGTGGCTCAAGGAAACGCGCTCCTTTCTTGTTCAACATTTGGCCAACACCGAGGTCAGCGCGGAGGTCGCCGAGAAAGCCTGGTGGGAAATCTATGCCGCCGAAGGCAGCGACTGGTTCTGGTGGTACGGCCCCGACTTCACCATCGATACCGACTTCCTCTTCGACGAACTCTTCCGTCTCCACCTCCAGAATGTCTATCGCATCCTCGGCATCGAACCGCCCGCGCACCTCGACGTTCCCATCTGCCTGCCCAGTTCACAACTCGGCTACACGAAACCGCTGCGATTGCTCGCACCCGATATTTCCGGCGAGACCGAGCATTATTTCGACTGGCTCGGCGCGGGTGAACTTGATCTGACTCGACAGCAAACGGCCATGTTCCAAGGTGACCGCATCGGACAGAAACTTTACTTTGGATTTGGTCGGCACGATTTCTTTCTTCGCCTCGACCTGAGCCGCCAACCGGAGGCGATCACGCTTCGCTTCCTGCTTCCACACCCGGCACGCGTCACGTTGCAAAAGCCGGGACCGGACGAAGTCGCGGTCGTTTTTGAATCAAGCACGGACGGCGTGGTCTTCACGCCCGTACATGCCACCGGTCTCAAAACCCATTGGAGCCGGTCGCTCATTATTTCGATTCCCCGCCGACTTCTTCACGTCGAGGCGGGACACGAGTTCGCTTTCTTCGCGCAACTTCTCGAGGGCGGCCTGCAGCGCGAGCGCTATCCCGAACGCGGCGCCATCGAGTGGAGCGCGCCCGGCAAGGATTTTGAATCTGAGCAATGGTTCGTGTAGAACGGGCCTCTTGTCTCAAACGGCTCTCTCCAATCTGAAGCTTGTTTGATCCGTAATTTACTTTGCCAAATTCAGAAGGTTGCTCGATAACATCGCGATCCCCCTACGGCCTATGCGGAACCTACGACAAACCATCGCTTTCAGCTACGCGGCGATCCGCACGCGTCACAAGTTGGGGCGAGTTCGCCTGCTTTTGCTTTATTGGAGCTACTGTTTGAAAGGGCTGATGGGCGGCGCCAAACAAGTTCGCCTGGGGCCTCTTCGCATCAACACGCCAAACTTCAAACACTTCATCGGTATCTTTGAAGAAATTTTCCTGAATCGTTGCTACTTCTTTTCCTGCGACAACCCGAGCCCGCGAATCATCGATGCCGGAGCCAACATCGGCCTCGCTTCCTGCTATTTTAAAACGCTTTATCCCCAGGCACGGATCGATCTATTTGAAGCGGATAAAAGCACCGCGGACATTTTACGTTCCACGATCGAGATCAATTCCTGGCAGGATTGTCGTGTCTTTCCCTATGCCGTGGCCGAACAAGATGGGGAAATCACTTTTTACAGCCGCACAGACGAACAGGCATCCAGTTATAATTCCACCGTGGAGGCACGGGTGAACAAATCCCAATTCGTCGAACAGAAAGTAAAGGCGATCCGTCTTTCCTCGCACATCGACGGACCGATCGATCTTTTAAAACTCGACGTGGAGGGAGCGGAGATGGGCGTGCTGCGCGATCTCGCCGACACAAAGAAACTGCAACAAATAGAACAGATGTTCATCGAGTACCATCATCACATCGATAAGAATGTGGATGAATTTGGACAATTTCTCGGTCTATTGGAAGGCAATGGCTTTGGTTACGTGGTCACGAGCTGGCTCAACCTGCCTACTTGGCGCGGGCGTTTTCAAGACTTGGTGATTTATGCCTACCGTAAATAGGATGGAAGCTTCCACGAAGATTATGAAACCCATTATCCTGGGAATAGCCAAGGGCGGAGACCCCGGCGACCTCAAGACGTTCGTTCTCTCCCTGAGAAAGACCGGCTACGATGGCGACGTCTGTCTGTTCGTCGATGATCTCGCCCCTGAGACACTTCACTTTCTTCACGAGCATCGGGTTCAACTTCAGGCCTTTCCCCAGCGCTATTTCGTGCAGACCCGCCGCTTCTTCCTGCGGTTCGTCGTCGATTTGCTGCCGAAGAAGCTACGAGATCGCGGCCAGATCAGCTTCTCCCAATATTATCTCAAGCTCAATGATGCCCGCTGGGCCTGCTACTTTGATTTCCTGCGCGCCACTCGCGGCCTCTATTCCCACGTCATGTTTACGGACGTCAAAGACGTCTTCTTCCAACGTCAGCCTTTCGACTTCGAGTGGAAAAGTCCCTTCTGTTCCTTTTATGAGGACCCTGCTTTTGTGATCAGGGATGAGCCTCACACCTCGGGTTGGATCCGGGAAGGTTACGGCCCGCAGGAAACTGAATCGCTGCTCGCCAAGCGCGTTATTTGCTCCGGAGTCACCTTTGCGGAAATCGATGCCGCGATGGAGTATCTTTACATTATTTGCCAGCACATGATCCGGATCAATGCCCGGGGCCTGGTCGACCAGGGCGTTTATAATTACATCCTGCATCGACAGCTGCTGAAATCCGCGTTCATTTACGACTACCCAGAGACGCCGGTGTTGCATACCGGCTTGATGGCCACGGAAAAGCTACAATTCGACGAGCAGGGACTCGTCGTCAACGGCTCTGGCCGGGTCGTGAATGTGATCCACCAATATTTCAAGCATAGAAAAGCCCTAGCGCGCTGTCTCGAGTTGGTGACAGCTCCCGCCTGATCCTACGAATGATCACGAGGAAAATAGCGGTTGCTGAGATGTGCTTTTTGTGAGATGAAAGGACGCATGATGAAGAAACTTTTGGGAGTGATGGCTTTGGCCGGTGCTATCCTGGCCGTCGGTTGCGGACACAATATTGAAAGCAGCGACAATCAACCGGCTCCTCTGCCTGAAACGAACGGTCTCATAAATCCCGCCGCGCCTACGGCCGACCAGACCGCCTCGACCAATAACGCACCCGCGCCAACGCCCCCCCCCCGCGCCGGACACCGCCGCCAATACTGCTCCGCCTCCGGCACCGGCTGCCAAGCCCTCGACCAGCTATCCGATGGGTATTGTCATTCCCGGCAAGAAGGGTTTCGTGAAGAGTCCTTATGCGGAATATGCCGAACCGGTTGATGTCCGCGGATATCCTCCCGGAACCGCCGTTCGCTGTCCGTACACCAACAAGATTTTCATCGTTCCGCAGACCTGATCGAATCCTTTCGGGCGGGACATACATGGATTGGTGGCCCGGACAACTCGTTGTCCGGGTGGCCGAAGGCCACAGGAGGTAACCCCAGACTCTCACGGTCTACAATAAAGTGGTCTTCTTTCCGCGACCTCATGCGCGCTTCGCGCGCCCGGACAACGAGTAGTCCGGGCCACCAGAATTTAGGAATGCCTCAGGGCAATGATGGCGCGTGTAACTTTTCCAGCGCGGCTTTGGCTGGCTCGAAGCCGGGCTTGAGCCGCAGGGTTTCCTGAAATTGTACGATTGCCTCTGATCTCCGCCCCGGTGTTTGCGCTAGGGCGAGACCGAGGTTGTAGTGGGCCTCGACGAAGTCCGGTTGATCTTTCAACACGGCCTCGTATTCCGGGATCGCATCGGGTAGGCCTTCTCGCGTTTGCGAGAGGACGTTGGCGAGATTATTGCGGGCCTCAGGAAAATGGGGCCGGATTTGCAGCGCCTCTTCGAATGCAGCAATCGCGTCCGCGCGGTGGTTGGGCATTTCTTCCAGCGCCATACCCAAGTTATTATCAGCCCAGTCGAAACGGGGATTGATGGCTAGCGCGGCTTGGTATTCATCGACCGCCATGTCGAACTTCTTTTGGCGTCGGAGATCGTTACCGAGATTGTAATGGGCCAGCCATGCCTGCGGATTGCGCTCGATCGTATAGGTCCAGAGTGATTCCGCGTCAGTCCAGGCGGCGGCATAGTCCTGACTTTGCACCGCCAGAAAAAGTCCCGCCAGGCTGAGCGCGACGATACCGATGCGACGCCCCATGACCGGTATTTGCGCGCTTACACTTTCCAGGGTTGCCACAACGAGGCCGATCAGCCCGATCATCGGAAGATAAAGGAAATGGTCCATCACCCAGCTATAATTCATGTAGGAGATCGTTATGATCCCGCTGAATGGCAGGAGATTGATGAGAAAAAAACCGAGTCCCAGCAGAACGTGACGGCCCCATGTCCGCCGCTTCGACCAAAGAAGAATGAACACGGCGGCGGCGGCCAGCCACGGAAGAAATTGGAGGAATGACGGCGGATCGACCGCCCAGCGCGGATAGAACTGTAACGGTTCAACGGGCCAGAAAAAGAGGCCGCAATAGAAGGAAAGCGTCATGCCCATCAGGGCCATTCGTGACAACAAGCCAATGTCCGGCATGGGGGCGGGATGGAACGGATGGAGGTTCGCGTACTGAATGCCTGCCAGCCAAGTCATCGCGGATAAGATAAGAGAGATCACCAAGAAAGGCGCGGCCCGTTGCAGATCGCGCCGGTCGACGCGCCCCCGTTTCCACCAGGCGTAGAGCAGGATGACCAGAGGGAAGGGCGCCATGGTGATTTTGCAAAGCATCGCCACCAGAAAAAATCCGAGGGCCAGGAGATAATCGCGCGGACGCCCGTTTTTCTCGAAATCGACATAGGCGCACATCGCGAGTAAAAACGGCGGCAGCGACAGCGTGTTCTTGAGTTCCGAGATATTGGCAACCGAGGAAACGTTCATCGGATGGAGGACGAAGAGAAGGCCGCCGACCCAGGCCAGCCGCAATCCAAACTTGGCCAGCAACCGCCAGACCAGCAACGCGCCTGCGATGTCCAGCACCAGGTTCGTCAGGTGATAACCAAGCGTCTGGTCGCCCCAGAGTTGCCACTGGATCCACTGCACCGTCTGCTCAATCGGGTAATACTCGATAAAGGTGCCGGGAGCAAACCAGGCTTTCCACAACCGGGCGGGATCGTGGAGGAGCGGATTGCCCGTCAGGTAGAGTGCGTCGTCCCAAAGCCATGCGCCATAGAACGCGGGGTAATAAATGAGCAATCCCGCCAGGACGATGAACGCCACCTTTGCCCGCTCGATCCATTGTCGCTGGTCATTCGCAATTTCTTCCACGTCCGGATTATGCCGTCATCGAAACCAAACCCAAGCCTCCAAAAACATTGGCTTGGTTGTTGCGACGCGGTACGGTCAGGAGCATCTTTCGCCATGAAACAGTACCACGATCTCCTTCGGCTCGTCCTTGAGGAAGGTCGTCCCAAAACGGATCGCACCGGCACGGGCACGCGCTCCGTCTTTGGCGCTCAGGCCCGTTTTCCACTCCGGGAAAGTTTTCCGCTGCTGACGACGAAGAAGATGGCTTGGAAAGCCATCATCGCCGAATTGCTCTGGTTCATTTCGGGCGACACCAATGTCGCCACCCTCGCCCGACAGAATGTCAAGATTTGGCATGGCAACGGGTATGATCATTATTGCAAGATCTTGGCTCCTGCCCGCGGTGAGAAGATTTTAAGCATGGATGAATGGAGCGAACGTATTGTCACCGATCCTTCGTTCGCTGTCTGGGCAGCGACTCTTGGTGATGTCTATGGCGCTCAATGGCGTCACTGGAAAACTGCCGATGGGCGGGAAATCGACCAGTTAGCCAAGCTGGTTACGCTGCTGAAAAAGAACCCCGATAGTCGTCGCCATATCGTGACTGCATGGAATCCGGCCGAGGTGGATGCGATGGCGTTGCCTCCCTGCCATACCCTGTTCCAGTTCTTCGTGCTCGACGGCGAACTCAGTTGCCAGCTTTACCAGCGCAGTGCCGATCTCTTTCTCGGTGTGCCGTTCAATATCGCCTCCTATGCGTTGCTGATTTGCATGGTTGCGCAAGTTTGCGACCTGAAGCCGGGCGATTTCGTCCACACTTTCGGCGATCTTCATCTCTACGATAATCATCTCGATCAGGCGAAGGAACAACTCGCCCGTGAAGCGCGCCCCCTACCCCGGCTCGCACTCAATCCCAAGATTCGCGAATTGAATGACTTTACTTTGGAGGATATTTCTCTCCTCGATTACAACCCGCATCCGCCAATCAAGGCAGCGATGGCGGTCTGATTTTTGGCGGAATTCAGAAGGTAGCCGTCGCGGGCCCTCGCGACGGTCGGACTCCGACAAAAATTAGCCACAAAAGAACACAAAGAGAGCAAAGAAGGACCCAAGCCAGTTTCCCTTCCGTATCTTTGTGATCTCTGCGTTCTCTGTGGCCAATTTCCCAATCTTGTTAATCGCGTTAATCCTGTCCAAAATTCCCCATGCCGATTTTTCACGCCATTGCTGCCATGTCGGAAAATCGCGTCATCGGCAACCATGGCAAAATTCCGTGGCATCTCCCGGAGGACTTTCGGTGGTTCAAGCATAAGACGATGGGGTCAACTTTGCTGATGGGTAGAGTAACCTACCAATCTATTGGTCGTCCTCTTCCCGGTAGAAAAACGGTGGTGCTAACGCAACACACCCAGATACCCAACGTGGAAACGTGTTCTCTTTTTGCCGACTATGCGCTGAAAAAAACCGATGAGCTTTGTTGGGTTTGTGGCGGAGCCCAGATTTACCACTGGTCGCTAGATTTCTGCCGTTACCTCTATCTGACACGCGTAAAAGGTACCTTTGATGGGGATGCTTATCTTCCAGAATTTGAAGATAGTTTTATTCTTGAGCAAGAGATCCATGAAACGGCCCAATTCCGGATAGAACGGTGGATCAATCGAGGTTACGATACGATGCTGCCTAAGAGACCAAAACTCTCTACCGAATCCTGGCCATTTCCCGAGCAAACCAGCTGACCGTCGCACGGAGTGCGACGGCTACCATGGAGGGAAGACATCCGCCGCTAGGGACAGCGGCGGCTACCTTATTACAACGTCTGGAGGAAGCGGACCAACTGTTCGCGATTCGGGCTGACGGCGTGACGGACGTAGAAGCCGGAGGCGGCGACGGCCAGTTGCAGCGAGTGGGCCACTCCGAGACCGAGCAGGCGACCGATGACGAAGCCGGCGTTGAAGTGATCGCCTGCACCGGTGGTGATCTTCGGCTTGGCCGTAAACGGACCGGTGACGAAGGCTTCACCCTGCGCATCCGCACCGGCAGCGTACTGCACGGGATGGATGACAACGGTGTGAATCTCGAGCTTCTCGCGAATGGCGGCGGCAAGTGACGCGGCGCCCTTCGGATTCGAAGGAGTCTTCTTCAAGCGAAGGACCTTGGCGACATGTTGGCTCTCGCTCTCGTTCAAACCGAGGATGATGTCGTTGTGCTGCTGAAATTCACCGATGATCTTGAGCGCCGCATGCAGATCCGCATCGAGTCGCTTGGCCGGATCGGCCAGATCGAAGAACATCAATTTGCGCGTGGTCGGCTTGGCCGGCATGTAGTCGCTGAGCAACCGTTTCCAGATCGCGGAAAGATGCGGCAGCATGGTCCAATTGACCATTCCGACGAAGTGGGCCTGGTTCCAAAGTTTCTGGAACGTGACGTCACCGAGGCGCTTCTTGATCGTCTCCCAGGAAACCTCATGCACCGTGCCGTGCTGACCGAACATCAGCTTGCCGTCGGAAAATTCGAAGGCGGAAGTCAGGCCGGGATCGGCGATGGAATAAACTTTCGTGCGCTTGGCGAATTCCGAGAAAACCGGATGGATCTCAGGATAGCCGAGCATGCCGACGTAATGAACCGGTGCGCCGAGCGTGCTCAACGCGAAGGCCATGATCGGTCCGTTGCCGCCGAGTTTTTTCGTCTGAGGAACGATTTCGAAATTGGCGCTCTTGCCAGCCGCCGCGGTTACCTTGCCGCCAAAGCTCTTGATGCTGGCGAAAGGAGTGTATTTGGTAGGCGATTGGCGTTGCTCAACCACGTGGGAAATCTCATCGACGAAACCGTCGAAACCCAGCAAACATTGAAACTTAAGGAGTTGCGCACGCGAACCAATAAGGCGTTCCGCCGTTTGACGAGCCAGCCGAGAATCCGTAATCATTTTATTTTTTTAGCAGAAAAAGACTGGCGTGACAAGCTCTGTCAGCTAACTTAGTGACCTTACGTCTCGTTTCGCCCTTCCTTAAGGGCCTGAAGCATCCCTCGCATGGCCCATTCCACCGCTCTTGTCGCTCAACGACTGGGAGCCTTTCTCGGTCTGCTGGGAGTCATCCTTGGAGCTTTTGCGGCGCACGCTCTCAAGCCGATTTTGGTCGCGAATGATACTTGGGATGTCTGGCAGACAGGAGTCTTTTATCAATTTGTCCATGCGTTGGCGCTGCTGGCCTTGGGACAAGGAACCCTTTTGCGACGGGGGATGCTGATCTGTTGGGGAATCGGTGTGACCTTGTTTTGCGGAAGCCTTTACATCCTGGCGCTGGCCCCTGAGATCAAACATTGGATCGGGCCCATCACTCCGCTTGGCGGCGCGGCGCTGATCGCGGGCTGGGGTTGGCTGCTTTTCGATCTGTGCGCGCGGAAGAAAAACTCCTAGAAACAGGTCGATGCGACGATTTCTTTCCGTCTGTATTCTGGCCGTGTTGCTGACCGACACGCTTTGCGCCGCCGATCTCCTTCCCATTAATTGCGCCAAGGCTGCGGCCTACTCGCGGTCCCACGGCGGCGAGGCGCTGCGCATCGAACAAGGGGGCAAGGTCGTGTTTGAAGAGTACGGCCCCGGTTATTCCGCGACGACACCGCATAAAATTTATAGCGGCACCAAAAGTTTCGTAGCCGTGGCGGCCATGATTCTCGCAGAAAAGGGCGTAATCCGATTGGATGAACCGGCCAGCGATATTCTCACCGAATGGAAAAACGACGCACGCCGATCGATCACGATTGACGAACTTCTTTCGCAGACCAGCGGCCTCGATCCGGATGGCGATTCGATCAACAACGCCCACGATGCTCTCGCCGCTGCCGTTAAGATACCGCTGATCTCGGCACCTGGAACGAAGTTCCATTATGGCGCGGCGGGCTATCAGGCTTTCGGGGAAATCCTTCATCGCAAGCTAGGTGGATTCGGCGATGCGGTAGAAAAAAGCGTGTGGCATTTGGTGCTCAATCCTTACGACATCAAGGCCGACAGCTGGAAAACCGATGATGCCAATCACGTTCTGGTTCACGCGGGCATGGTGATGTCCGCTGAGGAATGGGCGAAATTTGGTGAAGCGGTTCTCCGGCCACGGAATCCGACTGATCATTCGAAACCGGGCCTGGGCTTTGCTCAGCTTTTCGTGGGACATACGGCCAATCCCGCGTATGGCCTCGGCTTCTGGCTGAACGCGCCGCAGCACAGTCCGCGTCATCAGCCAATGTCCGATTTGCTTCCCGCGATGGATGGAGAACAACTTTATTCAGGCGGCCCTCGCGATCTGGTCTGCGCGATGGGTACCGGCAAGCAGCGGCTCTATATTATACCGTCGCTGCAACTGGTCATCGTCCGTTTCTCCGATAGTGCTCCCTTTTCCGACGGGGATTTTTTATCACGTCTTCTGACTGGGCATCCGCATCCGGATAAGCATACGCATTGAGATGAAGCAAAGCTTCGCGGACAAGGGCGTTCCCAAGTGCAACTTGGGAACGAGGAACAAGGCAGACCGAACTGATCCTTCGACAAGCTCAGGATGACGGATTTCTCAGAGAATACCTACTGCTGAAACAGCATATTATATGCGGTCGTCGCGGCGATAACGATGAGAAGAATCAGCGCCGTCACCCACCAGAGCCATTCTTTTCCCCGCTTCTTCCGGGACTGGCCAAATTCTTCGGCCGTGAATTTTTCGTAATCGAAATCATCGTCCGGCAAATCGAGTCCATCCGTGGCGTCCGATTCCTCGTTCCAACCTGATTTCTCGCACGCACCACAGTGAGGGCAGGCCTTCGCTTTGGCAGGAATGTCTTTGCCGCATACTGAACATTCAAACGTGCGCGGTGGGGGCATGCCTCAATCTATTCGATAACCATCGCCCTGTCAGGCACCGAGTTCCTTATCGGGTTGTGCTCGAATTTTCGGGACCTTTCATTTATCGTAGGATATGAGTCGTTCCACACTTCGCGTGATCTTGGGAATTCTCGTGGCTGTCATTCTGGCCGTAGCAGCCCTGGGCGCATTTTGCTGGTGGAAGATGGGGAAGCTCAAGGAAGAGCTGGTGCACGGTCTTGAAAACGCCATCGGTGCTCATGTCGAAGTAGCGTCGCTCGACTTCGATTTATGGAAGGGCGAGTTGCATGCCGCAGGCATTTCGCTGACCAATGACCGGCCCTCGGCTCCATGGGAAAAGGGCTCGATCAGCCAGGCTACGGTCCGGTTCCATCTCACCGATGTCCTGTCACCGACGCTCCCATTGAGCGTGGACGTTTCTTCTTGGACCGTGGTTCTCACTCCGTCCGCCACACCGGGCACTGCGCCGACCACGACCGCATCCACTGAGCCGGGCGCGACGTCCCCATCGGGCAAAGGTCGCATTCAAGTCACTGGGTTAACGGCCCACGATGGCTCCGTGGAAATCGATCTTGCGAATAGCCGACAGATCATGCTTCAAGGCGTGGCCTTTCAGGCGAGCGATAACGGCGCCGGCATATGGACAACCGAACTGCAAGCGACGTCAATCAAAGCGGGGTCATTGGAAGCGGGCGCGAGTTCGGTGCAGATTCGCGGGGACCAGGACAAGGCGACCTTCTCCAATCTGCGCATGGCATGCGGCGAAGGTTTCATCACCGGAGAAGGTGAAGTCTCTCTTGCCAGTACACACGATATCAAGGCCACGCTCAAAGCCGCCGAAGTACCGGTGACAATGCTGGTGGCCGTGGATTGGCAGATGAAACTATCCGGCCAGGTGACCGGAGACCTCACCTATGAAGGCGATGATCAAGCTGGAGACGCGAAGGGACAAATCGCCCTGAATCATGCCAAATTCAACATCCTGCCCTGGCTGGGCAAGGTGACCGCGTTGGTCAATCTTCCCGATATCACCGACGTAGAAGTCGACAAGGCGACGACCGATTACGAGTGGAAGGACGGCAAGCTCTCGTTGACGAATCTCGATATCCGCAAGAACGATGTCATGCGGATTGCCGGAACTGCGGACATTGATTCGGCGAGCAATGTCGATGGCAAACTCAAGTTGGGACTGCCGTCCGGTGTCACCAGTAAATGGCCCGACTTGCAGACGAAAGTCTTTTCCGTGCAACTGGAAGATTACAATTGGGCCGACGTCCATTTGACCGGCACTCCGGACCATCTTCAGGAAGACCTCAGCCCTCGTCTGCTTGCAGTCAGCATGCAACAGGGCGGCAGCCTGATCGACCAGGCCACGCAAAAGGCATCGGATCTTCTCAAGAGCTTCATGGGCAAGTAAGGACCTTTGCAAAACCTTAACAAAAGTGTCCGTGGTTTATCTTGAATTATCAGCCGTGTCTCTTAAATTTGAATAATAGTGCCAGCCGTCAAACCCAACGCTGAAGACGATGCCGAAAGTCAGCGGATTATTTCCCCTTTCGCGCAAACCACCTCCACTGTCCAACCGGCGAGAGCGCGAAGCTCCACGTCCTGGGCGCTTTGGATCGTCTCGAGTTTACTGGTGTTGTTGATTCTTGGGATCATTGGTTTCTTTACCTATAGATATCTCGACGATCCGTTCCGGACGATGGAACCGTTTTCGATGGACAAGTACATGTCCGACTATCGCCCTATGTCCGGCGTCAAATTCAAGGCTGACCTCAAGGTGTCCGCCGATTTGGGATGGAAACCGGAGAAAGGGCATCTCATGGTCTTCACGGTGGACAACGATAACCGCGCATTGGTGGTCCTCATTCCGCCGAAATTGAGCGGCATTTTTTTCACCAAGGGACAGACTTATCAGGCCTCAATCGAAGTAGGAGAAGGAGGACTCGTTTATGCCGACTCATTTGAAAAAGAGTAACTCTATCTTCATTGCGCTGGCGCTTTCGTGTCAGGCAGTCCTGGCCCAGAACGCGCCCGCCGCACCTGCAGCGGCACCGGCGACTCCCGCTGCTCCATCGGCACCCACGACCGGAAGCCCCACGGAGATCGACAGCAGTGCGTCGACAATCCTCAACAATATCATGAACGTTAAGCCCGCTGAAGGCAGTGCTGGCAAAGCCGGAGCCGACGCCGCGAGTGCCCTGGCCGACAGAATCAAGACCCTGGACGCGCTGAAAACGCCCGGGCTGGACGACCCGGAAGTTCGCGCGAGATTCCAGACCTACCTCAGCCTCAAGGAAGTTCCCGAGGCCCGGATCAAGGAATATTTCGCCCGGATGGCCCAGATTTCCCAACTTTTGAGGGAGAACGACACCTTCAACGCATGGAAAGAACTCTATGCGATGAGCGAGTACAAGGACATCGACGCGGGCATCAGCAAGGAACTCGCCAATCGCGTCGAGTCGATCTGGAACAGCGACCGCACCAAGAGCGGACTCGAGATGAGCAACAATACGTTGCGGAACAACATCGAGACCTATGATCACAACGCCGATTTGATCGCGGATGATCTGCGCCAGGACGAGCAGGATCAGCAGCAAAAGAATGGGAACAAGGGCGGCGGTAATAATAATTCGTCGGGCGTCAGCCAGCAAAATACGACGAATTCACCCCTGTCGAATCCAAATGCCGACCCCGCAGCCGCAGAAGCCGCGACAATGCCGACCATGGCCAGCAGCATGCAGGGCAAGATGGAACTGACAGCGGAATACCTGAAGCTTTTGGAAGCGAGGGCCAAGATCAAGCTCAACGAGATGCAGGAAAATAAAATGAGCGACCAGGAACGACTGGATTTCGCCGACTACATCAAGACTCTCTATAACAGCCACCGTTATTACCACGTTATCATTGCCGCCGATTTTTATCGCACGCTTTTCAACGAAGGCGATTATCCCGCCGATCTCGCCGACCAGGCCGCCGCGTCACTCGGCACCAATGCCCGCACCCTCGCTCAATCGGCCACACAGGCGAGTGCCGCGCTGGGAGCCAATGGCGGAGGTGGACCGCTCGCCGCGCTCAATCAAGTCGGTAACAGCCTGTCGGGCGATCACGCCGGCAAGCAGCAGGGAAGTCAGCCCGTCACCCTCGCGGATGAGGTGACTTCCGCGCTGGAAATCAATAATCGGGTGAGCCAGGCGATCGAAGTCTTTCGGTACAAAGCCGACAAGGGGGAAATCGCCGCCGCTTCCGAGCAATTGCAGGAAGCCTTCTTGGGCAATGAATATCATCCCGCCTTGCAGGGCCTCCCCCGCGATGAGAAAGAAAAGGTCGGCACATTTTTGGACAAGCTGGAGGTGTTGAAGAATCAGCTCGATGTCCGCGATTTTGAACAGGTCGAGGCGCAAATCGTCGACATCAAAAAGGTGGCCAACGATTTTGATTCCACCAAGCCAACAGCCATGGTCAACGACATCAAGTTGTCGAGCCGCCTGCGCCTGGGCAAGGCGCGGTTGCTGGCTCAGGGAGGTCACCTGACGGAAGCGATGCAGGAGTTTCAGACAGCGGCGGAAGAATGGCCGGGCAATCCCGACTTGCAGACATCCGCCTCGGGCTTTTTCAGCACAGAGGATTTGCAGAACCAATCGACGACCGAGTTTGATCGGCTGATTCAAGAGCAAAATTACCGGGCCATCTTCGACAAGCAACTGATGTTCGCCACCGCGATCAAGGGCGATGCGACCCGCGTGCAGCAAATGAAGGATGCGCTCACGAAGGTCCAAAAAGCCGAGATGGCCTCTGAGAAAGCCAACATGCTGGTCATGAACGGAGACGTCGATGGCGCTTGGGAAACCATCGAAATTGCCCAACAAGACTGGCCGGACGATATGAAGCTGAACAAGCTTCTCGCCAATCTTTCCGGACGCAGCGCCGATTTTGTCAGCGCGCTCAACAAGGCGAAAGAGGCCGAAGGTAAAAAGGAACTCGGTTACAGCCTCACCTGGTATGTGAACGCGCAGGCCTTTTATCCCGCGAGCATCATCGCGAACGACGGCATCGACCGCATCAGCAAGCAGATTCTTTCGCCTGCGGGGTCTTCCGCCCCCGAAGGAACGAACTAATTCGCCAGTCGCAGCCATGGAATCGACTGCCCACATGGATGCGGCTGTTTATGTCGAGAACCTTTCGGTGACGGTTGGGAAAGGCGACGACCATAAGGCGCTGCTTCGCAATATTTCCATTGCTGTACCCGAGGGCTCTTTTCTCTCCATCATCGGCGCTTCGGGCTGCGGCAAGAGCACGCTCATCCGCGCGCTGGCGGGAATTCAACCGGTCTCCGCGGGCCGGGTTCTGCTGGCGGGACATCCGGTGGAAACGTTGCGGCAGCAACTTCCCCTCGCCCTCGGTTATCTGCCGCAATTTGGCGCGTTCCATGGCGACCTGACCGTCGCAGAAATTCTGGATTTCGCTGTCGCGTTGCGTCTGCCGTCTTCCGTCCCTCAAGCGACCCGCGACCAATGGAGCGAACATATAATCGATCTCGCCCGCATTCGTCCCCTTCTTCATCAAAAGTACCGGACACTTTCCGGTGGGCAGATGCGCCGTATCGCTTTGGCCGAGGAACTCATTGGCGATCCCGCTTTTCTTTTTCTCGATGAATTGACCAGCGGTCTCGATGCCTATTCCGAACATGAACTGATGGTCTGGTTGCGCGAACTGGCACATGGCCTGAGCAAGACCGTCGTGCTCGTCACGCACGCGGTGAGCAACCTGCGTCTCTGCGATTCAGTCGTCTTTTTGCACGAGGGCCGTCTTTGTTTTCAAGGCCCCTACGACGACCTCCTGCAAGCACATGGGACGGACTCCATCGAATCGATCTACGGGAGCTATCAACAGGCATCGATGACAGGAAGTTTCACCGGTTTTGACGAAGACCGGTCGGGAGAACTGCCGCCCGCACCCGCGCCGCACTCGCTGAAAACAGCGCCCCCACCTCCGAGCCTAAGCCAACTGTTCACGCTGGTGCGCCGCCAATTCATTCTGCTGGGCCGGGACAAGGTGCAAATCTGGCTGCATGTGGCGCTGTTGATCCTCTTCCCGGCACTTGTTGCCATCTTCGGTTATAAAGGTTTGCCGAATGTGCGACATCTCAGCCTGAGCATTGAAACCAATATCGTGCAGACGCTGGCCGATAATCTCGCCTACCTCAAAGAAGCATTCACCGCCGCCTCACTCGTTTCCGGCCTGGCCATGTTCCAAGTCATTCTGCTTACGCTCATGGGGGCGAACAACGGTGCCCGTGAAATCGCCAAGGAACGGGACGTCCTCGAAAAGGAATTACGCGCCGGACTTTCTCCCTGGGCTTACGTCACCACCAAGATTTTACTGCTGGTGATCCTGAGCATCGCCCAGGCATTTTGGATGACCTGGTTTGTCAAAACGGTCTGTGGATTTTCCGGCTACTTTTCAAACCAGTTTGAAATTCTTTTCATCACCACATTCGCCATGAGCGTAACTTGCCTGGCCATTTCCTCCGCTTCAAAGTCAACGGAGCGTGCCTCCCTATTGGCAATTCTCCTCGTGGGGCTGCAATTACCACTCTCGGGAGCCGTCCTGGCATTGCCCGAAATCGTAAGTTTTTTCTGTCGCCCCTTCATCGCGGCCTATTGGGGCTGGAGCGGTTATCTGAAAACCCAGGAAAAATCTCCACTCTACGACATCGTCCGGCAATCGACCGACACGACCGTCGCCGACTTCAATCAATGCCTGCTCGTACTCAGCCTGCACGCCATAGTCTGCGGCCTGATCGCCTGGATTTTTGTCGCACGCAATTTTCCGAAGCGATGACGTCGAAATCAATTTTTGAAACACTCCCCCTATGATCATAGACCAGGAATTCGTCGATATTCTCACGCCCACAGGCCCGATGCGGGTGCATCGTTTTTTTCCGAAGGACCTGGCAGCCCGACCGACGGTGATCCTCTACTCGGAAATTTATCAGGTGACCGGCCCGATCCGGCGTCTGGCCGCACGGCTGGCCGGGGAAGGCTTCGAGGTTCTGGTCCCGGAGGTTTATCACGAATACGAGGAACCCGGGAAAGTACTGGCTTACGATGTGCCGGGAACCGATCGTGGAAATTTTCTCAAGTTCGAAAAGCCAGTCGCTGCGTTCGACAGCGACTCACGTGCGTTGATCGATTGGATCATCGCCCGGCCATATCCGTGGGCGGGCGTGGGCACCTGGGGTTTCTGCCTGGGCGGTCATCTTGCTTTTCGCGCGGCGCTCGATCCGCGGATAGCGGCATCGGCCTGTCTTTACTCGACTGATCTCCATACCGCGACACTCGGCCAGGGGAAAAAGGACGACACGCTTGCCCGCGTGAAGGAGACCCAAGCCGAACTTCTCATGATCTGGGGTCGGCAGGATCCGCATGTGCCGCTGGCCGGGAGAAAAATGATTTATGATGCGCTCACCACAGCGGAGTCGCAGTTTCAATGGCATGAGTTTAACGGTGCTCATGCGTTTTCCCGCGACGAAGGTCCCCGCTACGATGCCGCAGCCAGCCGACTGGCCTTTGCGTTGACGCTCGAACTTTTTCAGCGGCGTTTGACGGTGCCCAAGTCTGCGGCTTAAATAAATCATGTTCCAACTCGACCTGGATTTTTTGGGACGACAGCTCGAGCGTTTCCGACCGTCACGTTCCAGCCAAACGGAACAGGGACAAAATCAATCCTGGATTTGGAAGCATGACATCACGGTTCATCTGGTCCGTCCGCCGCGCGCTCGGCGTTATCTTTTACGACTCCAACCCGATGGCACGGCACGGCTGGTCATCCCCCGGCGCGGCTCGCGGGCCGAAGGCATCCGCTTTCTGGAACGGAACGAAGCATGGCTTCTCAAGCAATTAAACCGCTGGCAAAAACGGAACGAGACGCGCCAGCCATGGACCGATGGAACCCGTTTTCTTTTCCGTGGTGAGGTTACGGTATTGAACGTGGAAAATTTCGACAAAGGCATCCGGCTCCGCTTCTCGGATCAAATCATTCTCCTTCCTCACGCGCGGCCCGACTATCGCGATATCGTGCTTGGTCATCTTCGCCAGATTGCCGAACGAGAGCTTCCCGTCCGTACACGGGAACTGGCCCGGCATCACGGCATTGCGATCAACCGGGTCACGGTGCGCGCGCAAAAAACGCGCTGGGGTTCCTGTTCCGCGCGCGGCACCATTTCGCTCAATTGGCGCCTGATCCAAGCCCCGGCCAGCGTGAGTGACTATCTGATCATCCACGAACTCATGCACCGTCGTGAAATGAATCATTCCGCCCGGTATTGGAAACTCGTCGCGGACGCCTGCCCGGATTATCGCCTCGCGGAGCAATGGCTCAAAAAAATGCGCCTCGACGAAGACTACCGGGCCGGGGTCGAAGCGGGGTCAGGCTGATTTGCCGGCGACTGCGGCGGGAAGTATTCCTGCATGATTCGCGCCGCGACGGGATCGGTCGGAGCGAGTTTCTGCAGGCTCACCCGGAGTCCGTCAACGAATTCGGCCTGCCTGCGCGTCTTCTTGAGTATCGCCTCGGCAGGCTGTTCCTGATCCGCAATTTCGGCCATTCGCCGATTAAATCCGGAAATGTCCCTGACCGTCGAATAGATCAGCGTCAGCAGCATGATCGCCACGGGAATTGCCACAGGGAACCGCATGTCCTGTATCCGAATGTATCCCCCGACAGAGCCGAGTTCATTTTCCGACTGCACGGGGCTGAACTCCACCGGAGTCATTTGGATATTGGGCTCTGTCTCCACGTTCTCCAACTTCTCAACCTTTTCCGGCTTCTGTGGTTTCTTCTTGTTCATGGAGTACCCCCAGGAGCCTGAACCGGTTTATCTGGCGATTGCGGCGCATTGGTCGCAGGCGAAGGAGAACCGGCAGCAGGTACATCGCCCACTGTCTGCGGGCTCCCAATGACCACCTTGATCTTGTTGTCTTTTAGCAATTGGGCGAGCGCTGGATCGCTCTGTGAATCAAGCGCCAGTTGCCGCGCCAGCCGTTCAAGAAGCGAGTTCAGGTTATTAAAATACGCGAGCTTGGCCTGGGTGTATTTCTGTTCGTTGATCGCCTTCTCCCACTTATGATACGTCATCGTTTCAGCCATGGTGAGACTGGCATAGACCAAGGCGAGTACGGTCAAAAGGCTGAAAGATATGATCTTCATCGACGTTTATCTTTTTTACGCGCGGTATTCATTCAAGGAAGCACAAGTATAGCTGTATCTCCCCATACGGCTAGCGGGAAGTTCCTGTCTCCAACTTTGTGAGAGAAGCGTCGGGCATCGCGATGGCTTTAAGGCCCGCGAGATAGCCCGCCTTGGCGTCATCGTAATTTTTGGGGCCCACTATCGCGACCTCCAAAGTTTCCACGCCCACCCCGCGATAACCGTTCCAGACGTCCTGGATGTGAGTCCGCAACTTCCACGAAAACGACATTCCCTCCCTGGGGTATGTTTCGGAAGGATGGTCTCCCCGGTTGGCGTAGACGAGCCAAAACACGTAGACCGGCGCGTCCTTCGACAGGAATTTCTTGGCATGCACGTAAAAATCAAGACCGTTGAAGCTAACCGTAAAATCAGGATAATCGCGGTCCTTCGTCAATCCAGTGGTTGGCAGGCAATTGTCCGGGGTGTGCCAACTCAGGACGATGCGGGTAGAAGGCTTCGGCTCGTATTTAAGCCAGTAGGCGGTCCAACTCCAACCTTGTGCATCCTGCCATTGTCCAGCCTCGGACTTGTCACAGCGGAGCGCTTCAAGGGTAACATCGGAAAGGGTGACTTCCTTGAAGGAGGAATTCGATGCGGGTAGTTTTACAGCCCATTCCGGGTGATAGCTCAGGTACGATTCTCTCCACCCGAACCAGGCCTGGGTGACCACCTCCGCCAGCAGGGCCATCCCAAAAATAGCCGCGGCAAACCGCAGTGAGCGTTGAGCCTGGCGTGAACTATCGCCTTGGGGATGGTCGGCTTTGATGGCTATGGCATCCGGAGTTTTGCCCCAAGCAAAATAAAGAGCCACCAACCATGAGCCAACCGCTGTGAAGACCAGAATGGCGTATCCTGCGGTATCGTGCCATCGAGGCACCGCATCAATTCCGCTATAATAGGCCATCAGGGCCAGAAAAAGTGTCCGGAGATAATTTCCGATCAAGGCAAGGGTCATGCTCGCCAGCACGAGCATGACGCGGCGACTGATGACCAGTCCGTAAATCTCGCCGAGCAGACAACCCATCACCAGCGAGGCTTGAAGAGAAAGAATTCCACTGCAGGCCTCCTCCACGCCCAACTGGCAATTTTGGAGCTGGATGATGTTGCCGGACGGGGTGGCGGAGATGCCGAGCCCCTGGAGAGAGTCCGCCACCAGCACCGCGTTCCAACGCATCAGGTCTTGGACGAGTGGATGCTCAACCTGATAAGGCCACGGAAGACACAGAAACAAAAAACCGACCGGGAAAGCAAAGTACCGCGCCCAAGAAGTACCGCCGTAAAGCCATAGCCAGCTCAGCAGCGCCACGATATAAAGTCCGGCCAGCGTCCAGAGCCCGGGGCGCCAGTCGGGATCTGTTTCTGCTGCCAAACGAACAACCAGGAAGAGCATGCCCCACAGGATGAACCGGGGGACGGAGGGGATCGGACCCGCGACGTCCCGGGCCGGACGCAGGGGCCAGCGCTCGGCAAACAGGACCAGGGAGACCACCGGTATCCACCAGCCAAACGAATAGTTGGAATTGCTGCTCCATGTCGGCGTCAAGGGCCCGAGGGCAATGACGCCGCTTCCGAGCAGCAAAAGCCAGCTCAGCCAGGGCAGTTCAGCCAGTTTGAAGGCTGGGACCGGCCTCACCTTTTCAGATGTTGTTTCCGCAACGGGGTGTGTCTTCAAGATAGAGCAGAGCCGAAAAACAAAGGCAATTCCTTAGGGGGCGGGTGTCGGCACCAATGCCTGCAACTCGGCCTGGGCCAGAATGTACTCGCAATAATCCTTTTGTCCCGTTGCCAGACACTTCTGGAAATAATCGATTGCGGTGGTCTTGTCGCCCGCGAGCAATCGTTTCATACCGGCAAAATACCAGATTTCACAATGCTGCCCCTGGTCTTTCTTTGCATCGGTGGAGGCGGCGGCGGCGATCAGGTCGGCTTCCGTCATACGGTCCAGCAAAAATTGGGCGATTTTGGTGACGAGATCGTCAGGCGTCAAACTCCAGTTGTTTTGGAGAGCGTCACTGAGATCCTGATTCGCGGTTCCGATCGGATTCTGCGCCATGGTGATCAACCAGAGATAAAGCCGGGAATGGTCCGCGTAAGGATCCCTTGATGCCTGTTCGCAGAACTTCTGCAAATCAGAATGGGCCGCACTGAGATTACCCTTAACCAGTTCCGAAAAACCGCGGTTATAGTAGGCCTGCGCCCTTTTCGGATCGAGATCCAACGCCCGCGAACTGTCGGCGATCGCGCCATCGAAGTCATTTTGCTGCTCCTTGATCAAACCCCGGCCGTAGTAGGCATCAGCTATTTTGGGATCGAGAGCCAGGTCCTTATTAAAGTCATCAAGAGCACCCTTGAGATCGCCTTGGGCCTGCCTGGCCAAGGCTCGAGAGGTCAAGGCGGGAACCAGCGCTGGATCGAGGGCCAAGGCATGGTTATAGTCGGCGATGGCCCCATCTAAATCGTTTCTGGTACTTTTGGCGATGCCCCGGCTGTAGTAGGCGCGCGTCATTTTCGGATCGATATCGAGAGCACGATTATAATCGAGGATGGCACCGTCCAGATCAGCCTTGCCTTCCTTGGCTTGGGCACGGTTGTAGTAGGCTTCGGCTATTTTCGGATTGATAGCCAGAGCTTGGGTAAAATCAGTAATTGCCCCATCCATGTCCTTTTGCGCCAGCCGGACGTAACCCCGGTTGCTGTAAGCGCTGGCATCGTTGGGGTCGAGAGCAATGTCCTGCGTGAAATCGGCACTAGCTCCCGCGTAATCGCCTCGTTGGGCCCGAATCGTACCGCGTTTGTAGTAGGCCCCCGCCATTTTCAGGTCGAGAGAAATGGCCTGGCTGAAGTCGGCGACGGCGCCATCGATATCATTTTGGATCGATTTGGCTACGCCCCGGTTGTAGTAGGCTTCGGCCATTTTGGGGTCGAGAGAAATGGCCTGGGTGAAATCGGCGATGGCTCCGGCGAAATCATGTTTTTCGGTGCGAGCCATGCCACGGTTGCTGTAGGCAACGGTTTGTTTCGGGTCCATCGCCAGGACCTGGGTGAAAGCGACAATGGCCCCATCCCAATCCTCTTTCTGGAAATCGGACTGCCCTTGGGCGAGATAGGTTTCAATGACCGGATCAACCAAGGAAGAAGCCAGGTTTTGCGGCGCGGCAGGAGCACCTGGCACCTGCGACATTTGGAAATCCGAATTTAACTCGATCCGGTTAAGCTTCCAGCTTGATCCGTCAAATTTCAGGTCAAGCTTGGCGGCATCGAGATCGATGACGAATAGATCATATGAAACCAGCTTCTGGCTTTTCACCGGCAGATCGTTCAGTTTCTGCAAAACGGCCGATGCCCACGCGGGAGTAATCGTTGAGTCCGAACTGGCTGGAGGAAGTTGTCCAGGCTTGCTCGTGAGCAGAGAGATCGCCTGCGGTGTGACATAATAGTCGATCGAATTTTTGTTCATCGCCAATTCGGCGGCTTGACTGCCCACATACAGATTTCCCGATTTGGCCATCAGGCGTGCCACCTCGTCCTTCAACGTTTCGCGGACCGATGGAAAATCAATGGACTTTGCCAATTGATCCTGATCTCCGTCTTTCAACGCCTTCAGCAGCAAATCGGCGGACTGATGGGACGCCCGAATGTAGAAAAAGGTGAGGGCCGCGCCCCCTGCTAGCACAACTAGCCCGCCAACCACATAAATCGCCCAGGCTGGCATGCTCTTGAACTTTTTTCTGGGAACAAGCGGTTCAATCTCCGACGTTAGTGGCGCTGTCTCCTCGATTGAGGAATCGAATATCGATTTTGTGTCCGCTGGCTCCGATTGCGTGTCTGTGACTTCTGGCTTCTTTTCTACAATCTCCGGTTTCTTCTCAGCGGCTTCAGGAGTTTCCAGGACTTCCGGCAACACCGCTACATCCGGCTTCGATCGACCGAATATTCCGGCAAAGGATTTTATAAACGATGCGAGCATTGAGCCCTGGCGTATCGGCGCTTTTTCAGCAACGAAATTGTCGGGCACGGGTTCTTCATCGGGATCGGGTTCCAACCTCGTCAACCCCCGCGGAATTCCCTTCTTGGCGCCAACCTCAGTTGGCTCCTTGTTCAGGGCCTTTACCAGGGAAGGAAGCGATGTGGTCCGCTTTAGCGACTTCGTGGAGAAAACAGCATCCAGTGAAGCGGGCTGTGCCTTGGTCGCCGTTTCGGAGGCCAGGGAAGTTTCCCCGGCAACAAACCTCACCGCTTCCGGAGCAGGCAGATCACTTTCCTTTGATTTCCCGGAAGCCGAAGATGCGGGCGGAGCCGGAATTGATCTCGACCCTGTTTTCGTGTCCGCCTTTTGGGGAAGAGTCTTCACCGTCGCCATGGGCATTGTTCGCAACGCCTGTGACGACTTCGAAGCCATGATCGAACCGCTGGGCGATTTGGGTGCCTGAGGCGCTTCGATTCCAAGGATAGGTTTGTCGTCCTGATCCGCTTTTTTCGCAAGCGCTTTGGGTGCCGACAGGAGCGAAGTTCGATTGGGGTCGGCTAATTTTGAGGAAGCGGACGGAGAGCCTTCAGGATTGGAAACAATCGGCTTGGCGGACACTGGCTCGGAGAGCACGGGCTTTTCGGCGGGATCCGGCTTGGGAACAATGAGTCTTCCCATCGACATGGGTATCGTGCGGGTCGACTCCGTGGATTTTGGGAAGGTGACCGGGACGGTGGGAGGACGGACGGATTTGGTATCCGAAGCCGGGGCCGCAGAAAGCCTTCGCGTGTCCTGATCCGCTTTTTTCGCAAGAATTTTGACCGCAGTCAGCAGAGAAGTTCGGGCCATCTCCGATGATTTCCCCGATGCCGCCGCCTGGGTGACGGCGGAAGGCGTCGGAGGGGGGCCGGTTTCTGTTGGAAGCGCGGCTTTGACACCCTGAGTGGTTTGCCGGGCAAGCGACTTGACTAGCTGCGGCATCGGTACCCGAACGGTATCCTTTGACGCTGGGTTAAGGCGGGAAAGAGACGAAGTCGTAACCGAGGGAGGTTTATGGAATTCGATCGGCGGCATTGCGGAGGTGGTCCTGGCGATGGAAGGCTGGGGAGTGGCCACTGTCGGCACAGGCTTTTCCGGGGTTTTCGGCGCGGCAAAGGCAGCCGACGCCATTTGGGCCAGGACATCGCTAACCGTCTCCCACGCTTCCGTTCCCTCATATCGGGCCGGATCGGTCGGCAACAAGTGGCCTTCTGCCAGGGAATCCCTTACCTGTTTCTCCGAGTAAGGCCCAAGCTGCACGCCAGCGAGTTGGATGTGGATTTCCATCTTGATTCCAATTTCGCTAAGAGAGTTTTTCTGAAGTTTTTTTCAAAACAAGTCTGTTGATTGAACTCATCTTTGCAGAAAAGGTCGTTTCATATTTAGGCATGGGGCAACTTGATACTGTTATATTC
>Ga0206872_10092_pt1 | contig 27192 bp, 27 predicted proteins | sample Alteio_BWOrgCont_34_FD_152906 | JGI IMG/M metagenome (GOLD analysis project Ga0206872, IMG submission 152906) | Enriched cells from forest soil in Barre Woods Harvard Forest LTER site, Petersham, Massachusetts, United States -... | ecosystem: Environmental > Terrestrial > Soil > Temperate forest >... | reverse complement strand
TGTTTGGAGCCTTGAATGGGGAAACCGAGGCCATCAGAAAAATTTCTTTTGTTGCAAAAAGATGTCCGTCAACGCTTAAAGGGTAGGCCCATTCATAACTGCCATCTGTCCAATTCCATGAGATTAGCTTTTCATGTCCCGGTACCGGCTCCAGCGTAGGTTGGCGCAAATGTTGTTGCTCGGTGTAGGAATAGCAAATATTGCGTCCAAGCCGCAGGCTGGGAACATATTCGCTGAGTGGGAAAGGATTAAAGTCACACAAGTCAAACGGTCGAATAAAAATAATATCATCAACCAAAAACATTGTCCGCATGGACTTTGTTCCGCCCAAAACTTTTAATAATTCATTGCGGAAACTCGTTTCAGGACGGAATGCGACGTCTTTCATGTCGTCCTTTGCAGCGATACGGCTATAGGCTTGCTTCATCCCGTCATCGGCAGCGGCAAAGATCACAACAATACGTGCGAGTGATCGGCAATGCCGCTTAAAGGATTGAAGCGTGGCTTCAAGTTGCAAAGGACGATCCTTGGAAAAGACCACCACCAGATCAACTGGATCGTTAAATGTACCCTGATCCAGTTCAAGCAAGCCACGGTACAGATTGGCAATCTGCTGCCGTTGTGTTTCAAGAAAATTTAAACTTTCAATATGGTATCCCCGCTTACGCAAGAACGAACTGATAAGTTGACGCATTCAAGTGCTCGTTTCATATGGTGTCAAATCAGCAAAAGTCTTGCAGGTTGAAGACGTATGCGGCGGCGTTTCTTTAAGGGATTTAAGAACGACGAACATATAAAAGGCTATGGGATAGTAAGTAAAGTAAGAAAAACAATCATTTCATATATCAACGGGTTAGAGATTTCTGCGTGTTGCTTGCGTGTCGTGGATCGGGCCCACTGTCCTGTGCGGCGGCGCGTCCACAGCGAATGACTTTCGCGTGTGTATCAACGCACAGCAGCGAAATTGGGGGAGAATCTTCTACAAAATGTCACACTTTTAAACGGGCCTTTTCCAAACTAGATTTATTGATTGGCCCCCTGAAGCCTGCTATGGAGGTGTCCCTCTCATCTTGAAACATATAAGTAGTGTATAAGGAATACAAGCTTTGAAGCGTGCGCTTATTACCGGAATCACTGGTCAGGATGGCTCCTATCTTACTGAATTGCTGATCGGCAAGGGCTATGATGTTCATGGTCTTATACGCCGCTCCAGCTCATTTAACACGGGCCGAATTGATCATCTTTATCATGACCAGCATGAGCAAGGGCCGAAGCTTACGTTACATTACGGCGACCTCTCGGATGGCACTGGATTGCGCCGCGTTTTAGACAAGGTCCAGCCGCATGAGGTTTATAATCTTGGCGCGCAGAGCCATGTGAAGGTCTCTTTTGAGGTACCTGAATATACGGCCGATGTTACCGCTGTGGGAACACTGCGTCTTCTTGAAGCGATCCGCGATCATATTACGCACGCCAAAACAGAGATTCGCGTTTATCAAGCCGGTTCTTCTGAAATGTTTGGCGCAGCGCCGGCCCCGCAAAACGAAACAACGCCCTTCTACCCACGCAGCCCCTATGCGGTCAGCAAGGTTGCCGGCCATTGGTATGGCGTGAACTACCGCGAGGCCTATGGCATGTTCGTGGCCAATGGCATTTTGTTTAATCATGAAAGCCCGCGGCGTGGCGAAACCTTCGTTACCCGTAAAATTACCCGCGCGGTTAGCCGTATCAAAATGGGTCTACAAACCAAACTGTATTTGGGCAATCTGGATGCTCGCCGTGATTGGGGATTTGCCGGGGATTATGTTGAAGCGATGTGGCGCATGCTTCAGCACGATCAAGCTGATGATTTTGTGGTGGCGACAGGCGTAAGCTATACCATCCGCGATTTCCTTGAGCTGGCGTTCCGTCATGCTGATTTGGCGTGGCAAGATTTTGTTGAAATTGACCCAAGATATTTCCGTCCGACTGAAGTAGACCATCTTGAGGGCAATGCCAGCAAAGCGTTTGATGTACTTGGTTGGAAGCCCATCGTAACTTTGCCGGAATTGGTGCGCATGATGATGGACTCCGATCTGGAATTGGCGCGCGGTGAACATTTACTGCACAAGGCCGGCCATAATAGGCAGCGTGAAAGAGCTCAGTAGAAACGCACTAGAATGACTTTAGATTTCTCAGTCCCTGGAAAACGTATTTTTATTAGCGGCCACCGCGGCATGGTGGGGCGTGCCTTAGTGCGTCGTTTAGAAAATAGCGGTTGCGAGATTCTCACGGTAGATCGGAAAACCATTGATTTACGCGATCAGCGTGCGACTTTCGATTGGCTTATGGCAGCAAAGCCGGATGCGGTAATTATAGCGGCGGCAAAAGTGGGTGGTATCGTCGCTAACTCAACGCGGCCTGCTGAGTTCATCTATGATAATTTGGCTATCGAATGTAATGTGATTGAAGGAGCAAGGCGCGCTGAGGTAAGCAAACTTTTGTTCCTTGGCTCTTCCTGCATCTATCCAAAGTTCGCGGAACAGCCCATTAAGGAAGAGGCCCTCCTGACCGGAGCGCTTGAGCCAACCAATGAATGGTATGCTATCGCCAAGATAGCCGGCCTTAAAATGGCTCAAGCCTATCGCCGGCAATATGGTTGCAATTTTATCTCGGTCATGCCCACCAACCTTTACGGCCCGTGGGACAATTATCATCCAACGCAAAGCCATGTTGTTCCGGCATTAATTGGCCGTATGCACCGCAGTAAGCAAGAGAAAACCGCTCGGTTTGATGTCTGGGGTACTGGCACATCACGCCGGGAATTTATGCATGTTGATGACCTGGCCGACGCTTGCGTCTTTTTGCTGGAGCACTATGCTGAGGATTCACATATAAATGTGGGTACCGGTAGCGATGTAACAATCAATGAATTGGTTTCCATCCTTGGGGAGATTATCGGTTGGCGTGGTGAATTAAATCATTTGCTTGATAAACCGGACGGGACGCCGCGTAAGCTACTGGACATTGGCAAGCTTACGGCCCTTGGCTGGCGCGCTCGCATTGATTTGATCAGTGGGCTGCGCAATACGTATGAATGGTATTTAACACATCATATTAATACAGAGCTCTCTGCTAATTTGGCTTCCACCACCTAGATTCAGGGGAGAAAGTTGAAACATTATTTTATAACCGGCGGCTGTGGCTTTATTGGCTCGCATCTTGTGGACAGCCTACTGGCGGATGGCCATAGTGTTACTGTCCTGGATGATCTTTCATCAGGTCAACGTTCTCATTTAGATCCACGTGCTACACTTGTTGTCGGTGATGTTGCCGATAGCGGCTTGGTAAAGAAATGCATGGAAAAAGCCGATGGCTGTTTTCATCTTGCTGCCATTGCGTCCGTCGTACGCTCGAATGAACATTGGCTCGAAACCCATCGAACTAATTTAACCGGCTCAATAACCGTTTTTGATGCCGCCCGCGCCCGTGATAGCACAGCGACCATCCCCGTTGTATATGCTTCCTCTGCCGCCGTATACGGCAACGCCTTTGAAGTACCTTTGCTGGAAACGATGCCTTTACGGCCTTTGACTGCATATGGGGCTGATAAACTTGGTTCAGAAGTACATGCGCAAGTGGCTTGGTCTGTCCATCGCGTGCCTAGCACGGGCCTACGTTTTTTTAATGTGTATGGCCCTCGGCAAACCCCGCAATCTCCTTACTCCGGTGTAATATCAATTTTTGTGGAACGTATTGCCATGCAACAGCCTGTCACCATTCATGGTGATGGGCTGCAGGTGCGCGATTTTATTTATGTGTCGGACGTTGTCACAGCCTTAAGGGCAGCGATGGATCGTACAATTAAAGACGCGAATGTTTACAATGTTTGTACAGGCCGAGCGACGTCCATCCTGGATCTGCAGCAGCAAGTGGCGAATTGTCTCAATATTCCCGCCATAACCATCTATGGCCCGCCTCGCTTGGGAGATATCCGGCAATCAATTGGTTCGCCCATGGCAAGTATTGCGGCATTGGGCGTTACAGCCCACATCACTGTGGCCAACGGCCTTAGCCATTTGATCGCCGCTACTGCGAGAAAATAAATGACAGTTCTTGTCGATATTTATACGGATCCTGCAAGAAGAACGCCTGACATAGCCGCAGGAAGCACAGTCTTAACTGCGTTTTGTAAGACAGCGCTGATTGGAGCTGGGCTGTGGTTTTTGGCATATATGGCGGATAATAAAGGAACGCCGTTTATGTTATTAACTATTGCGGTCATCAGCTATGTCGTGGCCGGTGCCAGTTATAAAATTCAATCACAACGCCTTCTTAAATTTTTGGCACGCGGCAGCGTTCCTTGTACCTTCGGCCTGCTGGTACTGCTCAATGTATTTGGATTGGTGGGTACCCTTACCGGCTCTTGGGATACCACGGTCTTTTCCAGCTCATGGCTGGTCGCGGCGCCTTTTTATTTTTTAAGCGCTGGCGCATTTATTGCGGATATTGCCGATCGCCGGATGGAATTCCCCTGGCCATTAGATTACCTGCTTTATCTTGCCTTGCCTTTTAAGTTGTTGGCGGGACCTCTGGAACCGCCAACCTTGATTGCCAAAATTCAACGCTGGAAACCTCGCTTTTCATGGGTCCGCCTTTCCGCCGGATGGCCGTGGATAGTGCTGGGCGGTTTTATGAAATTCGTGATCAGCGATCGATTGGTGCCTAATAATTGGCAGATGGCAACAGATCCGCTTTCTGTTTTGGTTACCGCCGGAACTTTTGAACTAAAATTCTATTTTGATTTTGCGGGCTACAGCTTCATAGGTTTTGGCTTGGCGTTGTTCTGCGGCTTTCATATCAGCCGTAATTTCATGTCGCCATTTTTTGCACCTAATGTCGTGCTGTTCTGGCGTCGCTGGCACATGAGCCTAGGTCGTTTTCTCTCACGCTATATTTTAGAACCGAATGTCAGAGCAATAAACGGACGTACACTGCGGCTGATATTCACAAGCGCCATTTTTTTAGTGTCTGCAATGTGGCATGGTGGAACGCGTAATTACGCTTTATGGGGCATGTTTCATGCGGCCTGTTATTACGCCTATGTTAATTGGATTAAACATTGGAAGATTCCAAAGCCTCTTGGCATCATGACTATGATTTCTTTTTTTGTTTTGGGGCGCCTTCTTGCCAGCAATGCCAACTGGCCGTTACTGATGACAAAACTTGTCAATTTGGCTGACCCCGCGCAATGGATGGCGGCATTCAATCATCTGCAGCCTATTTCTAGGCTAAGCATAAAAACATGGGCAGCCATAATCCCGTTCCTATGCCTTGAAGGGTGGAGTATCCGGCATTATGGCACTAAGCGAGCCTATCATTTATTCCGCAAGCCGATACCCGCTCTTGTTTTGTTAGTTCTGTTGCTGCTGCTAGGAAAATCAAGCGGAGTGCTTCTCTATGCACGCATTTAAGCCCATCACCATTGCGGCGCTGTGGACATGGATCACTATGTTTGTGCTGGGTGCCATATTGCCTTGGGAGACTGCGGCCGATTTCCGGACATTCATTAGCAGCTATTTTAAGCAGCTTGAAAAAATGGACGCCATTCACGCTCCCAGAAGAATTCTGTTGATGGGAAGCTCTCCCATAATCATGGGCTTGTCGGCTGCACAAATTCAAGAAAACACGGCCATACCTACTTATAACATCGGCATTTTCGGCAGCCGAACCTTTTTCGATGATTATTTTCAAACAACCCTGCAGCATGTGAAGCCAGGTGATATCGTTGTTGTTTCAGACCCACGATTAATCAATGATGTCTATAAGACACAAACCATTCATTGCCTCCAGAATCTTGATATTTCCTGCCTGCAGTTCACGCCGCATTTGCTGCCGAAACTATATGATGCGGTCAAGATATTGATGCCGGAAGAAAGCAAACCCACGATTGACTATATAAGGCAAGATTCTCATGGTGATTACTCGCCTTCTCTCAACCGCGGCGTCATGGCACGCGCGCCTACCTTTCCCAGAAAATTTTCGAGTCATTTTTCTAATAATACTATCGAAAAAATTGCTCAGATTGTCCGCGATGTAAGGGCGCGAGGCGGCTGCCCTATTGTGATGTTTATACCTTTTTATATTGTAAACAGTGAGCAACCTCTCTGGGATTCTGAATTCAAAAAATTATGGCAGAGACTTGATGATTTAAAGATTGGCGATTTTGTTTTTGAACGTTCTCCCGTTACCACCAGTAACGCCATCTTTGGTATCGCTAATGAGCATCTCAATGAGGAAGGCCGACGGGATTGGACACAAGCCTTTATAGACGCCCTGCGTGCTAGGCAATTTAACGCCTGTGCCTCTATTGATCCTGCATAAAATGAAAACGCTTGTCCTTTCTGAACGCCTCGCCGTTCTGTTGCCTGCCTATAATTGTCCAGAATCACTGGCAAGAACGCTTGCCTCTATGGTAAACTGCGAAACAGCATGTGATATTTATCTTGTGGATGACGGTAGTGAACCCGCCTTGGATATCACAGGTTTGGAACCTGCTGGCTGTTGCCTTATCCTTCTGCGTATGGCGAAGAATGGTGGCATCACACGCGCCCTGAATTTTGGTTTGGAGCATATCATGGCAGCTGGCCATGCGTTTATTGCCCGGATTGATGCCGGAGATTTATATGTTCACGGTCGTTTCAGCAAACAAATGGCTTTCCTGCGCGCGCACCCAAATCATGCCGTTGTGGGAAGCTGGATCAATTATATGGATGAAAATAGACGCCCGCTTTTCACGCTGCGTCAACCGGTTGATCATGCCGCGCTTTTAAAGGCGTTTCGCTACAATAACCATATTGCCCACCCCAGTGCCATGCTGCGTAGCGATGCTTTGCGTCAATTGGGCGGCTATTCAGAAGCTTATCCGGCCGCCGAAGATTATGAACTTTTTTTCCGGTTGAGCCGTAAATTCCATCTGGCCAATTTGCCTGAGGTATTACTGGACTATGAGGTAAGCCCCCATCAAATCTCAAACCGCCGCAAAACCCAATCCAATCTCAGCCGGCTGCGTATTCAGCTCCGCTATTTTGATTTTTGGGATATCCATAGCTGGCTTGGTGCAGCCCGTACGCTGACGATTCTCATGATCCCGCGCCCCTTATTGATTACAAGTCGGGCTCTTAAGGACCACTTGATCAAACAACTTAAAGATTCATCATGAATCAACGTGTACTGATCATCTGCCGTGCCCCCGTAGGGGGATTGTTCCGCCATGTGCATGACCTTGTGCTGGAGCTGGCTCAACGGGGCATGAAGGTTGCATTGGTTTGCGATAATGGCCCCGGCGATCTACGCTTTCAAAATGCTTTACCGGCATTAGAGCAGGCCTGTGCCTTAGGCGTGCATCGGCTGCCTATTCCCCGGCACCCTCACCCCAATGATTTTTTTTCGTTGTACCGCTTGGTAAAATTATGCCGCAATCTAGACATTAATCTGATCCATGGCCATGGTGCCAAAGGGGGCTTTTATGCGCGCCCTTTGGGTTGGTGGCTGAACATACCCGTAATTTACACACCACATGGCGGTGTGCTGCATTACAGCAAGAAAAATTGGGATGGGTGGCTTTTCTTGACCGCTGAACGGTTATTATTACCTTGGACGCATACCATCGTTTTTGAGTCGAGTTTTGCGCGCAATGAATTTCTACGAAAAATTGGCAAGCTTTCAAAAAATGCCGTGGTTGTTCACAACGGTTTAATAGAGCAGGATTTCCTTCCCCCCTCCGGTTCTGCCCCTGCTTATGATTTTGTGTATTGCGGTGAACTGCGCCACCTAAAAGGCGTGGATGTTCTGCTGCAAGCGGCGGCGCTCATAAAGGCACAAGGCCGCCCAATCTCCTTGGCGCTCTATGGTGCGGGTCCTAACGCGTTGAGTTTTGAGAAGCAAATTTTAGCACTTGGCTTGACGGAAACAGCAACGATCCATGAAGCGGTTCGCGGCGCGTGTCTTGCCTATCAAACGGGGCGCTGTGTCATTGTCCCGTCTCGCCATGAATCACTCCCTTATGCCGTTTTAGAAGCCGCCGCCTTTGGACGTCCTTTTATTGCAACACACGTTGGAGGAATTCCTGAAGTGGTGGGCTCGAAGGATAGCGACTTTCTTGTGCCGGCTGATGATGCCAAAGCCTTGGCTACCGCAATGGTGGATTTTCTGGATGTCCCGCTTCCCTGGGAACAGCGTGCTATTCATTTAAAAGAACGCGTGCGCCACCTTTTCAGCGTTAAACATATGACCTCGCAATTGCTTGAAGTTTACAAATCTGTATCAAAATAATGCCCTTCTATATGCCTTGAAAATCTGTTCCATTTTTTATCTATGCGATCGAACTTGCTTCGAACTTCCGGTTGAGGTATTGCATCTGAAATCCTGCCCGTCCTCATCAATACTGGAGATATTATGCTAAGTGATAACCTTAACGATTTTGTGCGTGAACGCTTGGCTTGTCCCATCAGCAAAAAAGCCATGAAACAAGCAGGCAATGATTTCCAAGCCCCCTGTGGTTTTCTATACAAGGATGGTGATTTTAGAATTGGACTGGAATTTCAAGATAAATGGGCAAAAGGGCAAAAGGTCTATGAAGATCTGATCGCTCGCGAAGTGCAAGAACCCTCGAAAACCGTGTTAAGCGCGATTGATGAGGAAACGCGCGATGTTTACGCCAAAATCAAGATGACCGGTGATATACTTGATATAGGCGGTGGCTGGGGAACATTGGCTAAACAGGCCGATATGGATACCAGCCGATATGTCTGCGTGGATCCCATGGTTTGCCGGTGGAGTTCGCTTTCACCTAACGGCACCTTTGCAATCCATTATAGTTCCCTAAAAAATATACCAAGAATAGTTGCCTTTGCCGAATTCTTGCCCTTTGCGGATGCCACGTTTGACACGGTCCATATACGCTCTTGCCTGGATCACATGGCCAATGCCGTTCTGGCGCTGCGGGAAAGCTTCCGGGTGCTGCGTCCCGGTGGCAAGGCCGTGATTGGTCTCTCTCTCGAGCGGGCTTATAAAAAGAACAGCACCACCCTCAAACAACGTATCAAACGGGCACTGATTTCCCTCCCTGGGGGGTGGCATCTTTTTGAATTATTGGCCCATGATGCGCACATATTCCATCCTACCTATGAAAACCTAGTTGAAATGATTACTAAAAACGGGTTTTCAATTAAAACGGAAGTATGGCAAGAGGCCTATCATAATGTCATATATTTCGAGGTTGTTCGTCCATAGTCGAATATTGAACCTCAGCGCCCGTCTATAATTGAGGGAAAATTCCTGGGCCCTTGTCTTTACTTGCCATTCACAAATGGAAGCTTTATAAGCGGGAGCATCAATTGGAGGAAACACTTCAATTCTTTAAACGGCATTGCCGCTCCCCAGCCAATGACAACAGAAAACTTCATGACCGACAGTGACCTCAACGGAACCAATGGCTTTTCCGCCTTCTTCAATGTCCAAACCATTCTCAGCGCATTGAAGCAGTTCAGACGCATAGCTCTTTATGTGTGGCTGGCGGTTATTTTTCTGAGCCTCATTCTGTTGAATCTTGTCCAACCTGTTTACACCGCCACCACAGTGATCTCTCCGCCGATTGACCTTGATCAATCCGCCAGCGGAACCTCTTCTTTGGGAGGAGCACGGGGTTTGCTCGGCATTGGCCCCAATATGGACCAGCCGAAGATGGAGAAGCTAATTAACCTTATGACGTCTCGTCGATTGGCTGAGCAATTAATTACAAAAACTGATATTTTGCCAAATCTCTTCCCAGCCGATTACGACCCGGCGACGAAAAGCTGGGTTGAACCAAAATCATTCCTATTCTCTATTAAAAAAAGCATTAAAGGGCTTTTAAGGTTATCACAATGGCAGCCTCCAAATGCTTTTAGTCTGGCCAATTTTCTATCAAAGCATATCGATATTTCTCAATCACCGCGCTCAACATTAAAAACAATTTCCTTCTCTGCCAAGTCTCCAGAGCTTGCTTCCACTATTTTACAAAACGTGGTGACGGAGGCTGATGCGATTGTACGAGAGGACGCAAAAGAACGCGCCTTGGCTGCCACCAGCTATATTAATCGTGCACTTCAAGAGAGCGTAACCAACACTGAAGAGCGCCAATCCCTTACAGCCTTACTGCTTTCAACCAATCGCAGCCTGTTGCTCGCGTCGACAACGCGAACCTTCTCCATGGAAGTTATCGATCCCCCATCAGCATCACCAACCCCCATCTCACCTAATACGCAGCATTGGCTCATCGTGAGTATTCTCTTGGCAACGATTGCTGCGATTGGTGCGGCCATGACTTTTAAATTTCATCCTCTGTTTCAAAAACAGAACCAAGGAAGAGCTTGGTTTGGAAATAACAATCAGATCCTGTGATTCCAGTAGTATGATTGTTCGCTATACCCAAAGAATAATGCCTAAAAACTTCCAAGGGCCTACGAATGAAAACAATAGCAAAACGCATGTTGAAATGGTTCCAAACACGTCTCTTGAGAGACCTCCATGCTGACAATGAAATTGAAAGATTGCTTTTGGGGCGGATGGCCTGCGCGCAGTTTAGAAAAATTTTACATATTCATTCGCTTGCCGATGTCGAATTTAAAGTGTCCTCCCAATGGGGCGAAGATGGAATCATTGATTGGCTCATAGAAAGACTTGGTATCAAACATAATACCTTTGTGGAATTTGGCGTTCAGGATTACAAGGAATCCAATACTCGCTTTCTGCTTCAGAACCGTAATTGGTCAGGTATTATTCTCGACGCTGATTCCGCTTATATTGACGCCATTCGCCGTGACGATATTTCATGGCGTTATGATCTGCATACTGTTGAGGCATTCATTACCACTTCAAATATCAATAATTTGATCGCCTCCCATGGGCTACAAGGAACCATCGGCCTTCTGAGCGTTGATATTGATGGCAATGATTACTGGATTCTAAAGGCGATTGAAATCGTCTCTCCAATCATCTTGATTGTAGAATATAATGCTTTATGGGGTGACCAAAAGCCTGTTGCAATTCCTTATCATGAGAAATTTGTACGCAGCGAAGCCCACTACAGCCATGTTTATTATGGCGCCTCTATTGCCGCTTTTTGCCAGATCGCCGCGCAAAAGGGTTATCGCCTTGTGGGCACGAATTCTATTGGCTCAAACGCCTTCTTTGTCCGCGCGGATTATGCGGTAAAACTGGATGGCCTCATCGAAGATATGCAGCCCCGCCCTGCCCGCTGCCGCGAGGCACGGCATGAGAATGGTCATTTAGCCTTCAATACGCCCGCCGAGAGGCTCCAAGCAGTCGGTCATTTGCCGTTGGTCAATGTCGAAACCGGTGCAACAGCGCGCGTTACAGACTGGGCTCCCCTTTACAGCCCCGAATGGGCAGCTGGAATGGGCCTATCGGTCACAGAAAAAGGCCTTGAAATCAGCCACTGAAGGCCGCTGAAGCCTTTATCTCCGCTTTTCAAAATCCCTAAATTGCGATAGGGTCGTCCTCACAGGCTTCTTACAAAAATACAGAGATATCACTGAGATATGACAGTTCCAAGTATATTCACCCAGCAAGAACTGCAGGAAATGGGGTTTCGTTTCCTTGGACGAAACGTTGTTGTCGATCGCTCGGTGCAATTTTTCGGTTTGTCCCGGATCAGTATCGGCGATAATACCCGCATTGATGCCCATGTCGTGCTGGCTACCGGTGAAGGCGGCATTTCCATCGGTGCCTATTGCCATTTGGCGGTCGGGGTGAGTTTCCACGGCGCTGGCGGCGTCACGGTGGAAGACTATACCGGGTTTTCTGCCCGCGTTGCACTCTTCTCTTCCACCGACGGTTATTCCGGTGGGGCCATGTCCAATCCAACTATTCCTATGGAATACCGTGGGGTCGTATCGAAGCCCGTGCTTGTAAGACAGCATGCGTTAGTGGGATCGATGTCCGTGGTCATGCCGGGCGTTGAGATTGGCGTTGGCGCCAGCGTAGGTGCACTTACTTTTGTCAATAAGAGCATCCCAGATTTCTGCATTGTCTCTGGCAACCCTCCACGGAAAATTGGTGAGCGGGATCGAGAAAATCTTCTTAAGGTCCAACGAGAGTTTGAACAAAAGCATCGGTCGGAATTGGAGTTAGTACAATGAAGAGCGTTAACAACGTCATTGCTTTTATTAAAGAAACTGCAGAAGAGATTTCGCTGGGCCGCCTGAAACGCACCGAAATTGGCGATGAAGCCAGCATCCTGGCCGAACTGTCTTTAGACAGCCTGGATTATGCCACCATCGTTGTGAGCTGTGAGCAATTTTCCGGCGTGAAAGTCATGGATCGCGAAATAGATTGGGGCTCGGTTCACACTGTTCGCCAATTGGCTTCCCTCTTTTGCAACGCGAATGCCTGACATATGCCTGCGCGTATCAATACCGGATCCATTCAAGCTTCAGAACAATTCCCAATCGGCCAAGCATATCGGGCTGCTTTGGGTATCGCTGGCCGCACGGCAGATGAGGTTCGCATTCTGCTGGAGCTGCTGCAGAGAGCGCTTGCCGATCCAATCGATATCGAACTGCATTGGCATGAACGTACAAACCATGCTCCGCTGCTGAATGGCGGTGAGATTATTGCTCCCCGCACTCAGGCCGGTTCCAGCACGCTCACGCTCTTTACCTCCGGTACCACCGGCACTCCTAAGCGGGTGTGCCGGTCGCTTGAGGGTGAGGCGGAAAAGCGGCGCGGCCGAGGAACTCCGGATGATGTCTGGCTCTTAACCTACGCCCCTTTCCGGTGGGCTGGGATTTCAGTGTTGTTACATGCCCTGGTTAACCGCTGTGCCGTCGTTATCCCAGATGGCAATGAACCCGCATTGTTAGGGTGCGCCATGCTGGAAGGCCAAGTGAGCCACATCTCGCTGACACCATCGCTGCTGCGCAAATTGCTGACCTATGGCCTCGAAGAAACGCTTGCGAAAGTACCGCTGCGCCAGATCACCTTCGGTGGTGAGGCGGCGGATCAACAGATCCTAGCCACTACCCGCCGGCTGTGGCCGCAGGCTCGGATCACACAAGTCTATGCGATGACCGAGTTAGGAGATATCTTGGCGGTTTCCGATGGTTCTCCCGGCATTCCTGCAAGTCAAATCGAGAACAACCCTCGCTTCATCATAACCAGTGCGGGTGAGCTGATCGTCGACGGCTATGCCACAAGCGACCTATGGGAACGGCGCGACGAGCGTTATCTATATCTGGGTCGAAAAGAGGAAATGATCAATGTCGGCGGCGCCTTGATTTCACCGAACGAAATCGAAGTTAAGGCATTGGCCTTCGAGGGCGTCGCATGGGCACGGGCCTTCGCAGTCCCCTCGCCGATTATCGGATCTACCGTCGGCTTGCACTATGTCGGATCAGCGGTACCAGCCTCTTTACGCAGTGCGCTCCGCAATCAGTTGCCCAAAGTTGCTTGGCCTTCCGTCATTGAAAAAGTCGATGAGTTGGTTATGACCGACGCCATGAAGACATCGAGACGAGGATAAAACGATGAAGCGCGTACTTGTGAGCGGAACAAGCCGAGGCCTGGGTTTTGCTATTGCCCAAGATTTGGCGGCAGATCACGAGGTGATCGGCATTGCAAGGTCGGCGGTTAAGGACGATGCTAAGCCCCGGTTCCGCCACATGGCCGGAATAGACGCAACGGTGCCTGACACGGCTGATAAGTTGGCTGAGACCTTGGGCGAATGTGATGCCATCGTCAATAATATTGGAGCTGGAATTGACGGCCTATTCGTCTCGCAGCCCTGGAGCGCCATAGAGCAGAATTTTGATGTGAATTTGAATTTTGCGCTGCGCCTGACACAAGTCTATCTGCGCGAACGGCTCCGCCGCCGGAAATCGGGTACAATTGTCTCCATCGGCTCGGTTGCTGGGCGGACGGGATATTCCGGGTTAGCGGCATACGCTGCGGCCAAAGCAGCGCTGGAAGGCTGGACACGCGCCATGGCCCGTGAGATGGGTAGCAAGGGCTTTCGTTTCAATGTCGTTGTGCCGGGCTTCTTAGAAACGGAAATGACAGCGGGGTTAGACGAAACACAACGCAAGCAGATCATTCGCCGCATAGCCTTAGGCCGCTTGGGCCGTCCTGATGATGTTACGCCTGCCGTCCGCTTCCTGCTTTCCGACGGAGCCTCTTTCATTACCGGCACGACTTTGGTAGTAGACGGCGGTTCATCTGTTTAACAGTGATGCCAAGGGGATAGAGCCCATCCGCCTGCCAGGCCAAAGCCACAATATTCGAACACTTTCTATCTGTTCTATTGCTTGCATAAGTTTGAGAATCGAGGGCATAATTCTAGAAAGTACAAGGACTACACCATCTGATTTGCATTGCGAGATCTTAAAAATCTTACAATAATTCAAATGGTTAATAAGATCGGCCATCCAGAATGAGTTTTAAAGAACTCTCCGTGTTTCCAAGCCAAGACAGAGAACTAGAGGTCCCATGAAAAGTAATGCCAGCGCCGTCGTTTTCCCTGAAACCCAACAGGCTTTTATCCCGGTTTATCAGCCTGACCTGTCTGGGAATGAACAGAAATATGTTATGGAGTGCCTGGAAACAACCTGGATTTCCTCTAAGGGGCGTTTTATTGATGAATTCGAAAAGATCTTTGCGCAGCATGTCGGAGAAAACGTAAGGGCCGCTAGTGTATGCAATGGCACGGTCGCTTTGCATCTTGCCCTCCATACCCTTGGCATCGGCCCTGGCGATGAAGTAATTGTCCCCACCTTCACCTATATTGCCTCGGTCAACACGATCGCACAGACAGGGGCAACGCCGGTCTTCGCCGAATGCGATCCGGAAACTTGGCTGCTCGACTTAGCCGACGTTGCCCGCCGTATAACGCCGCGCACCAAGGCAATCCTGCCTGTCCATCTTTATGGCAGTGCCTGCGATATGCCGGCGCTTATGGCATTGGCCAAAGTTTCTAAATTATACGTGGTTGAGGATTGTGCGGAAGCGTTCGGAACTACGTTCAACGGGCGCCATGTCGGCACCTTCGGCGATATAGGAACCTTCAGCTTCTTCGGCAATAAGACGATCACCACAGGCGAAGGCGGCATGGTTGTCAGCACCAACGCGGCGCTTTTGGAAGATATGAGAATTGTCAAAGGCCAGGGCATGATGCCGACGCGGCGCTACTGGCATGATCGGTTGGGCTTCAATTACCGGATGACCAATATTGAAGCCGCCATTGGCCTCGCCCAAATTGAACGTCTGGACCAAGTTTTAGTACGCAAACGGCAGATCGCAGCACAATACCGGGAACGGCTGCGCGCTTTACCAGTCACTTTCCAGCGTATACCGGAGAATGTAGAGAGCTCAGAGTGGCTATTCAGCTTACTTTTACCTGATACTGAATCTCGCGACGCCGCCATGGATTCCCTTGCCAAGCAAGAGATTGAAACACGCCCTGTGTTCCATTGCGCTCATCTTATGCCGATGTATTGCGGCCAAACACCCGCGCGCTATCCGATTTCTGAAAATATTTCTGCCCGCGGCATGAGTTTGCCCAGCTATCCAGGTTTGACGATGGTTGATATTGACCGGATTTGTAACGCTTTAGCTCAATTTTTGAATCGCTTCTCAAATTAGACACATCACATCTGGTATGGGCTGTGTCTGTGGGATTTCTGAAAATGAGCTTAGATAATAATATAGCAAAATCCCAGAAGCCATTAACCATCGGGATCGATGCCAGGATAACCGCGTTTTCCAAAGCTGGGGGCGTGGGGTCAATGATTATCGCCCTCATTAAAGCCCTTGGCGCTTTGACGGATGGCGATGAGCAATACATTATATTTACATATGACTTTAATCGTGAATTATTAACCCCTTATCTTGGGTCGAATACAAAGCTGGAAACAATTCCACCTACAATCAAGATGCATCTTGTTGAATGGATTAAGGCAGCATTTCCAAGTCTAAAAAGATTGGCGCGTAAAATGCGCTCCATGGATCTGATAAAAATTTCCCTCGCTCAATCTGATGGCACAATTGAGCGGCTTGGTGTTGACGTGATGCACTTTCCGGCTCAGGAAGCTTTTCTTACAAAAATTCCGAGCATCTATCAGCCTCATGATCTTCAGCATATTCATCTTCCGCAATATTTTGATAAAGGAGATATCAGAATCCGGGAACTTTTTTATCGTACGTTTTGCGCACAGGTTGCACGAGTTGTGGTGGCATCTTCTTGGGTTAAAGAAGATCTCATCCAGCATTTTAACCTACCTGCAGAAAAAATCTCTGTCATCCCCTTGGCGCCGCCTTGTGAAGGTCAATCTCTGATTATTGATCATCATGAGTTGGAAAAAATTCTTTCAAAGCATGGTCTCACAAAGCCATTTATTTATTACCCCGCGGCAACATGGCAGCATAAAAATCACATTCAACTTTTAGAAGCTTTAGCTTTATTACGGGACAAACATGGCGTTGTTGTACCCTTTGTTTCATCGGGTCATCGTTGGGAATCTTTCTTTCCCAAAATATGGAAGAAGGTACAGGATTTACGATTAGAAGAACAAGTTCGTTTCCTAGGTTTTGTAACACCAAAAGAGCTTATAGCCTTATATCAGCAGAGTGTCATGACTGTTATCCCTTCCAAATTCGAAGCAGGTAGTTTTCCGATGTGGGAAGCTTTCCAAGTGGGATCTCCTGTCGCGAGTTCCAATATCACTTCATTGCCAGCACAAGCTGCCGGTGCCGCTCTAATTTTCGATCCTGATGATCCTTCTGATATGGCCGATAAGATTTATCGCCTTTGGACCGATCCTTCTTTACGCAAAAATCTATCCGATAAAGGCCGTGTTCGGGTTGCTCAGTTTACATGGGAACGCACAGCTCGACAGTTCCGGGCCTTATATCGTGAAGTTGCCGGTCGTCATCTAACGGATGAAGAGCAATCCATTTTATATGCGGAGCCCTTATTATAAAGGGCTTGCATAAGACGCATGCAGGGTTTCACCGTCGTACAAAATTGGAGTTTTCATTTGACTTTTTTAAATTTTATAGCCACTTACAAACAGTGGCCTTTCTTTTCGCCGCGTGCCTTTCTGACGGACGCTCGCTACAATCGAGCGCTCCGTTCTGCAATCTTTGCCGCACTTTCTTTAGCAGCAAAAACCGCCGTTTCTCTGCTCAGTGTGCGTTTGCTTCTCACTTATCTGAGTACCGAACGTTTTGGTATATGGATGACAATATATTCTTTCGTGGGGTTTCTCGGATTCCTAGATTTCGGGATCGGGAATGGTTTAGTCACGGCCTTAGCGAACAGTCATGGCAAAGATAGTAAGGATATAGCGCAGCATTATGTTTCAAGTGCTTTTTGTGTATTGGGAGGAGCCGCGCTTTGTTTAGGCTTGCTCTATTTTATAGCCTTTCCATTCATCCCATGGGGAGCAGTCTTCAATATTAATTCCCAGGCATTAGCAGATGAAGCAGGAAAGGCGATGGGAGTATTCGGGGTCTGCGTTTCGGCTACAATTTTATTTTCATTGGTAAGACGAACGCAGTCGGGATTCCAGCAGGAATATATCGCAAGCAAATGGGAGCTGGGGGCATTACTCTTAACATTGCTTGGTATCGTCTGGGCCCAACTCTATCAGGTAACCTTACCTTGGATTGTGGGCATTATTATCGGCTTCCCTGTTATCGCTGCCGTGACCAATTTTCTATTTTATTTTTATCTAAGGGAAACTTGGCTGCGCCCTTCATTCACTTTTCTCAGCATAAAAACCGTCAAAGAATTACTTCGCTATGGGATATTATTTTTTATTCTCCAGATCGCGGCTACAGCCATTTTCTCAACAGATAACTTGGTCATTACGCAAGTTATTGGGCCTGGAGCCGTCACGCAATATTCCATTGTTCGGATTCTGGCACAGCTCTTTCTTACACCCATTCTCCTGCTCCTCACGCCGCTTTGGCCTGCCTATGGCGAGGCGCGCGCACGGGGAGATCATGTCTGGGTTGCCAAGACATTTCGGCGTTCAATACATATGGCCTTGATATGCTCCGGCGTGGGAGGAGCAATCATTATTCTTGGGGGAAATACCCTGTTGTCTCTTTGGCTTGGAAAGGCAATGCACGCTCCCTTGGCGCTGCTGACCGGCTTCGCAGCCTATATCTTATTGATGGCGGTAGGCACTGCTTATGCCACATTGTTCAATGCAGCCTTTATCGTTTCCTTCCAAGTCATCGTTGCCATAATTCTTCTGATCGTTTCCCTGGCCACTAAGATTATCTTTGCCATGCATTTCGGCATTACCGGCGTGATATGGTCAACGGTAATCTCGTATGGAATCATTACAATGCCGGCGAATATTATTTATACAAAATATAAACTTATGAAAAAATAAGCCTATAATAGACCATAAATATTTAGGAGTACGTTCGCGGTTTTAAAAATTTGAGAATGATAAACATATAAATGATACCCGGATAATAGGTAAAATATGGATTCAGATAATGGTTATAACTGGAAACAGAAATCGTTGCCCAAGCAATGAGCGCAAATGGCATAACATAAGCCCGATGATACTGAGCAAGCTTATAGAGCCGATGGGCGAGCCAGCCGCAGAATACCGAAAATAGGAACAGGCCGATAACGCCCCCGCTACTATAAGCCGGAGATAAGAAATTTGCTGGTGAAGACGGCTCTGGTTGCGGAATGTCAGTGGTAAGATTACAATGATCGCCGCGAAATAAGGCTGGTATGAAAAAATATATGAAATAACAACTCGAGGCAATCCAGTGAAATCCAATCGTCTCAACAATTGTTGAAGCGTTTGCAAACGGGTAAGCGGTATAACGAACAATCCAGAGCAACCCGTTATCAAAAGCGCCATCAACAATCTCGAGATTGCTTCGCATAGCATTCAAAGCGCCGCCCAGCATGATCAGAAGCACAGCAATAATAGGCATAATAACAATGAACTTTAACGGCAAACGAGCGCCACTCCCCTGCCGAAATAGGAATGAAAAGCCAAGAATTAAGCAGAAAACCACAAGATTTTGGACCTTGGTTTCAGCAAGAGAAACGAAGCAAACAAATAAAAACTGTAAAATCCACTTGCCTGGCGAACGTGCAAAGATTTTCTCTTGCGTTAAGTAGAGCGCAACGATTCCATAAGATATAAAATTTAAAACTGTGAGGGACCCGATCAGCCCATTGCTATTTTTCTGCGCGGCGTTAAAGTCCGCAACAGCGGATATCCCAGAATCACTGCTAATGGCTAGAAGCGGAATCATACCATTGAACAGTATTAAAATAACCAAATAGCCGATCAGATAGAAATTAATAAAACTAACGAGATTTTTCAACCTTACTTCAGAGATTCTCCAACAGGGAGGTGAGGCTTTTTGAAAAATTTGTGTGCCCAGTGCAAAGCCACAAAACATAACAAGCCATAGAAAATTGACTAAATCAGCTCCTTGGTCGAGAGACAATAACAATGCAATTTCGGGATATGCGTTGAGGTAGAAAGCTGGAATGAGCGCCAGTATGATACCGAATGATAGCAAAACGAGTGGATGAACCAGGTAAAATGCTTTTATAGAATAGCGGTTGGTTCTTGACCCCAGAAGAGCGGCATTATCGTTTTTGTTTGATAATAAATTTATGATCGGAGGGGGCCGAGACAAGGAGATCTCCTATAGTGGATGCATCTTACGCTGGGATATGAGTTGTTGCGTGTCGCAAAATTGGTTTTGGAAGGGTGCAGAAATTTTTGCGTGGGAGGATTCAACTGTGGGGCGATTCTTCTATTTGAGCCTGCGGCTGATCCAAATCTTTTCTAACAAGGCCTCACCTCCTCCAGAGCGGTTCAATGGTGTCACAACGCCAGGGCGGACGCTGCAAAGCGCCCCTTAGCAGGGAGCAAGGGCCGGATATCGCTCATGTCGCGCGAAATTGAGGGGTCTTCTGCGTCATCACGCATTAAACTCTCCCAGTTGTACTCTAACGGCGCCCACGGCGCTTGCCCATTCTGTGCCGCCGTCGCTTTTTTGCGTGTTGGCCGGTGCTTGATCCTGGGAAAGCAATGACCGAAGCCTTGCCTGCATCAGTGCGTTCCAGGCTTCCTGCATCTCGGGATGATCGGCATATCTGGCGAAAAATGCCCCGCGTAAAACGCGATAGGCATCCTTGAATGTCTGCGGGTCGGCAAAACGGCTGCCCAATTCTTCTACAAAATGGGCTTTGGCAAGTGATAGGATATTCAATACCGTTTTTTGGTGTTTATCTTCACTTTCGGCCATTACCATTCCCCTTCTCCACACCCCTCTCAAGGGTTGATGGAAGCCATTATAATTCTCCACTCTTCCTCTGTCCATCATGGGATTGCTTTTCTATCAGCAGTCTTGCCAGGGAGTCGGAGAGGAAAAACGGCAGCAGATTAGGACGCTTATCATGCAGGGGATTCTGCACGCTGAAATTGTGCGACAGGCCGAGGGCTCGGACGGCACCGTGAGCGTGATTCGGCAACAGTTACACCGAAAAGTGCCGCTTTACCGCAACACTGAAAGCCCATTTTGCGTGTCGTTTGCGTGTCGCAAACCGAAAACACGCGAAATGGAGGACGAAAAGCCCGTCTTCGCTACGCTACGACGCGGCAGCCTTCGCGCGGAAAACCTGGCTTGCCAAGCCGTAGCGCGTAGCGCGAAGGCTGGTGGGCCCGGCAGGATTCGAACCTGCGACAACACCGTTATGAGCGGTGCTAAAAAGCGCAAAAAGCCGCCGAAACCCTAGTGTTTTCGCTGATTGGATTATAAAGACCCTCTACAGCATATCAAGGGGTTATGCGTAGTTGCGTGTCGCTTGCGTGTCGCGAACTCGACCCCCTGCCCACTTCCACGCCCGCAGCAAAGAACCTTATTGCGGCTTGCTCGAAGGACAATCTGTAAACTTAAACTGGTAGCCATCCGGTCGATGGGTGACTGATTCTTCCGTCCGGTTGGATAAAATGAATACGGCGAAGTCGAACCATATCAAACGCCTGTGTCTCACCGTCAGATTTCATTCCAGGGCCAGCTATAATGAGGCCAACAGGAAACCATCTATGAAGGCCGTTTCGTTCGCCATGTATGAGGACAGGACCGCCGCTACACCCACTCATATTAAATCGCAGTGGCGGCATACGAGCGCAGCCTGCCAATTGTCTAGCGATTTTCGGATCATAGACTGTTAGGATTTCTCGTTCGCTTATACTTTCCACACATGTCAGAGCGCCATAAGCAAGAAATTCGGCAGACCGATCTAAATGATTCACCCGCCGAATAGCTTCTGGAAAACCCGCGAAACTAATAGCCCGCATGTGCTCTGGCACTGGTGGTGGCCATTGGCGAGTGCAATCAACTGCTATGCCTTCTATCTGTGAAAGCTGATTTTTGGATAACCGAAATGTAGCAATATCAAGTTCACGGTCAGCATCGATTATGGCGTCCTCAAGATTGAATGGCAGCATCCTCAATTGACACACAAGCGTTGGGGTACAGGAAAGCGCCTGTTTATATTCTTCAATCACGTGGTTGGCTGTAACTCCTACAATCTGCTCTCCAAACCGCAGCATGAAGCATGATGCACCCCGAACTTCTTTTGGAAATGGCATATCACGATCATGCCAGTAAATCGGCGTGCAAATTTTCAGGGTAAAAGCTGAAACCTCTTCATGGAAACGCCTGTCTTTAATTTGATATGTGTCAACGATTGCCTCATTTGAGTCGGTCATTTTTGCTCACCAATATTTACTACGGGTCGTCAAGGATTGGCACCCCTGCCTTTCGCCGCCGTTTGTTTGCAGTCATTCCTCTTCTTCTGTTCCGCTCTCGGTTCCAAGGCTCTGCATCACTTGGTGATATTTGGACAAGCGTTTAAAGTGCGCGTCCATTGCGCGACCAATTTGATTAGAGTTCTTTACGGCCAGGAAATGGCCAACGATTTGTGCATAATGTTGGGCTTGACGTGGAAGGCGAAGCTCGATGGATTTTTTTTCTGCAATCTCTTCGTCGTCCATTACCTGAACAACTTTGGAAGGCTCCGGGATATTTTTTCTTAACGACCCTTTCGGCGGGATCGGGATGGTGCCATTCATCAAACTCGATTTAGGGTTAAAATGGTGAAAGAGCAGCGCCTCCAATGGGGCTATTTCAGCCTTATCCTCGACGGGATATTCCCAGACATATGCAATTTCCCAAACATCGATCTGACGATTCGCGATGACGTCTGATCGTGCTGAAGTCAGGTGACGCTGAACGCGAGCTCTAATTCCATCTCGCGATTGCCCGACATATACTGGCACATTGTCGAGATCGCAAAGAACATAAACGCCAATTTGCGGCGTGAGCTTTTTTACGGCTCGTTGTCTAAACGCAAATCCTGTAGCCATTCACACGCATCTCCTTCCCCAATTACGCATGCCAAACTGTCATTGCTACTTCCGTTTACAGGGAATCATTGTTATGCGGCAACACGGGACTGAGAGGAGGACTCAATAGGCAAAATACGTTCTAAAAGATGTTTGGCGATATGTCTAACCACTGGTACAACAACGCCATCCCCCGTCAGATGATAAGCTTCGTTGTAGTTGGGAGGAAGTTTGTAAGTGTCGGGCAAGCCCATAAGTCTAGCAGTTTCTCGGCTTGAGATTAAGCGAGAACGCACCTTCTGCCCTTTGACTACCAAAATGAGCTGACGGCTTGAGCCACCGGCAGGCGTTCTGAGGCAGCCAGCTATATCATCAAACCGAACTTCTGCCCGCTGCACTTTCTCGCCATCCTCATCATGGCGGGTTCGTTTATAGATAGCTCCCACCGTAAGACGGCCAGTTTTTTTTGCAGCTTCAAGCTTACGAAGATGCAGCGGTCCCATCATGGCAAGGAGCCGCTTTGTTTCGCTGGCAGTATGCCACTCAACGCCCGTTGGCTCTTCTTCAATCAGATCAGCAAAAGAAGATTTACGTTTTGTTGGCGTTGGAAGGTTCCACCAAACCCAATTCTCACGCACTTTCTTGGGAAGCTGCTCATACGCAGTGCATAGGGATTTTGTGTGCCATATCTGGCATGGCCCTTGAACGATTAGATTAGACGGAATGGCTATATCTTCCCGAACACCGATCACAAATAAACGGGGCCGCGAATGTGGCACGAATAGTGCAGCGTCAATCACGAGCGCTCCAAACTTATAACCCTCCTCAGCCAGCGCTGAGGAAATAGCCGTGAAGTCTTTGCCGCCGTGAGAGGTGAGCGTTCCGCAGACATTTTCTAAAACGATAGCACGTGGCGCTCGGCCTTCGCTTTTAAGCGCTTTCATTAAATGCCAAAAGGGCCAAAAAGTCCCAGAACGATCACCCTTTAACCCGGCGCCGCCGCCAGCAAGAGATAGGTCTTGGCAAGGGAAAGAGGCCCAGGCGAGATCAGCCGTTCCCGGCAAATCGCGGACCTCAAGTTTTTTAATATCTTCAATTCTTAGGGTGTCTGCGCCCAAATTGAGTTTGTATGTCTCGCCCTTCTTAAAATCGAAGTCATTGGCGAAACGGCATGTCCACCCCTTGCCGAGGCCCGTGCGGGCCATGCCGCCGCCAGCAAAGAATTCATAGAACTCAGGCATCAATCGCTCCCCTTTTCCTGACAATGATTGGTATGGTTACGACGCTGCGTTCTCATAATGGCATTATGATGCCTCATTCAGCATAGGGCAAGGTTCACTTTATGTTCTTATCCTAAAAAGTCTTTTAAACGAGGAACTAAGGCAGAAAAGTCACAGATTTCGCACTCCCAAATAACCATAATCTTCCACCCTGCCGCGGCAAGCGCCTCCTGCTGGGTCAGGTCGCGAGCCTTGTTTCGAGCCACTTTTTGTAACCAATACTTCCGATTTGTCTTGGGAACCCGCGCACCACGCGGGCAATCATGGCCATGCCAGAAACAGCCATGCACAAACAGCACTTTACGACGAATCGGGAATACAATATCGGGGCGTCCTGGCAGATCGCCGTGAAGGCGATAACGATAACCAAGCCTATGCAGTAATCGTCGCACAGCCCATTCAGGGGCAGTATCTTTACCGCGCACAGCCCGCATAATGGCGCTGCGCTGTGGAGATGTATTATTCGACATGTGGGTGCCACTGTTATCCTGAGCTTGCTTTCTGTCAGGCTGCTGCCTTCATCGCAAAAACGCAGGGTTCTACATCGCCGGGCACTGCAAGAATCGGCCACCAGAAACGATGGCCTGACCAGTTAAGGTTAATGGTGCCCTCTTGCTGAAGGAGAATTAAAGCCGACTTTGACCGAGGCGTGTCGATCACATGTGCACGCAGTGCGGTACCGAGAATCGAAAGGCCCGATTTATCGCCGGACTTCTCGCGGTCAAGACGACGCCCTGTTTCTACCCACAGCAATAGCGTGCCATCTCCACCTTCTCGGATATCAGAATAATAGTCGATAAGGCCGCACATTGCGTCCCATTCAAACTCCATATCATCGAAGACCATTGACTGTTTTATAACATTAATGATTTCGAGTGCGCTCTCTCGATCAATTTGGATAAAGTCACCAGTATCGCGCCATTCCGGTTTTATCAGGCCCTCTAAAACTGTTTGCACGCCCATCATGGTTTTACCCGATTTAGTTTGAAAACCTGTCGGGACAAGTAACCCATTGGCTTTCACTGCAACAACATCACTCATCATGAGTTTATTCGGCGCACATGGCCGAACCCTTTGCGTTGCATCCTTTTGGATGAAAATGACACCACGATCATGCGCCCCTGTTTCAAACGCTTCTCGCAAGGTATTTTCAAGGGTATTAATGGTGCAAAGCCTGTCGTAAACACCTTGAGAGGTATAGAAGCGGGTGACGGCAAGGTCACGCCGATCTCTTGCCCCGTACATTCTTGAATGTTGGAGAACAGTGTCAGCCTGCATAGTCCTAGGATTGCGCCCATAATAGAAGGCGATGAGATTAGGAATTGTAAGGCCACGATCTAGGATATTGCCTCCCACATAAATATTGAAAGGAGTGCGCAGATTCAATTCACCTTTGTCATCCAAAAGCGCCAGCACATCCTTATCTGAGTTAACAGTTTCTCTCACAACTTCATCGCTTTGAAGCGCGTCGATAAATAAGTTGAAAGCGTCATCTCGCGATGGCACACGTCCCTTATCGGCTAAAACAGACGCCATAAGATCTTCAAAAGCGTCGTCGAATAGAAGGCGCAAAGTCTCTGGATCTTTAGCTGCTTCTAATATGGCTTCAAATATCCAATCAAGAACTTGATCTTGCCATGCGTGAGCGCTTTTCTGAATATCGTTATGGATAACCATCGTATATTTACGTTTGCGTTCCCCATTTTCTTGCTGCTGCCACCGTCGCATACAAGCCGCAAGAATGAATGTAACAATTGACCGGCGCAGTCCTATAAGATTAGGGCTTTCTAAAACGCGATCAGCACGGATACGACGCTGATCTGGCCGCCGTAAGGCGTCTTGTTCTTGGGGATCAACTATTACGGTCAGATAAGAACGCGGGTCATCTTCGGCATGGTCACCAAAGAAATCATCGCCTCCTACATACCCACTATGGATAGGCAAAAGCTCCGTAAAAGCCGGTTTCTTTGGCTTAAAAATATAATTGCCGCCGCCAGTGGCAGCCTCATAACCCTCTGGTTGAAGATAAAGGGAATACGGCGTTGCAGTAACCTGGAGAAACGCTACGCCCTCTGTCTTACGCCGCAAATCATCTATCTTTTCGGCCAGTTTTCCTTGTTCGATCACTGCCGCGTCTCCAGGTTTTGACGTGAAGCGGATGCTTGCTAAATCAGCTTCATCATCTATGAGAAGAACGCGACGGTTTTTCAAAGCATCTTGCTTGTCCATAAAATCGATCAAATTAGTAAGATTATGAGATTGCTTTTTGGCAACGACAACGATCTTACGATTTAGTTCGCTGCGCCTAAGTTTGCCAGGTAATTTCATAATGTCGAGGACAAGGATTTCGTCGTCTTCAATGAAATCAGAAAAATCTTTTCGTAACCTAGCAACAGTTTGCGTAGAAAGCGTCTTTGTCCCTTTGGTCAGCACCAAGGCAATATCAAAGCCCCGGTCAAATGCGTAAGCAATGACGCCAATAAAAGCTCGGGTCTTTCCTGATTGAATTTTACCGAGCAGCATCCCCGGCCTGTCGCCCGTCGTAGCAACATTTTCCAGTTGGTTTACGATGCGTTCAACACAAGCCGTCAATTCTGTATCGTGTTGATAGCGCTCAGCGAGACGTGGATAAAATCTAGACATGCTTCCTCCGTTTCAGGACAGTGCATACTAAAGTATTCGGCTAGAGTTTTATTATTTCAGGATTCGACGATTTAAGCAATGGGTGGCGGTAATATCGCTACGACAATGAAAATAATTATGCTCTTCAATCTCTTATTGATTGCCTTTTACCGATTATTTTATCGTCAATTCCGTGCACCAATGGTCATTTTACTAGTTTTCCAGCAACTCTTGCCCTTTTCATACCCCCACGCTAAACCATAGGCGCGGTTATGCGGTGTTCATCGCAATTCAGCGATCCGATTTTTCCACAAATTGCAAACTCAGGTTTCTGTTTTTGACATTCTGAAGCGTGGCAACAATGCCTACACTCAGGTCATGATACCAAGGCCAAGACGTTGATGCCGATTATACGCCAGAAAATAAGGCCAGACAGCATTGTTTATACGAATTGCTTTCGCAGCTACAACATCCTCGACATCTCCGAATTTAAACACTTGCGCATCAACCACAGCCAACTTTTTGCGGATCGCCATAACCGCATCAATGGCATTGAAAACTTCTGGAACCAAGCAAAATGCCATCTGCGCAAGCACAACGGCATCCCTAAAAAACACTTCAACCAGTTCTTGAAGAAATGCGAATGGCGTTTTAATATCGGTTCACCAGCCAAGCTCCTGAAGGACCTAAAAACCATCCTTAAAGAGTATTATTGGGTGTCAGCTCCTTAGGAAATTACCATGAACGACGCCGAACTTATGCAGCTTCTCGACCGGATGAAAAGCATCATGATCGCTGTTTCAACCGGCGGCCCGCAGATCAGCAAGGTTGAAGGTGAATTTACC
>Ga0206872_10093_pt1 | contig 27205 bp, 35 predicted proteins | sample Alteio_BWOrgCont_34_FD_152906 | JGI IMG/M metagenome (GOLD analysis project Ga0206872, IMG submission 152906) | Enriched cells from forest soil in Barre Woods Harvard Forest LTER site, Petersham, Massachusetts, United States -... | ecosystem: Environmental > Terrestrial > Soil > Temperate forest >... | reverse complement strand
GCGTCGTGGGTTCGACATCGCGACCGGTTGGAAGTCTTGAAGAAAGTGGCGGTGAAGGAAGGGGAGTCTAGCGCTTCCATTCGTCCGTTTGATGGGTTTGCCCTTAACATTGCCATTGAATATCCCCATTCGGTGATCCCGCGCCAGCGCGGAGTGTATGATTTCAGCCGTCAGAGTTTCAAAAATGCACTTTGCCGTGCCCGTACCTTCGGCTTTGCCGCCGATGTTGCGAAATTGCAGGCGCGCGGCCTGGCGCGTGGCGGCTCGCTCGATAATGCCATCGTCATCGGCGACGAGACCATCCTCAATGACGGTGGCCTGCGTTATAATGATGAATTCGTCCGCCATAAGGCGCTCGATTGCGTCGGCGACTATTTTTTAAGCGGCCTGCGCCTGCGTGGCGCAGTTACTACCACGCGTCCCGGCCACGGCATTAACAACAAGCTGCTGCGCGCCCTGCTCGCCGATTGCAGCGCCTGGAGGCTTGTTTCCTCGGCCAAGACCCAACCTTATTTCCGTGAAACGATTCAATCTGGGATGGTTGCCGCCAGACTTTAGCGTCCTGTCCAAAATAGTTTGAATTGCAGCGCCTGCCTGTTATAAGCAAAACATGCGCCGTTTATCTTCCCTCTATCTCTTAAGCCTGCTTGCCGTACTTGCCCTTGCCGCTTGCGGCAAGAGTGAAGACGATAAACCAAAACCGCCGCAGCCGGTTGAAAAAATGTATAACGACGCGCTTGGCAAACTGGAGCAGCGCGATTACAAGGCGGCTGTCAAAGGTTTTGATGATGTCGGCCGCGAGCATCCTTATTCACAGTGGGCAGTGCGCGCGGAAATCATGTCCGCTTATGCAAGTTACCGCAATGGCAAATATGACGAAGCGGTGGGTGTGCTCGACCGCTTCGTAAAACAGCATCCCGGTAACAGTAATACGCCTTACGCTTTTTATCTGAAAGCGCTGTGCTATTATGAGCAGATTACCGATGTCGGGCGCGATCAGAAGATCACCACACAGGCACAACAGGCACTGGGTGAGGTGATACGGCGTTTCCCCGAGACGGAATATGCGCGCGATGCCCGCATTAAGCTCGATCTCGTCATCGATCACCTGGCCGGCAAGGAAATGGAAATCGGACGCTACTATGAGCGTCATCTGGAATATCTGGCTGCCATCAACCGTTTCCGCGTGGTGGTGGAAAAATATCAAACGACCAGCCATACACCTGAAGCGTTGCATCGCCTGGTCGAATGCTATCTAAAACTAGGCGTCACCGATCAGGCCGAGCGCTATGCCGCCGTCCTTGGCTATAATTATCCCACCAGTTCCTGGTATAAAGATAGTTATGCGCTGATGAACGGAAAACCTCTGCCACCGGAGACGCAAGGCCAAAGTGCATGGCGCAGAGCATTGCCGTTTTGAGTGATGAACGGTAGGTCTAATCAGTGGGCAGCAAAAGAAGATAGGATAAGATCGCTCATCGTATCATCCTTCACCATCCTCTGCTAACTGCCTGCTGCTATCTCTCGAGTGCTGCCAGTTGCGATTTACGCGGCAGAGTGGCAAGGGCGGTTTCAACTTGTTTCACTTCACGCTTGAATGAAGTGAATTCTTGGCCTTGCAGGGTCTGGCCGGTGCGGAATTTAACGCCGGAAGGATTGACCTGTTCGCCGTTAACCAAAATCTCGTAATGCAGATGCGGCCCGGTAGAGCGCCCCGTGCTGCCGACATAGGCAATCACCTGGCCCTGCTTCACATGCACGCCGGGATGGATTCCGCGCGCGAACCGGCTGGTATGGGCATAGGCGGTTTCATAGGTATTGGTGTGTTTCACCCGTACGTAATTGCCATATGTTCCTTTACGTCCTGCTTCGGCAATCACGCCGTCGCCTGCGGCATAAATCGGTGTTCCGGTCACGGCACCGAAATCGATGCCTTTATGCATTTTGGAATAGCCAAGCAGCGGATGCATGCGTATGCCGAAGCTGGAGGTGATATGCGCGCCGTTGATGGGGGTGCGCAGCAGTGCCTTTTTTACCGACTCGCCTTTAGCATTATAATAGCCCGAATACCCATCTGGCGAGATATGATGGTAAAGCGTGATATCGCGATCGCCGTGCGTAAGGGAGGCATAGAGCACATTGCCGTAACCTGCGGTCGTATTATTCGCCGTGCGCATACGTTCATAGACCATGTCGAGCGCATCGCCCTGCTTGATGTCGCGCTGGAAATCGATATCGTAGCTCAGCGCATTGATAATTTCGCCTAAAAGCTGAGGCGGCACACCGGAATCAATGCCGGTCTGATAAAGACTGCTATTGATGATACCACCCGCATGCGTGGTTTCCTTATAGACCGGCGCCTTGATTTCATGGGTGGTGAAATGATCGCCGCTGCGTGAAAGCGCAATCGTGGTGAGCGGCGAGACGGCAATGGAAAGCCCGGTGATGCTCGGTCTACTGGCAGCATTACGGGTTTTATCAAAATGCAGTTCTAGGGACTGGCCGATGCCAAGATGTTTGGGATTATACACTTTTTTCATGCTTTCTACGACATGGTAGGCCTCTTCGTGGGCAATCCCCTTATCCATGAGCATCGACATCAGCGTATCGCCGCGCTGCACGGAGAGATTAACATCCGAAGGAGCGGAGGATTTGATCTGAACCGGCGCTGCCGGTACGGCCATATTGGAAGATTGCTGGGGCAGTGGTGCGAAGGCGGATTCTAACAGAGCATATACTTGCTCTTGCTTAAATCGTTTGCTGTATTCCGGGTCATTATGAATTGTCGAGATCACGTACCAGGTGAGGCCCGCGCCGAACAGGCTGCCGAGCACGAACCATGCAAAACGCAAACGGCTAGCTTTACGGGAAGGAAGCGCACGACCGGCAGGCGGCATAAAAGCGGTGTTTGGTGAAGGCGTTGCCCGTTGCAAAATCATGCGAAGGTGACCTGGTTGTTACACTACCGATAGTGGTCTTGCGCCACTTCTTATCCTCAATGTAGGATGATTACCCAAGGGTATAATCCCTATTAGGAACATTTTTGCAACTAAAAAACCTGAATTTCCAGGGATTGTTTGAAAAAAGGTAATATTTTCGGCCATGGTTGCAATAAAGTATTAACCATTATTCTTTATAATCAGTCCAAGTTAAAAACCTTTTTTAAGATACTTATAGCCTGATTATGAGAATTATTAATCCGACGATTGCCGCTTTTGAATATACTGACCGGCTGGATTCCAGCAAAATGCCAGGATACCGGCTGGAGGACAAGTATGTCCATGAGTCTATGCGTGATTTGCTTGAGGATTGGAGGGATCAGGAATCCTGTTCCAGTATGCCCTCCTTTCTGGAAAGAACAGGGCTTGAGCGGCTTATCACCCCGGAAAAGTTCGATTTGCTCTATTCAGGAAAAATGCTTCCTGATACCAGGATCGCGCGTTTAATAGCCCTTCACTTGCCGGGGTATATATTACGCCCGGATGAAAGGCGCCTTGCCTATTATCCAACCCCACGCGGGTTTGAGCATAAAGTCGCAACATGGCGTGCCAAAGACTTCGTGTTGGCATCGAATATTCTCTTCATAACGGACGAGGAGTTTCATTCCTTCCGCGAGAAAATATTGGCAGAATTTCATCTATCGCAACCGCTGTTAATTGATATCCCTTCCGCAGAAGAGACGGAGGCACTGAATAATGTTGCTTCGCATATTACAAGCCAGTTACTAAATATCGCCCGGAAAATAGACGTAGTGGCAAGCGAGGAGACGGTGCGTGCCGGACTTGTCGCTAGTTATCAAAAAAATCCGCATGCCCTTATCAGTAGTCTTGAAGCATCGCTTCCCGAAGCGATATCAGAAGAGGAAATTGGCCGGGCTTTGGAAAGTCTTGCTCCCAAAGCAAAGCTTCCGCCTGCGGCCCGTGCGCTTACATTTTTAAGGCAAAGCGTGGGAGTATCCTTACCCACTTTAGCTGCAAGATTGGATATTAGCACAACGACAGTCTGGAGATGGGAAAACGGGCGACTCTTCGTCAATGTTGTGATGCTTGATACATTACACAAAATGCTGCAATGTTCCGATGCGGAAGTCACCCTTGCAAAACTGAGTGACTTAGTTAGACCCCCGGAGCCAGCTACGGCAAAACAGAACGTCCCAAAAACTAAACAGCCTGTTTTGCATCCATTGCCGGCATTGGATCCAATATGGCTACAAGCGCAGCCTGTAGAGATGCAGGGAGGATTACTGCTGCGCGATTTCCTACACAGGTTGAATAATAAACGATTGCCTGACGATAAAACGGAGTGGCCGCAAAGCAGGATTGCCCGGGAGCTTACTATAACCAAGGGGGCAATTACCCATTGGAAAAAAGGTATAAGAGCTATCCCTGAGGATAAATGGACTCTTTGGACGCAATTGCTTGAATTGTCGGCAGAAGAAATAATTCATTTTCAAAAAATTGTTAAGAGATCCAATCTTGCCATCCGGGAAAATACTTGCTTCTTTTCCAGGCTATTTGAAACATGGAGAAAGGCAGAAGGCTGCAATAAAACGACAGATTTTCATGAAAAAACCGGGCTCGGTCATTTACTCTCCCTCGACGAATACCGAAGCATAGGACACAGGGCTATTCCTGATAAAAGGCTCTTGCGTCTTATGTCTCTTCATTTGCCGGGATACGATTTGCGGCCGGATGAGCTGCCAATTCCCGGCCTCTCCCCGCAAATATTCATAAATAAAACCGAAAAATGGTATGCCCAGAAACAAAATACCTGCCATACTGTTATTTCTCTATCCGAAGACCGATTTCACGCTTTCCGTCTGCATGTATTGCAAGGCTTGCGCATTGCGGCCACTGCCGCAAATAGCATAAGAGGGGGGGGGTGTCATGGTTCCGCTCGCGCGTTGAAATTCTTAAGGCACAGTTTGGGCAAGTCACAGGCACAATTAGCCGAAGCGGTGGGAGTAAGCGATACTACTATCAGAGCATGGGAGGCGGGCGTTTCCGCTATCGATAATTTGAAGGCGGTTAGATTGGCCGATTCTTTCGAATGCCGTGCGGAAGAAAAAGATGAATTTCTGCAATGTCTTTTACCTGCGCTGGATGAAGAATGGCTTGGCAGACAGCCGGAACACATGCGCACAGGACTGTTATTGCGGACGCTTAGAGAAAAAGCAGGAATGTATCAATCCAGCCTTGGCGAAAAAGTCGGTGTAGATCAAACGACCATTCTGGCATGGGAGGCAGGTAACGACCCTATCAATCCCGATAAAATGATTCCGCTGGCGCTTGCGTTTGGGCTGTCTGTAGAGGAAAAGAGCCGCCTGGAGAACGCTGCTGAGCAGTCCAATCCCGTTATCCGAGCGATAAAACGGGAAAAATATCGCATGAAGAAATCGCAAATCTCGCTGGCAGAAGGCGTGAGCCTGCCCGCGGGTGAACATCCTGAACTGCTGCTTTCGACTCCTGCACAGGATCGTGGAAAGGTATGATTTAAGCCTTGGGTCAATGACGCAAATTCCGCTTGACGGGAGCGGGGTGCATGACTATGTTACGCGCCTCTTGAATAGGCCGTCCTGCTGTGCTTCGCCAAAAATGCTAGCTATATCAAATGGATGAACTATCAAGACAACTATCCCGGCAGGGCTGTTCCTGCTCCGGTGATGTGTGAAATGGTGAACGACAAAACATAAGGATGATCGCATGCCGACGATTAACCAATTGGTGCGCAAGCCGCGCGTAAAGCCAATTCGCCGCAATAAAGTGCCCGCCATGCAGGCCTGTCCGCAAAAGCGCGGCGTCTGCACCCGCGTCTATACCACGACGCCGAAAAAGCCGAACTCGGCCTTGCGTAAAGTCGCCCGCGTGCGCCTGACCAACGGTTTTGAAGTCACCAGTTATATTCCCGGCGAAGGCCATAATCTCCAGGAACATTCCGTTGTGATGATTCGCGGCGGCCGTGTGAAGGATTTGCCGGGTGTGCGCTATCATATCATTCGCGGTACGCTTGATACGCAGGGTGTTAAAAACCGCAAACAGTCGCGCTCGCTATACGGCGCCAAACGTCCTAAATAACAGAGGTTCTTATGTCACGTCGCAGAGCTGCCATTAAACGCGTTGTTCTCCCGGATGCCAAATACGGCAATGTGGTGTTCACCAAATTTATCAATTCGCTCATGTATAACGGCAAGAAATCCGCTGCCGAGCTTATCGTTTATGGCGCGCTCGATTCCATCAATAAGCGCACCAGCCAGGATCCACTGCCGATTTTCACTTCGGCGCTTGAAAATGTCATGCCGTCGGTGGAAGTGCGCTCGCGCCGCGTCGGTGGCGCCACCTACCAGGTGCCGACCGAGGTACGCCAGGAGCGCCGCCAGGCTTTGGCTATCCGCTGGCTCATTATGGCTGCGCGGGGTCGCAAGGATAAGACGATGAAAGATCGTCTCGCCAACGAGCTGATGGATGCCGCCAATAACCGTGGCGGTGCTATCAAAAAGCGTGAAGACACGCACCGTATGGCGGAAGCGAATAAGGCGTTCAGCCATTATCGCTGGTAAACAGACAACAAATAACTGACAACAGACAACGGAATTTATGCCGCGTAAAACACCCTTAAAAGATTACCGCAATATCGGCATCTGCGCCCACATCGATGCGGGCAAGACGACGACGACCGAGCGTATTCTTTATTATACCGGCAAATCGCACAAAATTGGTGAAGTGCACGAGGGTGCTGCCACCATGGATTGGATGGAGCAGGAACAGGAGCGCGGCATTACGATTACGTCGGCAGCGACGACCTGCTATTGGGATAATCATCGCATCAATATCATCGATACGCCGGGCCATGTGGATTTCACCATCGAGGTCGAGCGTTCCATGCGCGTGCTTGACGGCGCTGTAGCTGTATTTGACTCGGTCGCAGGCGTTGAGCCGCAATCCGAAACGGTGTGGCGTCAGGCCGATAAATATCATGTGCCGCGCATTTGTTTTGTCAATAAAATGGATCGTACCGGTGCCAATTTCGAGCGCACCGTGCAAATGATGATTGATCGTCTTGGCACCGTGCCGCTGGTCATTCAGCTTCCCATCGGCTCGGAAGATAAATATGTTGGCCTCATTGACCTCGTAAAAATGAAGGCGCTAGTGTGGCATGACGAGGCGCTCGGCGCCAAATTCGACGAAACGGACATCCCTGCCGATATGATGGATGCCGCCAAGAAGGCGCGTGAGAAAATGGTGGAAACTGCTGTCGAAATGGACGATGCGGTGATGGAAGCCTACCTCGCAGGAACCGAGCCGACCATTGCGCAGCTTAAAGAATGCATCCGCCGTGGCACGGTGAAATTCAAATTTGTGCCGGTGCTCAATGGTGCTGCGTTCAAAAATAAAGGCGTTCAGCCGATGCTTGATGCCGTGGTCGATTTCCTCCCCAGCCCGCTCGATATTCCCTCGGTCATGGGCCATAAGGTGGATTCCGAGGAAGAAGTGGCGCGTCCGGCGGATGACACTGCCCCGTTCTCAGCGCTAGCCTTCAAGATCATGACCGATCCGTTTGTTGGCTCGCTTACCTTTGCGCGCGTCTATTCGGGCAAGCTGGAATCGGGCTCCTATGTGCAAAATACGGTGAAAGACAAGCGTGAGCGTGTGGGACGCATGTTGCTCATGCATGCTAATTCGCGCGAAGACATTAAGGAAGCCTATGCGGGCGATATCATTGCGCTGGCCGGTCTTAAGGATACCACGACCGGCGACACGCTGAGCGATCCCGATCAGGCGGTGATTCTCGAACGTATGGAATTCCCCGAGCCGGTGATCGAAGTGGCGGTTGAGCCCAAAACCAAGGCTGACCAGGAAAAGATGGGTATGGCCTTGTCGCGCTTGGCATCGGAAGATCCTTCTTTGCGTGTTTCCACCGATCAAGAGAGCGGCCAGACCATCCTCAAAGGCATGGGTGAATTGCATCTGGAAATTATCGTTGATCGCATGAAGCGCGAATTCAAGGTCGAGGCCAATGTCGGTGCGCCGCAGGTGGCCTACCGCGAGACTATCACCAAAAAAGCAGTCATTGATTATACGCATAAAAAACAATCGGGTGGCTCGGGCCAGTTTGCGCGCATTACTCTTGAATTCGAGCCCTTACCCGCTGGCAGCGGCTTTGTGTTTGAGAGCAAGATTGTAGGCGGCTCGGTGCCGAAGGAATTCATTCCCGGTGTAGAAAAGGGCCTCAAATCCTCGCTCGATAACGGCGTGGTTGCGGGTTACCCCACTATCGACTTCAAGGCGACGCTTACCGACGGTGCCTACCATGACGTCGATTCCAGTGTGCTTGCCTTCGAAATCGCTGCGCGCGCGGCATTCCGCGAAGGCCTGCCCAAGGGTGACCCTAAGCTGCTCGAGCCGGTCATGAAGGTAGAAGTGGTGACGCCGGAAGATTACACCGGTTCGGTCATTGGCGATTTAACCGGCCGCCGGGGCCAGATTCAGGGCCAGGACATGCGCGGCAACGCCATCGTGGTGGATGCCATGGTGCCGCTTGCCAAGATGTTTGGCTATGTCAATACACTGCGTTCCATGTCGCAGGGTCGCGCACAATACACTATGCAGTTCGATCACTATGAGCAGGTGCCGAGCAATATGGTCGATGAAATCAAGAAAAAAGTGGCATAATAAAACTGAAATATACTTAAGATATAACGAACTAACATTCAAATATAGAAGGAGCCTGATATGACGAAGGAGAAATTTGAGCGTAACAAGCCGCATTGCAATATCGGGACGATAGGGCATGTGGATCACGGGAAGACGAGTTTGACGGCGGCGATAACGAAGGTAATGAGCTCGGCGAATGCGAAGAATAAGTTCACGGCGTATGACCAGATTGACGCAGCGCCTGAGGAGAAGGCACGCGGAATCACGATCAACACGGCGCATGTGGAATACGAGACGGAGAAGCGCCATTACGCGCATGTGGACTGCCCTGGCCATGCCGATTATGTGAAGAACATGATCACCGGTGCGGCGCAGATGGACGGAGCGATTCTGGTGGTCTCGGCGGCCGATGGCCCGATGCCGCAGACGCGCGAGCATATATTGCTGGCGCGCCAGGTGGGCGTGCCCGCCATCGTGGTGTTCCTCAATAAATGCGACATGGTGGACGATAAGGAGCTGCTCGAGCTGGTGGAGATGGAAGTGCGCGAGCTTTTGACCAAGTATAAGTTTCCTGGCGACACTATCCCGATCATCAAGGGCTCGGCCTTGTGCGCGCTTGAGGATAAGAACCCCGAGCTCGGCAAGGATGCGATCCTGAAGCTGATGGAAGCGGTGGATGCGACGATTCCGCAACCCGAGCGCCCCATCGACAAGCCGTTCCTGATGCCGATCGAAGACGTGTTCTCGATCGAAGGCCGCGGCACGGTGGTAACGGGTCGCGTCGAGCGCGGCATCGTGAAGGTGGGCGAGGAAGTGGAGATCGTGGGGCTCAAGCCCACGACCAAGACGGTGTGCACGGGTGTGGAGATGTTCCGCAAGCTGCTCGATGAAGGCCGCGCCGGCGATAATATCGGTGCACTGCTGAGGGGCACCAAGCGCGAGGAGGTGGAGCGTGGCCAGGTGCTGGCGAAGCCCGGCTCGATCACGCCGCATACCAAGTTCAAGGCGGAGGCCTATGTGCTGACGAAAGAGGAGGGTGGCCGCCATACACCGTTCTTCACCAATTACCGTCCGCAGTTTTACTTCCGCACGACGGACGTCACCGGCATGGTGAAGCTGCCTGACGGTGTGGAGATGGTGATGCCCGGCGATAACATCGCGATGGACATCGAGCTCATCGCCCCCATCGCCATGGACGAGGGCCTGCGCTTTGCCATCCGAGAGGGCGGCCGTACCGTGGGAGCCGGAGTGGTGGCGAAAATTGTCGAGTAGGAAATAGTCGGCAGTTGGCGGTTGGCAGTCAAAGCTGCTCGCTGCCAACTGATAACTGAAGGGAAGAATATGAATAGTCAAAAAATACGGATTCGGCTTAAAGCCTATGATCACATGATGCTCGATCATTCGACGAGCGAGATTGTGAACACGGCCAAACGTACGGGGGCGCAGGTGCGCGGGCCGGTGCCGTTGCCGCGCCGTATCGAGCGTTTCACCGTTAACCGTTCTCCGCATATCGATAAGAAATCGCGCGAGCAGTTCGAGATTCGTACGCATAAGCGCTTAATCGACATACTCGATCCGACGCCGCAGACGGTGGACGCGCTGATGAAGCTCGATCTGTCCGCAGGCGTGGATGTGGAAATCCAGCTCGGGGGGGAGAAGGCAGCATGAGAACCGGCGTCATAGCACAAAAACTGGGCATGTCGCGCGTCTTTGATGAAGACGGCGTCCATATCCCCGTGACTATCCTCAAGCTCGATAACGTTTGCGTCGTCTCGCATAAGACTGAGGCACGTGACGGCTATACAGCCGTTCAGCTTTCTGCAGGCCGGGCCAAGGTAAAAAATACCAGCAAATCATTGCGCGGCCACTTCGCCAAGGCGAAAGTGGAACCAGCGCGCAAACTGGTGGAATTCCGTGTTGACGAAACTAACCTGCCGGAAATAGGCGCAGAAATAGTTGCCAGCCATTATGTTCCCGGCCAGTTTGTGGATGTCATCGGCACCACCATCGGTAAGGGATTCGCGGGTGTCATGAAACGTTGGAACTTCGCCGGTCTTGAGGCCTCGCACGGCGTTTCCGTCTCGCATCGCTCGCACGGTTCGACCGGCCAGCGCCAGGATCCGGGCAAAGTGTTCAAAGGCAAGAAAATGGCCGGGCATTTAGGTGTTGAACGCGTCACGGTCTCCAATCTGCGCATAGTCTCGGTCGATGAAGAGCGTGGTTTCATCTATATACGCGGCGCTGTGCCGGGTGCGGAAAACAGCTACGTATTGGTGAAAGATGCCGTAAAACGCGGCGCTCCTGCCAATATCCCGCTGCCTGCCGGCATCCGCAAGGCTGCCAAGGCGCAAGCGCCTGTCGAAGCTTCAGCGAAGGCAGAAGAAGAAAAATAAGGGTATTTAAGGGCTAGGTTCTGGGTACTAGAGCCAAGTCCTTAGCACCTAGAACCTTTAGGAGACGTTATGAAAGTCGCTGTCAAAACATTTGAGAATAAAGCTGCAGGGGATATCGAGCTGTCCGACGTCGTATTCGGCGCCAAGCTGCGCAAGGATATTCTCGCGCGCATGGTGAAATACCAGCTCGATAAGCGCCGCGCCGGCACGCATAAGACCAAGGGCGTGAGCGAAATCAGCGGCACGACAAAAAAGCCCTGGAAGCAAAAAGGCACAGGCCGTGCCCGCGCTGGTTCTCTGCGCTCGGCGCAGTTTCGTGGTGGTGCGACGATTTTCGGTCCCGTGGTGCGCAGCCATGCCATCTCACTGCCCAAGAAAGTCCGCAAGCTCGCGCTCTGCATAGCGCTTTCGGCCAAGCAGGCGGAAGGCAAGCTCACGATCATCGACTCGCTCCAGATGAAAGAGGCCAAGACCAAGAACGTTGTCGCTGCTTTTGCGCGCTTCAGCTTCACCAAGCCCCTCATCATCGGTGGCGAGACGCTGGATGAAAACTTTGCCAAAGCTGCGCGCAACATCAAAGGCGTGGATGTGCTTCCCTCGCAGGGCGCCAATGTCTATGACATTTTAAATCACCAGGAACTCGTGCTTACGAAGGATGCGGTGGCATTCCTTGAAGCACGTCTCAGTTAAGGAACAGGACCATGTTTAAGTCGAAGAAGAAAAAAGAAGCTGCCCAGAATGCTCCCGCATTCAAGGAAGCGTTTTACGACGTGATTTCCCGCCCCGTCATCACGGAAAAGGCGACGATGGCCTCTGAGCAGAATAAGGTCATCTTCCGCATCCGTCCGGACGTCACCAAGGCGCAGGTGAAGGAAGCGGTCGAAGCCTTATTTAAGGTGACGGTCGTCAGCGTCAATACGCTCAATGTGCAGGGCAAAACCAAAATCTTCCGCGGTGCCATCGGTAAACGCAAGGATTTCAAGAAAGCCGTCGTCACCCTTGCCAAAGGCCAATCCATCGATTTAGCGAGCGGCGTGGCTTAATATTCTTGGTAGATAAAGGCGAGCATATTAATGCAGTCAGCCCCGATTTATGGGTCTTGCAGATACCATAGCCTTACGTATGTTGCTAAAGCGGTGCCCATCATCAGGGTGCGTCGAAAGGTTAATCAAATTCTTTAATGGGCCCTGCTGCTAACTCGGCAAGAATGCCCTGTAATCTATCCGTTTCATTTAATCACAGGTATATGCCTAAAAATTACTCCCCCAATGTGGGTTGAGTATCCCTAAGGAATTCAGGGGTTTATGCCGTCTTCATCCGTATACCGAGGTTGTATTTATTCCTCTGAACGGTGGTCTGGCCATAGAGCCCGTTTCCAAAACTTCCAGGCAAAGTGATTATGCGGCTTCTGTGGGCAAGGTGGATATCGTTAACAGGCATAGATAAACTTACCCGGATTTAACCACAAGATTCCTGTTGCAATCTTCTTCGTTATCGCTATAAATCGCCCCTCTTTAAATTGCCGCCGCAAAACTTGGGAGATAAGTAGTTATGGCGCTTAAAACATTTAAACCGGTCACCAAATCCTTGCGTGGCCTGGTACAGGTAGACCGCTCCGAGCTCTGGAAAGGCGCGCCTGTCAAATCGCTGACCGAAGGCCAGACCAAGACTGGCGGTCGCAATAATCTCGGCCGCCTGACGGCATTTCGCGTCGGCGGCGGGCATAAGCAGCGTTACCGCCATGTCGATTTCACGCGCGGCAAATTTGATATCAATGCGACGGTGGAGCGTATCGAATACGATCCCAACCGTTCGGCCTTCATCGCGCTCATTAAATATGAAGACGGCGAGCTTTCCTATATTCTAGCACCACAGCGCCTGGCGGTCGGCGACGTGATTTGCTCCGGCGAGAAGACCGACGTGAAACCCGGCTTTGCCATGCAATTGCGCAATATCCCGGTCGGCACCATTGTGCACAATGTCGAGATGAAGCCGGGCAAAGGCGGGCAGATTGCACGCGCCGCCGGCGGCTATGTACAGTTGGTCGGCAAGGATTCTGGTTACGTGCAGCTTAAGATGCGCTCCGGTGAAGTGCGCCTGGTGCGTGGTGAGTGCATGGCGACGATTGGTGCTGTGTCCAACCCTGACCACCAGAACGAAATGATCGGTAAGGCCGGGCGCAGCCGCTGGAAGGGCATTCGCCCCTGCGTACGTGGCGTGGCAATGAATCCCGTGGATCACCCGCATGGCGGCGGCGAAGGCCGCACCTCCGGCGGTCGCCATCCGGTAACGCCGTGGGGCAAGGGCACCAAAGGCACCAAGACACGCAAGAATAAACGTACGGACAGACTGATTGTCCGTTCACGCCGTAAGAAAGGATAAATATGGCTCGTTCAGTATGGAAAGGCCCGTTCGTCGATGGATACCTGCTCGCCAAGGCCGAGAAGGCGCGGGCCAGCAGCCGCAATCAGATCGTTCAGATCTGGTCGCGCCGCTCGACGATTCTGCCGCAATTCGTCGGCGTCACGTTCGGCGTCTATAATGGCCGCAAATTTATCCCCGTGCTGGTGTCGGAAGATATGGTCGGCCATAAATTCGGTGAATTTGCACCCAGCCGCATTTTCAACGCCCATGGTGGCGGCGATAAAAAAGCGTCCGCAGAATAGTTGGCACAAGGAAAATATATGGCAAAATCTGACAAGAAAAATAAAGAGACGGCGGCAAAGCCCGAAGCGCGCGCCATTCTCAATCGCCTGCGTATCAGCCCCATCAAGCTCAATTACGTGGCAGGCCTCATCCGCGGGATGAAAGTGGAGCAGGCGCTCACCCAGCTTGCCTTCAGCAATAAGCGCATCGCGGGCGACGTTCGCAAGGCCGTCCAGTCGGCGATTGCCAATGCCGAAAACAACTTCAACATGAATGTGGATGATTTGATTGTCTCGGAAGCGTGGGTCGGCAAGGGCCTGGTCATGAAGCGCATGCATACGCGCGCGCGCGGCCGCGGTGCCCGCATTTTAAAGCCGTTTAGCAATCTCACCATTATCTTGCGCGAAAAAGGGGAATAACGCATGGGTCAAAAGATTAATCCGATTGGGCTGCGCTTGGGGATCAATAAGACCTGGGATTCGCGTTGGTTTGCCACCGGCAACAATTTTCAGGAGAAATTGCACGAGGATATCCAGATTCGCAAATATCTGAAGAAGAACCTGGGCAGTGCCGGTATCAGCCGCATCATCATCGAGCGTCCGACCAAGAAAGCGCGCATCACCATCCATACGGCCCGTCCCGGCGTGGTCATCGGCAAAAAAGGCGCCGATATCGAGAAGATTAAAAAAGACCTGAATAAGCTTACGAAGGACGAGATCCATCTTAATATCGTCGAAATCCGTAAACCGGAAATTGATTCGACCCTCATTGCTGAAAGCATCGCGCAGCAGCTTGAGCGCCGCATTGCCTTCCGCCGCGCCATGAAGCGCTCGGTACAGTCGGCGCTGCGTCTGGGCGCGCTCGGCATCCGTATCAATTGCTCTGGCCGCTTAGGCGGCAATGAAATCGCGCGCATGGAATGGTACCGCGAAGGCCGCGTGCCGCTTCATACCTTGCGTGCCGACGTCGATTATGGTACAGCAACGGCCCTTACGACTTACGGCATTATCGGCATTAAGGTCTGGGTGTTCAAAGGCGAAATCATGGTGCATGACCCGATGGCGCAGGATAAGAAAGACATCGAACGCACTACCGGCAACGAACTGATATAAGAAGAGTTTTTTATGTTGATGCCTAAAAAGACCAAATTCCGCAAGGCCCATAAGGGCCGTATTCACGGCAATGCCAAAGGCGGATTCACGCTTAATTTCGGCGAATATGGCTTGAAAGCGCTTGAGCCCGAGCGCGTCACCGCCCGCCAGATTGAAGCGGCGCGCCGTGCCATCTCGCGCCATGTCAAGCGCGTGGGCCGTTTGTGGATTCGCATTTTCCCGGATGTGCCGGTGACCCGCAAACCTGCCGAAGTGCGCATGGGCAGCGGCAAGGGGTCGGTTGAGTTCTGGGTCTGCCGTGTGAAGCCGGGCCGTATCTTGTTCGAGGTGGACGGCGTGAGTGAGCAGGTGGCGCGCGAGGCGTTTGAGCGCGCAGCGGCAAAACTGCCGATTAAAACGAAATTCATCGCCCGTCTGGGGGAGGGACATTAATATGGCTGCTATTTCAGAATTGCGCGGCAAATCGCCCGACGAGCTTAAGGACATGGCCCTTACGCTGAAGAAAGAATTATTCAATTTGCGTTTCCAGGTAGCAAGCGGTGAGCTTAAGAATACCGCCCGCTTCCGTGAAGTGCGCCGCGACATTGCGCGCGTCAAAACGCTTCTCCATCAGCCGAAAGAGACTGGCAAGGTGACCGCGAAAAAAACAAAGCCGGCGACGGCCACTAAGGCGACTGCCAAAGCCAAAAAACCGACTAAAAAAGCGTCAGGAGAGTAAACGATGCCGAAAAGAATCCTGCAAGGTGTGGTAACGAGCGATAAAGCGGATAAAACCGTGACCGTGCGCGTCGAGCGCCGCTATACCCATCCCATTTATAAAAAGACCGTGCGCAGCTCTAAAAAATATGCCGCGCATGACGAGCAAAATAAATGCAAAATCGGCGATGTGGTGAAGATCATTGAATCGCGCCCGCTTTCCAAGACCAAAAAATGGGCGGTGGTGTACGAGTAGAAATGAGGCAGTAGGGATTAGAGATTAGGGACTAGAATTGAAATGAGAAGTTAGACACGCGGGGAATTCGCGTGGAACGCGGATGGGGGCGGCTGAGCCCCCCTAGAAAGAGGATACTAATGATACAAATGCAAAGTAATCTTGATGTGGCCGACAATTCTGGCGCCAAGCGCGTGGAATGCATCAAAGTGCTCGGGGGATCCAAGCGCAAGACCGCGTCGGTTGGTGATGTCATTGTCGTTTCGATTAAAGATGCAATTCCGCGCGGCAAGGTCAAAAAAGGCCAGGTGCACCGCGCCGTTATCGTGCGCACCGCCTTTGCCGTGCGTCGCCCGGACGGCAGCGCCATTCGCTTTGATCGCAATGCGGCGGTGCTGGTTACTAAGGATAACGAGCCTATCGGTACGCGTATCTTTGGTCCGGTGGTGCGTGAACTGCGCGCCAAGCGTTTTATGAAAATCATCTCGCTCGCGCCGGAGGTGTTATAGTGATCAGTGGTCAGTGGCCAGTGGTCGGGTAAGTTTAAAATTTTTAGAAGGAGGAGTGAAAAGCGGTCAGAAGGCGATCATCACAGATCACTGACCACAGATCACTGGATAGAATGACGCAGAAGAAAATGAAAATCAAAAAAGGCGATGAAGTCATCGTCATTGCCGGCAAGGACAAGGGCAAAAAAGGCGCGGTGCTTTCCGTGCTGCGTGAGAATGATCGCGTGGTCGTGGCCGGCGTCAACATGATCAAGCGCCATACCCGTCCCGATCGCGCCGGTGCTGGCGGTATCGTGAGCAAGGAAGCCTCGCTCCATATCTCCAACGTCGCTCTTCTCGACCCGAAAGAGGGTAAGGCCACTCGCGTCGGCTATAAAATCGACGGCGATAAGAAAGTCCGCATCTCGCGTCGCTCCGGCGAAACCATCGGATAATTTGCAGAGTGCCTGTTAAAAACCGCCGCCGCGTCCGCCTCCTTGTTCTGTATTACCGCGTCGTTCCTGGATATCTTCCGTATGAGAGGTTTGTGTAGTTTGAGCGGGACGCTCGCCGTTGAATGCCCGTGGTAATATATCAGTCCAGCTTCTATCCGCTACCATTGCCTGTTCAATTCCCGCCTCTATTAATGCCTGCTTAAACGCGGCATCATCGGGATATTTTGCGGAAACTGCACCAACAAAGACTCGCAAGGATGGCCCGTTTCTACCCTGCACTCCATGTTGCAATGCAGTCTCTCCGTTCTTATCCCTTAAATTTATATCGGCGCCTGCAGCAAGTAACGCCCTTGTGACTTTTGGATCATCTATCTCCATAGCGAGCATCAAAGGAGTTTCCTGCAATGCATTTCTCTCATTTACATTCGCACCCGCTGTTATTAATGCAAGCACTGCTTCTGTCGAATCAAATTCTATGGCGTGCATCAGTGATGTACCTACAGCCTTTTTAGGGGCGGCAGAGACTTTCTTTTTTGCCTGAGGGGCGCATGCCTGAAGTGCCTCTGTTAACAATGCTGCCCAGGGTTTTTCTTGGGCATTCCTAAAATTTAAAGCATCCTCAGTTCCCGCCCGTTTAAGCACCCTTCTACGTGCTGCGAAATCTGGATTATTCTGCACAATATGATCGATAATTGCCTTCACAATATCGGCATGGTTTTCTAACGCTGCATGCATTAATGCGGTGCAGTCGCCATCGTCCCTCTTGGTGACGTCAGCCCCTTTGGCAAGCAATGCATCTACGGTTCCCTTACGCCCGGACTGTGCTGCATTTCTAAGAGGAAAACTGCAGGGATTTCTTTTTTTTACATCTGCACCAGCATCAATAAGTGCTTTTGCAATATCCTCATCGCCATACGCGGCCATCATCAGTGGTGTGTTGTCCTCATAGTCTTTGGCATTCACATTCGCTCCTCTGGCGATTAAGAGCCTTACGCTTGCCAGATTGCCTCTATCCGCTGCAACCATCAGCGGCGTTTGATCGTCATCATTTCTTGTTTTATTAACGCATGGAGGCTCATTATCCAAAGCCTCTCCCATTTTCCCGAGATCGCCGCTTTCTATTGCGGCTAATAATTGTATGCCCCATTTCGAATTTACCATTTTTTTCTCCTGAACAATTAAAGTAGCTTGCTTACATTCCTCAGCGTTCGAAACCCAGACCGCCAGCGTCAATTCTCTCGCTATCATAACTACCGCCCATCCACGAAGGAGAGATGGCGTTATAATCATCTCTTCCGGTCTTTGCTTTATAGGTTCTCTGTAACATATCAGCGAACATATTTTCAGGCGTTATAGAAGGCTTAAACCCCAGTTTTCTGAGAATATTATCTTTTTTCAATAGCCTGAATAGATCAACGGTATGCACACCAAGCGTGGGGGCCTTTCTCTCTTCCACAACACTTCCTATAATTTTGTACCCGCCTGGATCGTCAGTGAGATAAATAACAGGGCCGGTTAAACCGTTGATATAATCGCCTATACAAAACTCTCCACCATTGCTCACAGCCTTTCTCCTAAAGTCTGCATGTGCATTTTTTACAAGCGCCAGGCTTTGGTAAAGACTTTTTCCGTTGGGAATGAAAGTGGACGCTTCAAATTCTTCACATAACGCATTGGTTTCAATGATGCTTGCAAGTAATTGGATAACTTTTTTCCCATGCGGCGTATCGCAAATAGTTGTAAGGGAATCCCTTTTGCCTCCGGGAACGTTTTTGCAGTTTGCAAAGAATCTTTGTCTTGCTTCATAAAAAGGAAATCCTGCATGCTGGGGATTGAGTATCTCTCCCTTCTTGTTTATGCCAAGAAATTCCATCATCACGATATCAAGCACATGCACCGCCTTCACCCGTTCTGCGGGTAAGCGTGTCATAATATCAAGATAGCTTTTTGGCCGTAAATCAGGAGGAAGATAATGATCGTCTGAAGGGGTATCAATAAAATACTCCGTGGGAATATCCGCGGCCCAATAGGCAAGAGAGCAGGCATCCGGTACGATATCCATTTTTAGTGCCCTCCAGTTAAACTCTGGAGAGGTTTTAATATTGCTCATAATAATGACTCGGTATTCTGCTTGAATGAGAAAATCTCCGCGCGTTCTTCGCCAAGCTTTACCGGTGAAAATGGTGGGAAAACCAACCGGTGCTGCTGGAGTAGCACTATTACCTCGCTGAAATCGTCGAGCCCTAATTCGCACACTGCTTCGCGTCCGGATAGCTTGCCGTCTGAGAATTGTTTTAGAATGCGCCGTGTCGATAATTTATTCATAAAGTATGCCTCATAGTGTCAGCTTATATTATTTATGTTAACAGTACGTTAATGCGACAAGCCTATGTTTTGGGATTGTGGTCCCATTTTTCATTTGCAATCCCGTTGCTTTGCAGTATAACTCCCGTCCTCTTCAGGAATCAGGCGCCGCAAAAACGGGCATTAAAAGAGATAGGTTTATGACAAAAACGGCTAAGACATCAGGCGGTAATTCAAAAGAAAATACCGGGGGTTACACCCCACGTCTGCAATCGCTTTACGCGAGTGCCATCCGGGCGGATCTGCAGAAGCAGTTCGGCTATAAAAACCCGATGGAAGTGCCCAAACTCACCAAGATCGTCATCAATATGGGGCTTGGCGAAGCGGTGGATGACAGCAAAGTCATTGATGCCGCCACGCAGGAGCTGGCGCTTATCTGTGGTCAGAAGCCGATAGTGACGCGCTCGCGCAAATCCATCGCCGGGTTTAAACTACGCGAAAACCTGCCGATAGGTGCCAAAGTCACACTGCGCAAGCAGCGCATGTATGAATTCCTCGATCGCCTCATTACCGTCGCCATGCCGCGCATCCGTGATTTTCGTGGCGTATCGGGCAAAAGCTTCGACGGTCGCGGCAATTATACGTTGGGGCTTAAAGAGCAGATTATTTTCCCCGAAATCAATTACGATAAAGTCGATAAAATCCGCGGTATGGATATTTCCTTTATCACCACTGCTAAAAATGACGCGGAAGCCAAAGCGCTTCTGGCGGCATTCCATTTCCCTTTTATTAAATAACGAGGTCGCGACCCATGGCAAAACTCAGCTCCATCGAAAAAAACAATCGCCGCACGCGCATGAGCAAGCGTTTCGCCAAAAAACGCGCCGAGCTTAAGGCGGTTATCATGAACAAGGAACTACCGATGGAAGACCGCTTCGCCGCCCAAATGAAGCTCTCCGCCCTGCCACGCAACGGCGCGAAAACCCGCGTGCGCAATCGCTGCGAGTTGACCGGAAGACCACGCGGCAACTACCGCAAATTCAAATTATGCCGCATCAAACTGCGTGAGCTCGGCTCATTCGGCCAGATTCCCGGCCTCATCAAATCCAGCTGGTAAGGACCTAATAGTATGGCGATGAATGATTTACTCTCCGATATGATTGCCCGCATCCGCAATGGCCAGAAAGCGCGTTTGGCGCAGGTGAACTGCCGTTCTTCCAAGCTCTCGGCCAATGTGCTCGAAGTGCTGAAGAACGAAGGCTATATCCGCGATTACCGCGTTGTCGGCGAAGGCAATAAAAAAGACATCGAAATCGATCTCAAATACCATGAGGGCGAGCCAGTGATTAAGGAAATCAAGCGCGAATCCAAGCCGGGAAGGCGCACCTATGAATCCATCAAGGATTTGCCTAAATTTTTTAACGGACTCGGTATCGCTATCCTCTCCACCTCCAAGGGGGTAATGTCGGATTTTGAGGCGCGCATCGCCAATGTCGGCGGTGAAGTGCTATGCAGCGTATTTTAGGGAGTAACGGACCATGTCACGCGTAGGTAAACTACCCATCATAGTGCCGGATAAAGTGAAGGTCGATATCAAAGGCCAGGAAATCACTTTGAAGGGCGCTAAGGGCGAATTGAAGACCGTCATTAACAGTAATGCGAAAATAGCGTTTACGGACGGCAAGGTGCATGTCGAGCCCGCCAACGACACCCAGATGGCCCGTGCCATGTGGGGTACGGCGCGCGCCATTATCAATAACATGGTCAAAGGCGTGCAGGAAGGGTTCAGCACGCGTATTGAAATCGTGGGCGTCGGTTTCCGCGCCGCGGTCGATAAGGGCATGCTGAGCCTGTCGCTCGGGTTCAGCCATGAAATCAAATATGTTATTCCCGCCGGCATCGACATCAAAGCCGAGAAGCCTACGCTCATCGTCATCTCCGGCGCCGATAAGCAGCTGGTAGGGCAGGTGGCCGCTGAGCTTCATCGCCTGCGTCGCGTCGACCCCTATAAGGGCAAGGGCGTGCTCTATGAAGGCCGCAAAATCCGCCGTAAAGAAGGTAAGAAAAAATAGGTAATGTATGGTCAAGCAAGTCGCATTATTCGAACGCCGCAAGCAACGTGTACGCACTGCCATTCGCAAGAAGGCGATCGGTCGTGTGCGTTTGTCCATTTTTCGCTCCGGCAAGCATATCTATGCCCAGGTGATTGACGATAGCAAGGGCATTACCCTCGCCCAAGCCTCTACCGTTGAAAAGGAAGTTAAAGGCAAGATGAAATCCGGCGCTAATACCGAGGCTGCCAAGCAGGTCGGCACCTTGATCGCCGAGCGCGCCAAAAAAGCCAAGGTGACTGAAGTCGTGTTCGATCGCGGCGGGTATATTTATCATGGTCGTGTGAAAGCGTTGGCGGAAGGCGCACGCGAAGGCGGGCTTTCTTTCTAAAGAAATTCTATAACGTAATTTTAAGGACATAGCATGGCACGTGACAATAAAAAGACACCGGAAAAAGACGAAGCAGGCGGCGATTTGATTGATAAGCTGGTTGCCGTCAACCGCGTTGCCAAGGTGGTCAAAGGCGGTAAGCGTTTCGGATTTGCGGCGCTCGTCGTTGTCGGTGACGGTAAGGGCCGTGTCGGTTATGGCAGCGGCAAGGCGAAAGAGGTGAGCGATGCCGTCAAGAAAGCGACCGAAGATGCCAAAAAACACATGATTCGCATCGCGCTGCGCGAAGGCCGCACGCTTCATCACGATATCGCGGGGCGCTTCGGCGCCGGCAAAGTCTATCTGCGCACCGCCTCGCCCGGTACCGGAATCATAGCCGGTGGCCCGATGCGCGCCGTGTTCGAAGCGCTCGGCATTCAGGACGTGGTGGCGAAATCCATCGGCACGTCGAACCCGCATAACATGGTGAAGGCAACTTTCGATGCGCTCACTCGTATGCGCAGCCCGCGCGCCGTTGCGGCAAAACGCAATAAGAAAGTGGGTGAAATCATCGGCCGCCGCGAAGCGGTGGGTGCCGAGGTCAAAGAAGACAAAAAAGAAGAATAAGGCTCAAGCGAGGAAGATATGACTGGTAAAAAAACGGAAGACACGACTACTCCCAAAGCAAAGCCCGCGAAAAAAGCGCCCGCCGCCAAAGCGGAAGCGGTGGTGAAGCCTGCGGCCAAAAAAGAAGCGGCATCGGTGGCGTCCGGCAAGACCATCACGCTCACTCAGATAGGCAGCCCCATCGGTCGCCAACAATATCAGCGCGCGACGCTTATTGGTCTGGGCCTCAATAAATTGCAGCGCACACGCACGCTCGCCGACACGCCCGCCATCCGCGGCATGATCGCCAAGGTGAAGCATTTGATAAAAATAGTGGAATAGAGGTAAAAGCCATGTTGAACGAAATCAAAGACAATGAAGGCTCGCACAAGCGCCGTATGCGCGTAGGGCGCGGCATCGGTTGCAGCAAAGGCAAAACTTGCGGTCGTGGCGGCAAGGGCCAAACTGCTCGCACCGGCGTGCGCATCAAGGGCTTTGAGGGTGGTCAGATGCCGATTCACCGCCGTTTGCCCAAGCGCGGCTTCAATCAGCATAAGCGCGTGGAATACAGCGTGGTCAATGTTGGCGACTTGCAGAAAGCCATCGATGCGGGCACGCTTGATGCAGGCAAACCCATCACCGTCGAGGCGCTCGTGAATGCCGGTATCTCGCGCAATCATCCGCATGGTATTAAGCTACTCTCCAAGGGAACGATTACCTCTAAGGTCACCATCGACATCACCCGCGCTTCCAAAACCGCCGTTGAAGCGGTGGAAAAAGCCGGCGGAAAAGTGGCGACGCAAGCCGTCATCCAGAAACCAGCTAAGTCCAAAGAGGCTTAAGGCACCTTTGGTCAACGAGGCGAGATATCCGGAATCTCGCGCAACATGCAAAGGAGATTTCCGCCAGTCTTCAAATAAGGTTGGTGGGAAGACAGGAAGGATTAGTCGCTTAGAATGGTTTCAGCCGCAGAACGTCTCGCAGGTAGCTTCGATTTCAGCGTCATAGGCAAGGCCACGGAGCTTAAACAACGGTTATTGTTCGTCGTCGGCGCGCTCATTATCGCGCGCATTGGCGCTTATATCCCCATTCCCGGCATCGACCCCCAGGTGCTCGCTGCCATCTTCAAGCGCCATGCCGGCGGCGTGCTCGGCGTATTCAATATGTTCTCCGGCGGTGCGCTCGGCCGCATGACGATTTTCGCGCTTGCCATCATGCCTTATATCTCTTCCTCCATCATCGTTCAGCTGATGACCATTGCTTCGCCACACCTGGCGGCGCTTAAAAAAGAGGGAGAGGCGGGCAGGCGTAAAATCAATCAATATACGCGCTACGGCACGGTACTGCTTGCTTTCGTGCAGGGCTATGGCATCTCGGTGGGGTTGGAGGGCATGCAGGATCGCGGTGTTTCCGCCGTCATCGATCCGGGCATGTTCTTTCGTCTTACCACCGCTGCGACTCTGGTTGGTGGCACCATGTTCCTTATGTGGCTGGGCGAGCAAATGACCTCGCGCGGCATCGGCAACGGCACGTCGCTCATCATTTTCTCCGGCATCGTCGCGGGGTTTCCCGGCGCGCTTGCTTCGACGCTCGAGCTTGGCCGCACCGGCGCATTATCGACGGAAATCATCCTGACCGTGGTGGTGATAGCGCTCGGACTTATCGCCTTCATCGTCTTTGTCGAGCGTGCGCAGCGGCGCCTCATCGTGCAATATCCCAAGCGTCAGGTCGGCATGAAGATGATGGGCGGCGAAAGCTCGCACCTGCCGCTTAAGCTTAACATGTCCGGCGTGATTCCGCCGATTTTCGCAAGCTCCATTCTGCTCTTTCCGCTCACCATTGCCGGGTTCAACCAGGGCAAAGGGCCTTCATGGCTTACCACCGTCACCGCTTATTTGGGCCACGGCCAGCCGCTTTATATCGTGCTCTACATGGCGGTCATCAGCTTTTTCTGCTTTTTCTATACTTCCATTGTGTTCAATACTAATGACACGGCGGATAATCTGAAAAAATACGGCGGCTTTATCGCCGGTATCCGGCCGGGCAAGAACACTGCGGAATATCTCGATTATGTGCTCACGCGTTTAACGGTGGTGGGTGCTATTTACCTCTCTTTCGTCTGCGCTTTGCCGGAAATCCTCATCGCCAATTATAAAATGCCGTTTTACTTGGGCGGCACCAGCCTGCTCATTACCGTCAACGTGCTCATGGATTTTGTGGCCCAGGTGCAGTCCCATCTTTTCGCTCATCAATATGAGGGGCTGATTAAGAAAGCTAAACTCAAAGGCAAGCGATGAATCTGATTCTCTTAGGCCCGCCGGGCGCAGGGAAGGGAACGCAGGCGGAGTTTCTGCAGAAAAAACTCAGCGTGCCCAAGCTTTCCACCGGCGATATGCTGCGTGCGGCAGTAAAAGCGGGCAGCGAAATCGGCAAACAGGCCGATGCGGTGATGAAAGCGGGCCAGCTCGTCTCCGACGACATCATGATCCGTTTGATTCGCGAACGTATCTCGGAGCCAGATTGCGCAAACGGGTTTATTCTCGACGGATTCCCGCGCACCACTGCACAGGCCGAGGCACTGGATGTCATGCTCTCCCAAATGAAACGCCCGCTTTTGCATGTGATCGAGCTGACCGTGGATGACACAGCGCTCATCGAACGCATTGCCGGGCGCTTTGCTTGCGCGAAATGCGGTGCCGGCTATCATGACAGCTTTAAGCCGACGAAACTGCCTGGTATTTGCGATGAATGCGGCTCCCACGATTTCACCCGCCGCAAGGATGACAACCGCGAGACAGTCAAATCGCGCCTCAGCGCCTACCATGCGCAAACCGCGCCGCTCCTGCCTTATTACAAGAATAAAAATCTGCTTCAAAGCGTTGATGGCATGGCCGAAATCGGCGAAGTAATGCGAATGATTGATAAGGTGATAGGCGCTAGGTAAGTAGGCGCGCTGTGATAATAATAAGGCAATTATGTCGTCTTTATAACAACATCAGTAGATAAAATAATTGAAATTAATTATTATATACCAGCATCTTGAAATAATTTCCTTTGCAAGGTTAATAGTACACAAAACTCGGATCCTGTCATAAAACTGCCATCTTATTATGCTATAAATGAAGCATAGGGAGTTTTTTATGTATGAAGATCTGGATCTATACCTAGTACTTGGCGCTACCCGCGAGGATGATGTCGCTGCTATTAAATCCAAGTATCGCAAGCTCGCGCTAAAATATCATCCCGATACCAACCCCGGAGATAGCGAGGCGGAAGAAAAATTCAAAGAAGCTGCCTTCGCATATGAAATACTCGGCGATCCGGAGAAACGCGCTAAGTATGATGCGCATGGTTTCAGAGATTTAGAAGACACCTTCAGCGATATGGTGGATGTGTTTAAGAAGATCGTTGATATGATGAAAGAATGGTATGGCGGCGATAATTGGGATAAACCCTCGCCGAACCCTGAGCGCGATGCGATAATTTCCCATTTTATGGCAACGGGAGGCCAGCTAAAAGCAGACGAACAGCCAGTGTATGATCTGAGCGGGTTCAGTTTTTCCCAGTCGCTCGATTTTACCGGTGCCTATTGGGATAGGGTGCGTATTCATGGAAAGCCCGACGATAAAAAAACTGTCAACGATCTGATATTGACGAGTGCAACGCTTGATTACCTGGATTTGCAGGATGTTATTTTGAAAAACTGTGCTTTAAGCGGACAAGGCAGAGGCTTCGCTTTTAATGTGAACATAGAAAATTGCGTGTTTGAAGCCTGTGATTTATCCCACCGATCTTTTAATGGTAAGCGGTTTGAGAATGTCGTATTTAAAGACGATACCAAGCTTAATGGAATGATGTTCTGTGATTGTGAGCTTAAGAATGTCACAATCGATACGGCGAATTTTGATGAAATTTCATTTCTGTTTTCCAAAATAGATGGGCTTAAGCTCTCGGAGGCTGCTGCGGCGAAAGTAAGCTTCCTTACCAGTGCTGAATGGAAAAATGTGAGCGTAATGTGCAGTGACGGGCGGGAAGTCGATATACAACAATATCGTAAGGAGCAACGTGAGGCAAAACGCGCTGCAAGTGCTGTTGATGAACAACCGCCCGAAGCAGATTTTGTCCCACCTTCTCCCAAGGCAGAGCAAAAAGAATCTGGCGGAAAACTGTTGCATGTAGGCGGCGGTGCGGCTGTTAGCCTGCTGGGCGGGGTAGCATTTAAAGCAATAACGGATGGAATCAAGGAAAAAGAAGCGGCGGGAGAGCAAGTCTCCTGGGTGAGCCGGGTTTGCCAGGTAGGTGCAGGTATGGCTGCCATTGGCGGCATGGGGTATGCCGCTTACCGTGGTCTAAATGGCGGTAAGGGTGGTCGCTAGGCTTGCTACCAAGATAACCTCCGAAAAGCATTCAAAACAGTTGACAGAGGTTGAAATATTCCTATTATTCGCGCTCTTGCGGCGTTTTTTGTTACGCCAAATGTGACTTAAGCATTTGACTAAAGGAGATTTTGTGGCTCGTATTGCGGGTGTTAACATTCCAACGGCGAAGCGTCTTGTCATCGCGCTTCAGTATATTCATGGCATCGGTTCCAAAAAAGCCGAGGAAATCTGTCATAAAACGGGCATCAGCGAGAGCAAGCGTGTTCAGCAGCTGACTGAGGCTGAGGTCATCAAAATCCGCGAGATCATCGACCGCGACTATACGGTGGAAGGCGATCTGCGCCGCGAAGTATCGATGAACATCAAGCGCCTGGTCGATCTCGGTTGTTACCGCGGTCTGCGCCACCGCAAGCGCCTGCCGGTTCGTGGCCAGCGCACGCATACTAATGCCCGCACGCGCAAGGGCAAAGCCAAGCCAATTGCCGGCAAGAAAATCGCAACCAAGAAATAAATAGAGGAACTTCATGGCTCAGCCGCAAGCACAGACCACCGAGAAAGACAAAGAAGCCGCCGCCGGTCGCGTTAAGAAGCGTGAGCGCAAGAATATCAGCACCGGCGTGGTGCATGTGAATGCCTCGTTCAACAATACCATCGTCACCATCACCGACATGCAGGGCAATACGATTTCCTGGTCTTCGGCCGGGGCGCATGGCTTCAAAGGCTCGCGCAAATCGACGCCGTATGCTGCGCAAGTCACTGCCGATGCCGCCGCGCGCAAAGCGCAGGAGCATGGCTTAAAGACGGTGCTGGTCGAAGTAA
>Ga0206872_10091_pt1 | contig 27364 bp, 23 predicted proteins | sample Alteio_BWOrgCont_34_FD_152906 | JGI IMG/M metagenome (GOLD analysis project Ga0206872, IMG submission 152906) | Enriched cells from forest soil in Barre Woods Harvard Forest LTER site, Petersham, Massachusetts, United States -... | ecosystem: Environmental > Terrestrial > Soil > Temperate forest >... | reverse complement strand
GTTGGCAGTGGTTACGTCGGTGCTGTTGCTCGCGGATTGCAGTGCTGATGCTGTCACGCCTGAAGCTGCAAACGAGCTGTACACGAATGCTGCGTGGGCAAAGGCAGCCCGAGCCTACGAGCAATTGACCAAACAGCAGGCCGACAAGGGGCTCTTTTGGTACAGGCTTGCTAACTGCCGCCTGATGCTGAAGGAATATGAGCCCGCGATTGCCGCTTACGACACGGCACTGGCCTGCGGTGCATCCGAAGGTCAGGTCCGTTACAACATGGCCCGAGTGCGAGCCCTTCTGGGTGATAAGAAGGCGGCACTCGATTGCCTGGAAAGGAGCGCAACGGCCGGATATCCAAAGCCCCGACAGGTCAAGTCGGAAGAGGACTTGGCGTCGCTGCGCGACGAACCTGGATACAAGGTGCTAATCGAAAAACTTGAAAACCCCACCAAGGGCCTTAAAGGCGCCGACGCGTTGGACCATTGGCTTGGCGAGTGGGAGGTATATGTCAACGGCCAAAGAGTCGGCCAAAACCGCATTGTCAAGGCGCTCGATGGCTTTGCCGTCGAGGAGTATTGGGAGGACAGCAGCGGTGGTTGCGGACGTAGCCTATTCGTGTTTGAAGCGGCCAAGGGGCGCTGGAAACAGCTTTGGACGAGCGACAGGGGGTGGGTCGTCGAGAAAACGGGCACACCGATTGAAAAGGGAATTTACCTCGAAGGCACTTCCACGTTTGCGAATGGGACGGCGAAGAAGTCGCGCGAGTATCTTACCCAGAACGCAGACGGCACGGTCCGCCAACTGCTGGAGGACTGGGACGAAGAATCGAAAACGTGGAAAGCGACCTTTGAAGGCAAGTATGTCAGGAAAAAAATGGACGAAAAGCCGAAGAAGTAGGCTGGCACACCGCACATTGTGTCACATCAGAAGGGAAGTGATCTATGAGCAGTTGCCACGATTCGGGGCCAAGGACTACGGTGCGCAGATTGCCGCAGCGGGCTGTCTATGACCGTACGGTGATCGATCAGATTCTCGACGAAGGACTGGTGTGTGATGTCGGGATTGTGGAGGATCAACAGCCAATCATAATTCCGATGGCTTATGTCCGCATCGATGACCAAATCGTTGTACACGGCGCTAAAGCTAGTAGACTTTTGCGTACTCTTGCCCGCGGAGTTGTAGCTTGCATCGCGGTGACGCTGCTCGACGGGCTGGTACTGGCCAGGTCCGCCTTTCACCACTCCATGAATTACCGCTCTGTGGTGCTGTTTGGCACCGGCGCGGCCATTGAGGTTCCGCAGGATAAACTCGAAGCGCTGCGATTGCTAACGGAACGGCTGACGCCAGGCCGTTGGCCAACCATTCGCAGGCCCTCGGAACGTGAACTCCAGCAGACCCTGGTTGTGGCGGTCTCGATTCGGGAGGCGTCCGCAAAAATCCGGACGGGTCCGCCACTAGACGAAGAAGGAGACTATGCCTTGCCCATCTGGGCAGGTGTGTTACCGCTACATCTGGCGTCGTCGAACCCAATTCCTGATCCATGCCTGAAAGCCGGCATACCGCTTCCCGAGCACGTTGCCCACTGGCGAGAGAGCAATGGTGAAGGTTAAGCCGCATCAGCCGAGCGTTGACCATTGCACAGTTTCTTACCTTGCCATCTGGGCCGTTTTACACGAGTATCACGAGGGAGAGTGCGCTCCACAACGGCTTTCCATAAACCCTCGAACCGCGAGAACCCTAATCATGGGGCTGTGTTCGGGTACTATTTCGGAGTCTCTCGGGTGGTAACTGGATGTCGACATCGAACAAAATGCCCGCCAGTTAACAGGCGCGCGACTTTTCCGAGTCTCACTCGGGCGCCCGAGTAGGACTCGGATCAAGTATCTGTCAAGTAGCATAATCGCCGTAAGTGCCTGTGATCCAATTGATTCCTAATAAGCACCCGAGAGATTCTCTAGAAAGGAGTTCGAGGAGCGTCTCACTCGGGGAGCTTGCCCTTCCACAGCGAACCAAATGCCACTCACCAGTTAGCAGAAAACGCCGAGAGGGAGACCTCCCGGCGTTTTGCGTTTTCCGCCTTTCCCACAAGGATTTACGGCGATTGCCGGATGTCGGCCGCGCTCTCTGTTTCGGGAGAGACCTTTCGGGGTCCGAGGCGAACCATTGCGGTTCGTCTCGGACCCCGAATGATCGCGCCTAAACTCTCTCGATCTCTAGTTACCACCTACCCGCCAGTTACCAGTCCGATCTCTCTCGGAACCCCGACCCACGGGTTCGAACTGTGACGTACGCGTTTGCGAACCGAGGGCGGCAGCCCTCAACGGTGAGCAAGGCGTAGTAGTCTTGAAGCAGACGAAGGAATGGGGAGAGGTATTCAAGAAGTTACCACGCGTCGATGCCGTGTTCGTGCCCGGCGACGACCCCAGAAGCACACCAACGGCTTCATCACCTACTCCGGGGGTTGCAACGATGACGTGAAAAGGCCGCCTGGAGTGCGCTGGGATGCTCGCCGGACGCAGATGTCACCGACATTCTGCGGGACTATAGCCGTTACTTCATCGGCGTCAAATACGCCGACAGCTTCGCGCAGGGACTCCTGGAGCTGGAGAAGAACTGGGAGGGGCCGCTCTTGACCAACGCGAGCGTTTACACGACGCTTCAGCAATTCCAGGCGCTGGAGAACGCTGCCACGCCGCGGGACAAGCTCAACTGGCGTTTCCAACAGGCCCTTTACCGGGCGTACTACGACGCCTTTATACGCAGCCGCCTGATTTATGAAACGCATTTCGAAGACGAGGCGATGGACATTTTGCGTAAGGCCGGCCGCACCGGAACGCTCAAGGCACTGGTCGAGGCGGAAGCGGTGCTGGACCGAGCCGTCACCAAACGCGTTTCAGCAGCGGCGAGACAGCGGCCGACATTCGCTGGCTGCGTGCGAAGTTCGGCCCAGTTAAGGACAACCAACCCACGTAGGCCAAGGGCGAAATGGACTGGCTAATCGCCGATGACCAGCGGGGAACCCTGCGGGACGTGAGTGCCACGCTCCTGCTGCGGCTGAGTGCTGCACATTGCCGGGACAACCGAAGCATTTCAGCAAGGCCGAAGTATTGGGGATTCTCCAGCGCATAATCGGTGTGGTTCCGAATACTCCACCGAACAACGAAGCCAAACGACCTGTGCCCGATACTGCAAGTAATCGCCGCGACTGCCTTGCGCCGCGGCAACCAACAGCGCGAAGAGGACGGAAAACGCCTTCGTGAGCAAAGCGAGAGACTCCAGCGTTTGGAAGATTCCCGCAACCCCTTTTACGAAGCAGTAAAAGCGGCAACAGTGCAAGCCATCGAGGCTCGCAAACATCAGCGGGACTTCGACGTACAGACGCATAAGCAAGAAATCTCAAATCGTCTTGGCGATTTGCTGACCGCGCTGCGAGAATGTGGCCTGTCAAATCGGCTCGATGATCTCGACATGACGCAAATGCTCGCCCATTACCAGCGGCAAATTCGTGGCTGGACGCCCCCGCAAGTTGAAAGTGCATTTGCACACGCCGCAGATTTATTGCGCCGCGCGATTTCAACATATTCTTTTGATCAAGTCGCGGAAGACCTTTGCGACCTGGATTTGCGCCCGCTCCAGGAGTGCTTTAACTTGTTGGTTGGTATGGTCTCCGGGTATCTTCTCTTTCCTGGTAAGGACGAAATTGCAACGCTTGCCGCAGGGGGTTCGTTGGCATGTTCGTGCAACCGAATGGCGACACGACACAATTCGGCCGAATTGTGAGTGTCAGTCCTCTCGTTCGCGGCTTCGTTCTTGTCCGGCAGGGACCGGACCAACGTCATGGCATCCATCAGCCATAAACGGAAATCGGCCATTGTTAGGATCGGTTGCGATTTGAGTTCGATTAGCGTGGCCCCCGTCTCAGCTGGCGTCGCTGGCGCATTCAAGTTCGGCCCTTTTTCTGGATCACCGGTACTCACGGGTATGTGATGAAGATGGGGTCGCAACTTTATAAGCACGCCCGAAGATAAGGTGCGGCGTTGAAGGTGGCAGGCAGCCAGGAAGCTTGCTGCTATAATCGCAATGATACCCGGCCCGGTAATAGCGCGGGGCGGCGAGTTGATCGGTAGTTTATCGCCCTGAACGGTGTCCGCCTTTACTACTTGGTTTGAAAGCTGCTCATTCGAACCACTGCGGAAGTTCTGAATGATGATTCGACCGACTCCGATCTGCCCTGGTCCTCCCTCCCGGCGTGAATTCCTGAGGCTCGGCTTGGCCGCGCTTGGTGGCATCGGGCTGGGCCAGATCACCGCCCTCCGAGCGGCTGCCGGGCGGGCTGGCAAAACCGTACCGGACACCTCAGTCATTTTTGTTTGGCTGCCTGGCGGACCACCGCATCTGGATACCTACGATCCGAAGCCCGACGCTCCTGCCGAATACCGCGGCGAGTTCCGACCGATCCATACGAATATCTCCGGCATCGACATTTGCGAGCACCTGCCGCTGCACGCCAAGGTCGCCGACAAATTTGCCCTCATTCGCTCCATCGCCCACACGTTCGCCGACCACGGCGGAGGCCATAAGCGATTCCTCACCGGCCGCGACCCCCTGGAACCGACAGGCTTCGTCAATGACTATCCCATGGTCGGTTCGATGGTTGCTAAAGTTCGCCAGCAGTTTCATTCCACCGTACCGAACTACGTCGCCGCCGTTGACGGCGGGCGGCAGGGCATCGATACGTTTAGTTTCGGCTCCGCCTACCTCGGACCTTCGACGCATCCGTTCGTGGTCGTCGGCGACCTTAGCAACAAAGATTTCAGGGTCCAGAATCTCTCGCTGCTCCCTGCCGTGGAGGCTCAACTGAAAGACCGGGTTGAGTTGCTCAAGGGCCTTGATTCCCTTAATCGGGACATCGATGGCAGCGGCACAATGCATGCGATGGACGCCTTTGAACGCCACGGTCTGGAACTTCTCAATGCTGGCGACGCACAGAAGGCGTTCGACCTGTCGCGCGAGCCCGAGAAGGTGCGAGAGCGTTATGGCATGCATGTTTGGGGCCAACGAGCGTTGCTGGCTCGTCGCCTGGTCGAGTCGGGCGCCAGCTTCGTAACGATCGTGTTGGAGAACCCTTACCAGGGCGGCATCCCGATGCCGGCCGACGGCACTTACAATTGGGATTCTCATGCCGTCAATTGCCATCTTTTCAACGACACCCGGCGTCGCCTGCCTTACTATGACCGGACAATTACAGCGCTCATTGAGGATCTTTACGCGCGCGGGCTGGATCGGCAGGTGCTGCTCATCGTAACCGGCGAATTCGGAAGGACGCCGCGAATCGAGTACTCCGTCGGCACGCAGACGAAGGTAAAGCAGCCAGGCCGCGATCATTGGCCGTCCGCGATGTCCGTATTGGTTTCAGGGGGCGGCCTCAAGATGGGACAAATCGTTGGCTCGACAAATGCCAAGGGCGAGCATCCCAAGGACCGGCCACTGACTCCAAATGACCTATGGGCCACGGCGTTTCGCCACCTGGGCATCGATCAAAACACGTCTTTTTTGGACCACCGCGGCCGCCCTATGCCGATTTTGACCGACGGCGACCCAATTGGCGAATTGTTGTGATTGCCGCCGGCCAGATGCCGGCACTAGGTGAAGAGCATGTCAATCAAGGGCATCGTCACAATGGCACCTGCGTTGACAAAGCTCTTACGGCTTGGCCGACATCGTCGCGACCATTCGCTCTTCCAGTTCCGCCAGCCGTTGCTCCAGGTCATACAGCGCACCTTGATGCCGAGTTCCAGCCCGGCCCGGGCCGTGCCCAAACGCGTGGCAGGGCCGCCGAGAGGAGGCCCTGGCTCGGCTACGGCCAGCAGACGTCCCGGCATCCGTTAGCTTTGGGTCACTTACCGTCCAGGCCCCGGCGCGAATTTCCTTGCACGCACATTGCATTTCCGACATAAATCAAAGATGCAAATCACCGAGACAGGATTACTCGTTCGGGATAAAAATGATAAATTGCACGATTCTGTGCCCGTTATCCATGGCGATTTTCTTGTCGGCGGTCGCGAACTGTCGCGCCGAGCCGGTTCCGCATTGGGCATTTCAAAAGCCTCAGGCCGTCGAGCCGCCCGCGGTGCAAAACTCCAAGTGGGTCCGCACGCCCGTCGATGCATTTATCCTGGCCAAGATCGAGGCGGCTGGCCTCGAACCCGCTCCCGCGGCCGACAAAGCCACCCTCCTTCGCCGCGTCACCTACGATCTCAACGGTTTGCCGCCGACACTTGAGGAACTTGAGCGATTCCTCGCCGATGAGCAGCCTTCGGCCTTTGAAAAGGTGGTTGATCGCCTACTCGCATCTCCGCATTACGGCGAACGCTGGGCTCAGCACTGGCTCGACATTATCCCTTACGCCGAGTCCGATGGCTACGAAACCAATACCGACCGGCCCTACGCCTGGCGCTATCGGGACTATGTCGTGCGCTCACTCAACGACGATAAGCCCTACGACCGCTTTGTCACGGAACAGCTTGCCGGCGATGAACTTGCCCAGGGACGCGATCCCCGAGAAGCCGCGGACCTTTGGATCGCAACTGGCTTCAATCGCTGCGGCCCCGTTCACATGGTTTCGGGAAACGTCGACAAAAACGTAGCACGGCAGGAAGTCCTTACCGAGATGACGAACAGCGTCGGTGCCGTGATCCTCGGCCTGACAATGGGGTGCGCGCGCTGCCACGACCACAAATTCGACCCGATCACCCAGGCAGATTACTACAGCCTCCAGGCGTTTTTCGCCACCGCGCAATTTCGTGAGGTCGATCTGGCCACGAAGTCGGAACGAGAGGCTTTCGAGGCTCATAAAAAAGAGATCGAAGATCAAATCAAACCGCTCCAGGCACAGCTCAAGGCGCTTGAAGAGCCGTACCAACAGCGGCTCAGGAAAGCCAAGCGCGCACAGCTCGAGCCACCACTTCGCGAAGCGTTGGATGTCGAAAAGAGCAAGCGAACTGCGGAACAGAGAAAGTTGGCGGATCAAGCGGAGACGCTGATCAAGGTGAGCTGGAACGAACTCGTCGAGGCGCTCAGTTCCGAGGACCAACCGCGTCGCTTAGAGTGGCGAAAGGCCATGCACGACCTCCAGGTTCGCTTGCCACAGCTCAGCAAAGCGTGGGCCATCGCCAACGAAGGCGAGCCGCCGCCGGTCCACATCCTGAAGCGTGGCGACGTGACCCGCGAGGGTGCGCTGGTGCCAGCCGCCTTTCCTAAGGTGCTTTCGGCAGTCGTTGCCGGCGACGTGAAAAACACTCGTAGCCGGCTCGATCTCGCCCGCTGGCTGACGCGCGGCGACCACCCCCTCACGGCCCGTGTCATGGTCAACCGCCTCTGGCAACATCACTTTGGCCGGGGAATCGTCGGCACTCCCAACGACTTCGGCTTCCGCGGCCAGGCACCCACCCATCCCGAATTACTGGATTGGCTCGCAACCGAATTCGTCAAACACGGCTGGTCGCTGAAGCATATGCACCGGCTGATGGTGTTGTCGAATACCTATCGGCAAGCAAGTCGACTGCCGAGCGATAGCAAGACGCTAAAATCCGACCCCGAGAATCGCCTTTTTGCCATGATGAAACGTCGCCGGCTTGAGGGGGAGGCCATTCGCGACTTCGTGCTCAGCGCGAGCGGCAAACTTAACTTCGAGGTGGGCGGCCCGATGGTCCGCGTCCCGTTGGAATCGGCCGTGTATGAGTTGATCTTCACCGAGGGTGAACCCGACGACCTCTGGCCCATTACGTCGGATCCGCGTTCTCACTGCCGGCGCAGCCTATATCTTTTTGCCAAACGAAATGTCCGTCTGCCTCTTCTGGAAGCCTTCGATCAGCCCGACACCTTGACGTCGTGTCCCGTCCGCGCAGTCAGCACCTTTGCGCCCCAGGCCCTGATCATGCTCAATGGACCGTTCATGCAGGAGTATTCCGCCGTGTTCGCCAAGCGTCTGCAGCGCGAACAACCAAATGACCCCAAGGCCCAGGTCGAGTTGGCCTATCGGATCGCCTTGGGCCGGCCGCCGAAAGAGACAGAACGCAAGTTGATCGCCGACTTTCTCGCGTCGAAAGGAAGCCTCGAAGATTTCTGCCTGGCTCTCTTGAACTCGAACGAGTTCATCTACGTGAATTGAATGGGCGATTGTTTCCGAATCGGACTTTGCGCGGATGAGGTGGATGCATGTCGAGCAACCATTTGCAGCTCCGGTCGCGTCGCGATTTCCTCGTTCGCGCTGGCGGCGGTTTTGGCGGCGTGGCCCTGTCGTGGTTGCTGGCAAGCGATGGATTCGCCGCGCCGGCATCGACCAATCCCCTTGCCGCCAAAGTAGCTCATTTCCAGGGCAAAGCCAAGTCGGTTATCTTCATGTTCATGGTCGGCGGCCCGAGCTCCATTGATCTCTTCGATCCCAAAGTGCAGTTAAAAAAGCACCAAGGCCAGCCGCTGCCTGCCAGTTTCGGCAAACCCGTGAGCCAGTTTACCGGTGGCGACACTCCTCTGCTGGCCAGTACCCGAAGCTTCGCGCGGCACGGCCAAGCAGGGCTGGAGGTCTCCGACCTCATGCCGCATCTCGCAACTTGTGTGGATCAGATTTGCTTTATGCGTTCCTGTTGGTCTACCAGCACCATCCACGCTCCGGCCATGTACGAACTTCACAGCGGACGGACGTTGATGGGGTATCCAAGCCTCGGGTCGTGGGTGACTTATGGCCTTGGCAACGTGAGCGACAACCTGCCGGCGTACTGTGTGTTGACACAGCCGGAGGGACCGCCGGAGGGCGGAGCACCTTGCTGGGGGGCTGGATTCCTCCCGGCTGTTTATCAAGGCACGCGGCTGCGCAACGGTTCCAGCCCCATACTCAACCTCGAGGCTCCACCCGGCGTGACTCGAGAGCGACAGCGGCGTACTCTCGACCTGCTTCAGCGGATGAATGAGTTGGATCGCGATCCCACGGATAGCGAACTGGCGGCCCGGATCGACAGTTTCGAGTTGGCGTTCCGCATGCAAACGAACGCGCCGGAGGCGGTTGACCTGAGCAAGGAATCGGCTGCAATGCGGGCTGCCTACGGACTCGACACGGCGCGAACGGCGGATTTCGGCACGCGCTGCCTTCTCGCACGCAGACTGGTGGAGCGAGGTGTGCGTTTCGTCCAACTCTATTCAGGCGGCGGCCCGCTCATCACACAATGGGACGCTCACGACGATATCAATGCCAATCACGAGAAGATGTGCGGCCACGTCGATCAACCCATCGCCGCCCTGTTGAAGGACCTGCAAGCGCGCGGACTGCTCGAGACGACTCTGGTGGTCTGGGCCAGCGAATTTGGCCGTACTCCGATGTCGCAGGGGGGCAAAGGACGCGATCACAATCCCTACGGGTATACGATGTGGATGGCCGGCGCCGGAGTAAAAGGTGGTCAAGCGATCGGCAGCACCGACGAATTTGGTTTACGCGCAATCGAAAACCGCATCTCCGTCAACGATTTCCACGCCACTATCCTTCATTTTCTTGGCCTGGATCATACGGAGCTAACCTACCTCCATAACAGCAGGGACGAACGCCTCACGGATGTGGCCGGCACAATAGTTAAGGAGGCCCTGGCCTGATTCTCACGGCCTCACGGCACCTGGGGCAATTCGGATCTCCATGGCCCTGACTGGGTAGAAAGCTCGTCGATCATTGACGTTTCATTTGACTCAAGAGGCGAAGTGACGCGTTGGGATCTGCGGTTGCTCCCCACACCCTTCCCCTGGACGCCGCCAGCTCTGGAGGCGATGATTGGGGGGGCGGGATCCTGCATTCTGCGGCCGAACGCCAGGTAGCGACATGACCACTTCCGCCGGCCCCTTTTCCCCTGGACGTCCCCAGCCGCGAAGTCCGACATTCCTCCCAGTTAACGACGTGAAATTACGATCCAGACTGTCTCAAGAATGACCACGTAGGCGTTTCCCCAGGCATCTTCACGAAAAAACGTAACAGGTCGGTCCGGTTGACCAATGAACGGACGTAGGACCCAGCCCATTTGGATACCGACGAACGTGTACATCACGAGCCAAACGCGCAGCGTTATTCGGTGACGAGGGTTGCGAGCGATGAGGGAGGCATAGCGGCGACGAAGGACCCACTGAGCGGCCAGCGCGGCGACCGTGAACATCATTGCATTGAAAAGCGTTGCCGCATGGTAATCCATCGTCGAAGCGTACCAGAGGGCCGTGTAGGGAGCCAGGCTGGCCAGTACGACTGTCACGGCCGTTTGGCTGAGGGCCAGTGCCCTGATCACCTCGCCGAAATCTGAACGGAGCCCGAGCAATGTATTGAGGACAAAGAAACTCGGCATCGCAAGCGCGCCGGTAAGCATGATCAAAATCGGGACCTTTGTCCCAGAGTAGATCGCCTGCAACGGGCGATCGCCGGTAAAGCCGCCAAAGGTGCCCATTACGGAGCCATAAAATGCTCCACCAAGTAGTACTATCGCCATTCCTCGCGCGACGGAGATTGAGCCGTTGCCCAAATGCGGACTAGTCGCCCCGCGCAGGAGAGCATCAATGTAATTCGTGACAAAGTTCATGAGAATCACGATCGTCCTGTTGAATTCATGCACCGAACAGGAGCAGGCGAATCGCTTTGGCGACCGCCTCAAAGAACGAATCGTGTCGCGGACGAAGCCAGGTGAAATCCATTTGAGGCGCTCCGATGAACGGTCTCAAGACCCAGCTCATTTGTGTTCCGACCAGCGCGAAGGCGACGATCCAAATCGCAAAAACTTTGACTACTGCCCAATTCGTAACGACCGGAGAAATGCTCCCAACTTGCTCCGACCCGACTGGGTTTAAGGCGTGGACACTCTCCGAATGATCGGTGTCGCTTGGCGGGATTGTTGGCGGTGGCGCGGGGCGGATAGTCAAATTCACAATGGTACGCCAAAGGATATTCATCGCGAACCCACTGGCCACAATGAAGACGGCCACCGTAAGCAAAAGGATAAATGGATAACTCGTGCTCGTTATGGAAAAGAACGCGACGATGGGACCAAACGAGGCCAGGACTACTACCAGTACGGAAAGAGTAGCGGCCATAAGGTGCCCGAGCTGAGCCACACTCAGCGGCGACCCGACGAGTGCATTGAATACGTAAAGCGAGGGAAAGGTAATGGCGAGCGTAAGCCCCAACAGGAGGGGCACTTTGATGGCGTCTGCCAACATAAATCGAAACTCCGGTTCCTCCCGGTTGGCGACGCCGAAAACGCCCAAGCAGGCGCCGGCAAACGCCGCCAGTAAGATGTTCGCGAAGATTACATGGCCGAACTGGAGTGCAATCCCGCGCTCGCGAAGATTGGAAGAGGAGTTCACGTCCCCACGCAAGATCCGATCGATTTCACGCAGTCCGCGCATTCGGGCCTCCGCTTGGTTCAGCGACTCAAGGGCTCAACGCTGTTTAATAGATTACTTTGCATGACAAAGTAAATCAAGCGAGAGTTGGACGATTCGGTATCTTTTGAGAAGCGAAGATTCCTCTTCGCCTGGACGGTCCCAGTCGCGGGGCGATGAACGGCCTCAGTCGCGGGGGCGATGATTGGGGGCGCGTGGGACCCGCTTCGCCTGGACGGCGCCAGCCGACAACGAGGCTTGACACCAAATCTGATAAATGACAACAGAGGAAGCAATGATCGACTCGAAGTTCTCGGCAGACGTCTTCGCCGCATTGGGTCCAAACACGCCAGCGGCTACGGAACTTTGCGCTGCGCTCGCAACCGAGATCGCAAACGAAGTCCGTGAGGCGATCGAGGACACGATCCACCGAGTGGTGAACCAGCTCCGAGCTATGGGACACGATCTTCACGAGTGGGAGTTGCGGCAATCGCTCCGCTCGCAAGGGTATTCGTTTGGCCCCAGCAAATTCCCGCCGGCGAGCGGGTGGCTGGGCGTGTTCTTCGATTCATTCACGGGTGCCATTTACGAGTCGGTAGAGCCGGAGCGGACCACTGTGGTTCAGGGCCGGTCGGATGTGGAGCAGTTGAGAAGTAGCGACCAAGTTCCATTCTGACAACTGGCGTGCGGGAGCGGTAACCGTTGTTTATCACCGGAGGCGTGCTCACTATCAGCCAAGTAGGTCCGCAATGATTCTGATTCGCCAAAGGCGCTCGTATGAGTGTGGAATCGCGGTTGCTGCGATGCTGGGCGGTATACCTTACGAAGGCGTGCTTGATCGGCTCATCACCGGCTTGGCACCCGAAGCCTGCTTGAGCGAACTTGTTATGTGGCGCGTCCTTGAAGATATCACCCAGGCGGCACCGACCCGGACAGCGTTAGACGCGCCAAGCAAATACCCTTGTGTTGCCCCTCCCGTTTGCCCCTGGACGTCACCAGCCGGGGGCGCGATGATGGAGCGTCTTGACCTGCCTCGCTTTGCCCTGGACGGCCCCAGCCGCAGGGGCGATGATTGCAGTCGCTGCTTCGCCTCGCCTGGACGGCCCCAGCCGCAGGGGCGATGATTGCAGTCGCTGCTTCGCCTCGCCTGGACGTCCCCAGCCGTGGGGGCGATGATTGCAGTCACTGCATCGCCTCGCCTGGACGTCCCCAGCCGTGGGTGCGACGATTGGGACGACCACTTCGCCGTTTGGACGGCCTCGGCCGGGGAGGCGGTCACGGTTGTCCGCCGGTCCGGGTTGTTTACGAAAACGATTGGCACGGCCACGACTGCGAAACCGCACCTTGGGCACGACCAGATTCTGTACGCTGAAGCCAGGGACCGCGAGGATCGTGTGAAACAAGCTGGATTCTGCTGCGCAAAATGGCGGCCTGTCCTTGGGCCATGAATGTGGCCCCGTACTCGGGGCAGAAGCACAGTCCTGATCAACGATGCTGGACAGCACGTTCACCTTTGCCGATAACCAGCCCAACCACTTCCATCAACCTCGACGAGATGCCCATGCGATATTCCGGCCGGACTTTTTTCCAAAAAGTTGGCGTGTCAGGTCTCTTTGAACGCATTTATTAATAGTACGCGCTTCTTTTGGATTGAGAATGGAACCATGGACCGGGGACACCTGGCAACGGCGCTTGATCTCTTCTGCCGGACAACGAAGTCGGCTGTGACCGCTGATCTAACCGACCGACAACTGCTGGATCTCTTCGGCCAACACGGCGATCAGGCTGCCTTCGCGGCTCTGCTTCACCGCCATGGGCCACTGGTTTCCGGTGTGTGCAGGCGTGTTCTCCGACAAATCGAAGACGCCGAGGATGCCTTTCAAGCGACCTTTTTGGTCCTGGCGCGCAAAGCAGGGTCGGGCCGTTGGCGCGAGTCGGTAGGACCCTGGCTTCACGAGACCGCGCGGCGCATCGCCCTAAGGTCGAAGGAGATGGCCACACGCCGCCGCCTGCTAGAAAATCAACAAGTCGCCAATTGCCAGACATCTACTCCCGCCAATGTTGCCTGCGAGGAATTGTGTGGCATTCTGGACGAGGAATTGCAAAGGCTGCCGCAAGCGTACAAAGCACCCTTGGTGTTGTGTTATTTGGAAGGCCGATCGCAAGACCAGGCTGCCCATCAGCTCGGCTGGACCCTGCGCACCTTGCAACGGCGTCTCGAACAGGCCAGGGATCGCTTGCGTGCCCGGCTGGTGCGACGTGGTGTAACGCTATCGGCCGCTTTGCTCGCCGAAGCGCTTACCGAAGAACCCGCCCTGGCTGCGTTGTCGTCTCGATTGACGACGGTCACCACCCAGGCCGCTATGGCCTTCGCTTCCGGTTCCGAGGCAGCAGGGATTTCGGCCCCGGTCCAGGCTCTGGCACAAAGCACTCTGCGCGCCTTGACGTTGACCCAGCTCAAAGTCGGGTTGAGTGTCGTTCTCGTCGTTGCCGGATTGGCGTTGGCCGGCGGGTCAGCCATCCAACATGCTTTGTTCTCGAACCATCAAGAGAAAAAACAGGAAAACCAATCCCCGCCTGAGATCAAGAAAAGCGGCGAAAAAACGGCCAAAGAGGACAACGCGGCGACCAAAGATTTGTTCGGCAACCCGCTGCCGAAGGGCGCGCTAGCTCGCCTGGGCAGCCTGCGTTTCCGCCACACAGGCTACATCTATGGAGTACGCTACTCGCCCGACGGCAAAGTACTGGCCACCACAGACACTCTGCACCTTTACTTTTGGAAAGCCGACACCGGCGAGCTGATCCGCAAGGATGAAGGTGCCATTTTTCGCGTAATTGCTTTCTCCGAGGACGGCAAGATGTTGGCCGGAGCGGATTATGATCTAGGCGATAAAGATTGCCGAACGATGCGGGTTTGCATCTGGAACGCAGCCACCGGCGAAGAAGTCCATCGATTCAAGAAGTCGGTTGCCAACGGTCGATGGGTTCAGGGTGTCGCTTCCCCAGTTGCAGCTTTTGCCCCCGACAACAAGTCATTGGCCTCCGCCTGGGACGATGGCACGGTCCGCATCTGGGAAATCCCTACCGGCAAGGAATTGCTTAAGCTGGAGGTGGAAGCCTCGGGCCTGGCCTTTTCTCCCGACGGGAAGAAGCTGGCCATCATCGGGGGCAGAGAGCTAGGGCTGTGGGACCCTGGCACCGGTGAGGAGATCCAAAAGTTCGAGGGGGAGCAGGGCACTCTGGTCGCCTTTTCCAGAGATGGTAAAATGCTGGCTTCGACGGACAAGAGAATGGCAAGGGTCAAGCTGTGGGACCCCACCACCGGCAACTTGCTCGAGCAATTTAATCCGGAAGGTTTGGTGGATGCCCTGACCTTCTCGCACGACGGCAAAATGCTGGCCGCGGGGGGATTCGGCGAGACGGCGGTCCGGATTTGGGATCTCCCCAACGACAAGCAAATGCGCAAGCTGAAGGGCGTGCCGCGCTTTGTCCACTCCTTGGACTTCGCGCCCGACGGCAAAACGCTGGCATTGGGTGGCCAAAGTCTGGTCCTCCAGCGCTGGGACCCAAGAACTGGCAAGCAGTTAGATCGGAAGGAAGAACAAGACGATTACATGCTGCGGCTTGCCTTCTCCCCAGACAACAAGATTCTGGCCACGGCGGGGCTTGGGCAAAGCGTTCGCTTATGGGACTCGGTCACGGGCAAGGCGCTTCGCAAGCTCGAGGACCTCGACGCTCAGAGCGCGGAGGGCGTCTCGCCATTGGCGTTCACGCCAGATGGGAAATCCCTGGTCGGGATTGGAGGTCTGAAAAAAGGCGCTTCAGCCGAAACCCTGGACACGATCGTTCTGTGGAACCCGGCCGAGGGCAAAGTTTGTCACAGGTTCGGGGTGAGCGGCCGCGTGTTCAATACGGCAGCCTTCTCTCCCGACGGCAGAGCCCTGGCCACGGCCGAGCATAGCATAACACAACACCTTAACCCTTTCACCCATAAGGATGCCTGGGAAACCGGCGTTGTGCGACTGTGGAATCCAGTCAGCGGCGAGCAGATCTGGAAAGTCACACTCGGCCAGCAAATCTCCGCGCTGGCCTTTTCCGCTGACGGCAAAATGTTGGCGGTGGGAGGCGGGCTTCAGAAGTGCGTTCGCCTGCTGGATGCCAACACCGGCAAGGAGACGCACTCCTGGCAAGCGGAGGTCCCGGTAACCGCACTGGCATTTTTTCCGCAGGGCGAAGTCCTGATTACGAGCCCTGACGGGATGCTGCGTAACGTTGCGACGGGCAAAAAACTTCGCCTATTGGAGTACGAAAAAACGGATAAGGATGGCTTTGCTTGGCCCCGCGCTCTGTCTGTGTCTCCGGACGGCCGTATGCTGGCCACTAGAAATGGCCCACGGAAGATTGGCATGTGGGAGATAGCCTCGGGGAGGCAACGCTGTTCCTTCACGCATTTCTTGCAGTCGATGGAATTCGTCGCTTTCTCACCTGATGGGAAGCGATTGGCCACGACATGCGACGACGGGACTGCCCTGATCTGGGATGTGACCGGTCAGGGTCAGCCCAGGCGAGCGGTCCGGCTCACGCCCGAAGCGTTGGAAATCCTGTGGTCTGAGCTGGAAAGCGCCGACGCCGAGAAAGCCTATCAAGCGCTGCAGACATTGGCCGCTGTCCCAGAACAGACTGTTGGATTGCTGAAAGAGCGCTTGAGCCCTTCGAATTCCAACGTTAAACAGGCCGTTTCCCTGGCAGCCGACCTTGACAGCAATGGTTTCGAAGCCAGGGGAAACGCACGCGAGGAGTTGGCAAAGCTAGAAGGGGTGGCCGAACCAGCTCTGCGCCAGGACCTAAAGAAGAATCCCAGTGCTAAAGCCGAGAAGACAATCCTGGACCAGCTATCCCAGCTAGACCCAGGAAGATCGACCTCTTCTTACGTGATACGGACCAAGCGCGCCATCGAAGTGCTGGAGTGGCTGGGCACGGCCGAGGCCAAGAAACTGCTCCAGAGCCTATCCGAAAGGAAGCCGCCCGACCTCTGCGCCCAAGAGGCAAAGGCCGCGCTCAATCGCTTGGAAGCCGCGCCTTAATGAGAAACGCAGGAAGTAGTGGAGGTTCCCGTGGCCGACCACTCCGAACCCCTGAACAGCCAGGCACCTGCGCCCCCCGGCCGTCGCAGCGCCTCGGGCTGGCCTACTTCGTCCTGGGTGGCCTGGCGTTGCCGATGGCGTCGCTGTCCTGGCTGCCCCTCCTGGCCATCCCGCTGGTCGGCCTCGGTGCGGTGCTCGGCGTTGTGGTGCTGGTGTACGCCCGCAAGGACGAGGGCCGGGCCAGTCTATTGGCCCTCGGCCTGGTGGCCTGCCTGTTGGGGCTGCTTGTGGGCGCATGGTCCATTCGTGCCTGGGTGCGCTCCTGGAAGGGCGCCGGGAAGCAAAGAGGACAAAGAGCAGCAGGTGGTGCGGGTGCGCGGCCCGGAGGCATCCCCGCGGTCGGGCTGGCCATGCGCGAGGCCGTGCAGAAAGACGGAGTGCGTGTCCGGGTCGTGCGGGCGAGCATGCAGGTGGTGCCGATCGAAGACCGCGCACGCGGTCGGCGCTGGGCGGAGCGAGGCCAGCTACCACCCGTGGATTTGCCCGTTCGCTTCTGCGATGGCAGCGTGCGGTCGCTGGTGAACTCTATCGACCCGAACGTGCTGGGCCTTTTGGCCTGCCGCGACGATGGTCAGGTGATCCCGAACTACTAGCGAGGTCCCTGCCCCTCCAGCCAGCAAATCGCTTATAGAGGGAGACACTTCGTTTGGTGGCTTGCCAGGAAAGGAGAGCAACTCATGCTTCGGTCTGCGAGATTCGCCCCGTTCCGCGCGAGTCGCCGCCCGCGCGGGGCGTTTACACTGATGGAGCTGCTGGTGGTGATCGCCATCATCGGCGTCTTGCTGGCCCTGTTGCTGCCGGCCGTGCAGAAGGTGCGCGAAGCCGCTTCACGCATGATGTGCCAAAACAACCTCAAGCAGTTCGGACTGGCCCTGCACGGTTTCCACGACGCCAACGGCTATCTGCCCGCCGGCATGGTCACGGAATTGAACATCCAGGACTCCTACCACACCGGCTTCACCTACTTGCTGCCCTACATCGAACAGGACAACATCCACCGCCTGTACCAGTACGACAAGTCCTGGTATGACCCCGCCAACTACACGGCGGTCGAGCAGCAAGTTCCGATCTTCTTCTGCCCCAGCAATCGCACCAGCGGCACGATTGACCTGACGCCGTTCATCCAGCAGTGGAACTGCGCCATGCCGCCGTTTGTCGGGGCCAGCGACTACGTCCTGTGCAAAGGGGCCAACTCAGGTTTGGGCCCCGATCCGTCCAAAATTCCGCCTGAGGCGCGCGGGCTGTTCAACATCTCCCAGGCCAACCACGCTGCCGTCGGTGCCGCCAGCGGGGGAGTCGAAATCGCTTGGAAGCCGACGCCGCAATTCCGCGTTCGGCTGACGGACATCAGCGACGGACTGTCCTCCACCTTCGCCCTCGGCGAGGCGGCCGGCGGCAATTCCTACTTCGCCATCGCCGACCTCAACAATCCCGGCCAGCCGGCGACCGAGCCGTTCCTCAATGGCCCGGCGCCGGCGGACCAGGCCTGGGGCGCCGCCAGCCTGGGCGATCTGAGCCACCCTTGGTACGCGGGCATCTTCGGCGTCACGGCCCAGTTCGGTCTGCCGCCCAACCCGATGGAAGAGCCGATGAATCGCCGGCTGGTGGCGCCGTCGATCATCGGCATCGACACCTCAGGCTACAACGTCAGCGGCCGCGATAAGGTCAGCGGTTTCCGCAGCATGCACGGGGTCGGCTGCAATTTCGTGTTCGCCGACGGCAGCGTCCATTTCGTCTCGCAGGCGATCGCCCCATCCGTGTACCGCGCCCTGTCCACCTACGCAGGCGGCGAGGTCATTTCCGGCGCAGACTTTTAACACGGGGAACGCCATGCATCCGCGATTGATGGGCTGGTTGCTGCTGGCCTTGTTGCTGTTGGGCTGCGGGCGCAAACCGCCTTACCAGGGACGGAGCGTCAGCGAATTGGAGCACATGCTGGACGATCCCAGCCCGACGGCACAGGCGCAGGGGGCGTTCGGCCTGAGCCTTCACGGCGCCGAGGCGCGCCCGGCGATCCCTGCTCTGACGCGCGCCCTGAAGTCGCCCGACACGCTGGTCCGCCAGCAAGCCGCCGTCGCGCTCGGCAATATCGGCGCGGACGCCGAGGAAGGGGTGCCGGCGCTGATCGAGGCCCTGCGCGATCCGGAATGGTCTGTCCGCCGTCAGGCGGCCGTGGCTCTGGGGCAGATGGGCTCGTCGGCCCGCGCTGCCGAGCTGGAATTGCGCCGCTGCCAGCGCGACAAGAACACACTGGTCCATAAGGCCGCCGCTGAAGCGCTAGGCAAAATCAATTGAACGCAAGGTTTACAAGGACGCCCCCCGGCGGCCACGCCTTCAACCGCATTGACACGAGATTGGCGAAGGAGTCCCGTGCGAAGGTCTACCGCTTTCTCGCGAAGCACCTGAGCCCTCCGAACCCGGTGAAATAAAGGGACGGGGTAAGCGAGGCGGCACGGCTTCCGGGCCTGGGGCTGCTGCAGTCGCTGGCAATGCCCTTGGTATCTGCGGAAACAACTGACCGGCATGCCGTGAAAGGGTCCTCTCCGAAACCCGCGACTCGCTGGCGTCTCTTCCGAGCAGCCTCAACCCACGCCGAAATCCCGTCGAGAAAGCAGGCCTCAAACTCGATGAGTGCTCCTCGACCGCCCAAAGGCGCTGGCGATTTCTCCCCAGGGGAGCAAGCCATCGCCCGGCAGGCTGGCCCGCGTCATCTCCCAACCCATTTCGTCTGGACCGCCTTTAGCGGGGGAGCGATCATTGGTGGTAGGGGTTGCTTTGCCAAATTACGGCCTTCGGATGGCTTGGCACTGGGTGTGGAGAATTTCTCCAACGAGACGACGGAGCGGGCCGTGCCGGCGGCAGGGGCGTGGGGGGAGACGATCATGTCGGAAGGTGAAGACATTCTGTCACGGCAGCGAAGGAAAGCCGCTGCTTATTCGTTGGCCAGTGAACTGCTTTCAGAGGGGAATGCACCAGCTCATATTGAGTGCCGGCTCGTTAACGAAGGCTGGTCCACCAAAGAAGCACATGACATTGTGTCTGCATTGCAGGCAGCATCGCAACGTGCAGAGAATGTACTCCGGGGACGAGATGAAGATGGGCGTCCGATTGAATACCCCGATAACCAGGACTCATGCCGACCCCCGACTTCTGCTACGCCGGTCAAATGTCAGCGATGTGGTCAGGAGTATGAGAGCAGCCGAATCGAGGCGCGCCTCGAAGGTGCAGCCGACGGTCGACCACTCTGGTGCTGCCCGATTCCAGGTTGCAATGGTAGGGGCTTCGGCTTCAATATCCTGCCCGTCAATCGCCATTATCACAATGAGGAAGGCGATTGGGACCCCCTTGTCGTTTATTACCCTGATTCCTCACGTCACCATCAGGTTCATTAGGAGTTTGCCCACAGGTTTTTGCCCGAGTATGTTCATGACGATCCGAATAAGTTCTTCCGCCCGCTTTGCCAGGAAGCGCCAACACTATTTCTTCATATGACGTGGGACATGTATTTGCACAGGGCCGGACTCATTCGCGGAAACCGTCTTCGTCGTGTTTCGGACCTTACCATGAACCTCCAGCAATTGGCTGGGCGTTTTGTAGCCTTGATTGAGATGCCTACTCCCGAGGGTCCCACTGAAGCCTTCTTCGTCGCCGTGGCTCTTTTAGCTGACTTCGCACCACGGGAGCCTAGTACCAAGAATGTAAGCGCCCGAGTCTTTACATTGGAGGCAGAGCACAAAAAAACCGCCGTTGCTGGTGAAGCGATAGTCGGTGAATGGACTAGAGATGGCACACATTTGAATTATGGCCGCAGTCCTTGCAACCCTGAAGCGTTCCTACACTGGATAACTTGCGAGCTTGCGCGCCTTGGCCAAAATGGCCTTGGCGCAGCCAGCACGCGCCTTGACGCCAAAAAGGCGCCTTGGTGGAAGTTTTGGAAAAAATGAGTCGAGGAGCAATGTTGGAACTCGGCCTTCACTTCTCCCGTTGCTTCAGCACCGCCTTCGCCACGATCCCTTCTTCCGTTGCTTCAGCACCGCCTTCGCCACGATCCACAGGAACTGGTCTGGCAGCATGGTCAACTCGACAGCGTATGCTCGAGCACCAACTGATATGAGCAGCGGCATCTTCTTGATCCAGAGCGGCGCCAACCTCGTCGGCGAAGATAAACCGCCTGGAGCCGTTCCCATCCGCGAATCTCCGGTAAAGCGCTCAACCAAATCACGGCACCGTAGGCCGCGGCGGCAACCGAACCGCGTACTGACCACAACCGTGCATCGCAATCGTGTGCACCAGCATGAGCATCCCGACAAGCACGAGCAGGAACCCAACCGCGAACCACAGCCACAGTCGGCGGGGCCGCCGAGGGCGGTGGGCAGGCACAAGGTTTGGGTTACGTCGGTGTTACTCGGCCAGGGAACTATGTCCGCTGAGGAAGCCCAGGCGGTCACCCAATTGCTGGGACTGGAACCTGCCGTCTCCCAGGCGTTGCAGCAAATCCCCACCAAGGGGTCGCTCGGCCGGGACGTGCCGGTTGACCCACTCATCTACCGCTTCCACGAGATCACGCAAGTCTACGGCACGACGCTCAAGGCGATCATCCAGGAGATGTTTGGCGACGGCATTATGAGCGCCATTGACTTCGAGATGGACGTGCAGAGGAAAGAAGACCCCAAGGGCGATCGGGTCGTCGTTACGATGAGCGGCAAATTCCTTCCATACCGCAAGTGGTAGCGACCGACCTCTCTACCAGGCTTCGCATTCGGGTGGCGCATATTCACGGATTGCGTCATACGATGCCAGCATCGTATGGCTCGACCTCGAGCAGGACCTTCTCTGGCATGAACTTGCACTGCGCGCAGGCTTCGGGCCGCTCGGTCACATGCACCGTGCCGTCTGCGAACGCCCAGCCACGGGGCGATGATTGCAGTCACGTGTTTCGCTTCGCCTGGACGTCCCCAACCGCGGGGGCGATGATTGCTGCCACGACCGGCGTCATCGGCAGGCGTTGCTATTCTCCTGGACAGCACCAGCCGCGGGGGCGATGATTGCGTCAATGCTTCGCCTCGCGTGGACGGCCCTGGCTGCGTGGGCGATGATTGGGACCTGCCTGCCAACAGAGCGGGGCGTCGCTATAGCTTTGGTTTGAATGAGAGAAATGATGCGGGAATTGTCAGGGTATTCCCCATGCAAAAACGACTGTTGTAGTCCAGTGGGGCGGTCGAGGGTTTTAGATCTTGCCCGGCATGCCGGCGGAGATTACCGTCAGCACTTATGAACGATGTAACCGAGATACTGTTGGCCATTGAGCGAGGCAACGTGCAAGCTGCCGAACAACTCCTACCGCTCATCTATGGTGAGTTGCATCGACTAGCGGCTGAAAACCTGGCGCACGAGGCTCCGGGCCAGACGCTGCAAGCAACGGCCCTCGTCCATGAGGCCTACATGCGCCTCCTTGGTGGGGCGCACGAACCGGCGCAAACAGAGTCGCCTGCCGCGACACCCCAACACTGGGATAGCCGCCGGCATTTCTATTCGGCGGCCGCGGAAGCCATGCGCCGCATCCTCCTGGATCGGGCACGCGCGAAGCGCCGGCTGAAACGGGGGGGAGGCTGGCGACGGCTTCAGCTTGACCGGATCGACCTTCCGATTCGCGAGCCGCCTGATGAGATCCTCGACCTTGATGAAGCCCTGGAGAAACTGGCGACCGAAGACCCGCTCTGTGCCGACCTGGTCAAACTCCGATTTTTCGCAGGGCTAACTCTGGAAGAATCCGCCCGAACCCTCGATATTCCGCGCCGCAGCGCCGATCGCTATTGGGCGTTTGCCCGGTCCTGGCTCTACGACGAACTGCGTCGAGGCGAAGAAACCTGAAAAATTGGAGCTTGAGCTTAGCCCTAGAAGCGGAGCCGACCGACAACGGACACTCATTTCTTCGCACTATGTTCTGAATCGCGGCGCATTTTGACGAAAATCGGCGCATAGTATTCAGAACATTATCTCTAAAGGAGCGGTCGGATGCCTGCGCCGGAGCCGGAACTCCGCGCCGTTTTCTGTGAGGTCCTGGAACGGGAAACCGCGCTTGAACAAGCCCACTACCTTGACCAGGCGTGTCAGGGAAGGCCCGCACTACGGCAAAGAGTCGAAGCTCTGTTGCGGGCACATCGAGAGTCTCACGATTTCTTGCAGGAAGCTTCCTCCGCCGTGGTTGGCGCGGAAACGCCTGACCCACTCGGCGTGGCCCCTGCGCCGTCACATAGCGAATTTGCCTCATCATGCAGAGATCGCGCCGTATCGCGATTCGCGGAAGGGCCGGGCACTATCCTGGGACCCTACAAGTTACTCGAGCTGATCGGCGAAGGGGCTTTTGGACTGGTGTTCTTGGCCGAGCAGCAGCAGCCGATCAGACGAAAAGTGGCTGTCAAGGTGCTCAAGCCCGGCATGGATACGCGCCGGGTGATCGGTCGCTTTGAAGCGGAGCGGCAAGCATTGGCGCTGATGGACCACCCACACATTGCCCGCGTGTTGGACGCAGGCGAGACTCCAGGCGGCCGACCTTACTTCGCCATGGAGTTGGTGCGGGGCGTACCTTTTACCGACTATTGCGATCACGACCAGCTTGCAACCCGCCAGAGGCTGGAGCTGTTCGTGACGGTCTGTCAAGCAGTCCAACACGCTCATCAAAAAGGAATCATCCATCGAGATCTCAAGCCGACGAATATCCTGGTGACGCTGCACGACGACAAGCCGGTGGCGAAAGTTATCGATTTCGGCATCGCCAAGGCCCTCGGCCAACAATTGACGGATGCTACGCTCCACACGGGTTTCGCCCAGCTCATCGGCACACCCTTGTACATGAGTCCGGAACAGGCTCATATGAGCGCCCTGGATATCGACACTCGCAGCGATATCTATTCGCTGGGTGTGCTCTTGTACGAACTGCTTACCGGAACGACGCCCTTTGACAAGAAGCGCTTACGCGAGGCGGGATACGACGAAATTCGACGCATCATCCGTGAGGAAGATCCGGCCAAGCCCAGCTTACGCTTGAGTTCGATGGGAGAAACGGCCACAGTAGTGTCGGCCCGGCGGCAAAGCGATCCAAAGCGATTGGAGCGGCTCTACTGGGGCGAGTTGGACTGGATCGTGATGAAGGCTTTGGAAAAGGACCGAACCCGGCGATACGAAAGTGCCGCGGCCTTGGCGGCCGACATCCAGCGCTATCTGTCGGACGAGGCAGTACTGGCCTGTCCGCCAACGGCCTGGTATCGCTTCCGAAAGCTGGCGCGGCGAAACCGGGCGACACTGACAATAGCCGCTGTGACTGGCGCCGCCTTAATCGTGATCGCGGTCGGCTCCCTGTTCAGCGCTCTCTATTTGCACAGCACTTTGAAAGAGTCGGAAAGCAACCGTAGCCGAGCAGAGGACGCAGAAAAAGCGGCCACCGAGCGACTCTATGGCTCCCTCGTCGCCCAAGCCCGGGCAACACGCCGACGGATGGGACAGCGCTTTGCAGGTCTTGATGCCCTGACGGAAGCCGCCAAGCTGGCTCGCGACCAGGGCCGGCCTCCGGAAAAACTTCTTGAACTCCGCAACCAGGTCATCGCCTGCTTGGCTCTGCCTGATATGCGCGTGTCCAGAGAATGGGACGGCAATCCAGCCGCGTCTCACATAGGTGTTGACTTCGATGACAAGCTGGAACGCTATGTCCGCGTTGATCCGGAAGGGCGCGTCAGCGTCCGCCGCGTCGCGGACGATTCGAAAATCTGTGACTGGCAAGTGTGGCCCGGTGAATCCGGCGCGGAATTCAGTCGCGATGGCCGCTTTGTCTTGGTTTCGAGGCTCGGCCGTGTGCAAGTCTGGGATATTACCCGGCCGGAACCCGTGTCCGTGCTTTCCGAGTCGACTCGCATGAGTCATGCCTTTAGTCCGGACAGCCGTTGGTTTGCTCTCTCACTGCAAGATGGCACCATTTGCCTTTACGAATTGCCTTCCTGGCAACGGCGAAGCCGATTCGCTGCCGAGAGCAGGGTCATACAACTGGCATTCGCTCCGGAAGGTCGGCGGCTTGCCATGGCTAGTGCTGCCGGTGTCCAAATTCGCGACTGGGAAAGCGGCAAACCGCTCCAGGAACTTCCTTGTCCACGACCAAGCGAGATTGCCTGGCACCCCGACGGCAAAATGGTGGCAGCGGTCGGCGCCGACTTGGATATCTATCTATGGGATGTCGCCGACGGTCAGCAATCGGGCAGGCTCCAGGGGGCCAGGAACGGCGGCATTCGCTGCGCGTTTAACCATACCGGCGACCTCCTGGTCAGCACCGGTTGGGACGGGATGGTGCGGTTGTGGGACTGGCGGGCACGCCAGCAACTGATTGCCACGTATTCAGGCTTCACGGGCACGCCCCGCTTCAGTCCGGATGACCGACTGATGGCCGTCGACGTGGAGGGAACCAAGCTGCGACTCTGGGATACCAGCGGCGGCGGCGAATATCGGACTCTAGTTCGAAATTCGGCCCCTGGGGTCGACACTCCGGAAGCCGTCGCCGTGCGCCCCGATGGGCGCTTGCTGGTGGTGGCGACGAATCTCGGTCTGAGCTTCTGGAACCTGGATACTTGTCGTGCTGCTGGCTATGCCCCGCTCAAGCGTAGGACTTCCTTTGCCCACTTTGAATCAGAACACTCGCTCCTGACCTACGGCGAGGATGGATTTTTCCGCCGGCCGATCGAGGCCGGTCCAGGAACGCCCGTCACGGTCAAGATCGGGACTCCTGAGAAGCTTCCTCTGCCCGGCGCGTATGCCCGTGCGGCTCTGAGCGCTGATTGCCGCGTCGTTGCCATCTGCCAAAGCACCGGCGCCTTGGTTGTCGACCGCAGTCACCCTGACGAGCCCGTGCAGCTCAGGCACGCTGATACCCGCGTGATCGCCGTGAGCCCCAATGGCCAGTGGGTCGCCACCGGAGGGTATTCGCACCCCGGCGGCGCCAAGATCTGGGAAGTCGCGACCCACAAGCTGAAGAAGGACTTGCCGGTCGGCCTCCTCTGTCGGGTGGCGTTTAGCCCGGATGGCGCCTGGTTGGCCACCACCGGCGGCGGGCGGCCCCGGTTGTGGTCAACGGCCTCCTGGACCGAAGGCCCGACCATTCCCTGGAGCGGCACGCATATCGGTGCACTGGCTTTTTCTCCCAACAGCAGAATGTTAGCCGTGGAAACCGGCACGGGCGCAGTGCGCCTGATCGACCGTGACGGCGGCGCCCTGGCTGAGTTTGAAGACCCAAATCAAGACCGTGCCGACGAGGTCGCCTTCAGCCCCGGCGGCGACCGCTTGATCACCGCCTCGAGGGATTCAAACTCAACACACGTCTGGGACCTCACCGCCATCCGGCAGAAACTGGCCGAGATGGGCCTGGACTGGAAATGAGCAACGGGAATAGGGGATTGAATCGCCCCTCACGCCTCGCGCCCGTCAAACACCCTCTTTTCAAGAATCTCCAAATTCGCTGGCGCATCTTAGGCGCAGACGGAGCATAGATAAGCGGTGTTTTCCTTCGGGCATCCGCAGCGCGTCTAGTGCCGTGGCACGACGAGGAGGGCTGTCATGGCTGTCGGCAAATTTCTCCGCAGCGTTCGCAACTCCCTGAAACTTACCCGGACCAGCAAGACCGCGCTCAAGCGAAAATCGAAGTCGAAGTTCAACTGCCTCTTTCTGGAATTACTCGAAGACCGGATCGCACCGGCGACGGTCATCTGGAACTACCCTGCGGGCGGCGATTGGGACACAGCCGGCAACTGGACCGGCGGCTCAGGACCGGGTGGCTTGCCCGGCCCCAGTGACGATGTGGTTATCAACGCCCTGAATGCCGGCGCTTCCATCACTCATGCCCTCAGCAACACGGATTCGGTCAACAGCATCACGGCGGGCGCGCCGATCACGCTCGCAGCGGGAACGTTGAACGTAGCTGGCGTCTTCAGCGACAGCAGCACCGTTACCCTGTCAGGCGGAACACTTGGCAACGCAACCGTTGCTGCCGGTACCAACATCGCCTCCACAGGCGGCAGCACGTTGAACAACGTTATCCTGGACAGCGCGCTCAACATGAGTGGGGGCACGCTAACCGTTACCGGCGGCCTGACGCTGAACGGCTTGATCGATATGACGTCCAATTCCTCGCTCAATTTCAGCGGCACGCAGACCTTAAGTCCTTCGACCGGCGACACGGGCGAGGTGTTGGCCGATGTCGGTACCAACATCAACAACTTCATCAACATCCAAGGCAACGCCACGTTGACCATCGCCGCGGGCATCACCATTGACGGCCTCTCGGCAAGCCTGAACGCGGATGGCGCCGGCGACGCCGCCGACAATTTCGGCACCATCAGCGTCGGCTCGTCGGTCAGCGGCGGCATCAACCAGCACGGATCCGCCGCTTACAATGGCGGCGAATTCGACCTCAACGGCGCTTGGATCAATGAGCCCGGGGCCACCATGCAGGCGGTCAATGACGGCAACCTGGTGCTCAACGCCGCCGGCGCCAACGACAGCGGCAACGTCATCCCCAACGGCATCTGGATGAACGACGCCGGCGCCACCATGAGCGTCACCGGCAACAGCGACGGGGGCGGCAGCCTCACTTTGGATGGCAACGGCTGGTCGAACGTCGGCGCGATCACCATGAACAACTCCACCGTCTACCTGGGCGGCACGTTCACGCTCGCCACGCTGGGCAGCTTGAGCCGCAGCGGAGGCGCTGTTGACCTCACCGGCACCCTGACCAACACCGGCACCACGCTGGCCTTGACCAACACCACTGGCTCGTGGAACCTTGACG
>Ga0206872_10090_pt1 | contig 27487 bp, 23 predicted proteins | sample Alteio_BWOrgCont_34_FD_152906 | JGI IMG/M metagenome (GOLD analysis project Ga0206872, IMG submission 152906) | Enriched cells from forest soil in Barre Woods Harvard Forest LTER site, Petersham, Massachusetts, United States -... | ecosystem: Environmental > Terrestrial > Soil > Temperate forest >... | reverse complement strand
AGGGCATCGTTGTACAACTCGGCATTTAACAGCACATTTTCGCCTTCATCAAAAACGCGCTTTGCAGGATAAACTATAAAGCGCTGCCGGTTTGCATTCGCGGTGAGGTATTGCACCCCCTGCCCAAACAATTCTTCGAGCGCATGGTGATTGCCATAAGTCCTGTACTCGGCTAATTGCCAGCGCCATAAACCTTCCCCGGTAAGTACGCCGATGCGCTGCCCGCCTTCGTCGCCGAAGGCCAGTAATGGGTAAGATGTTTCAACGCTGCCAATACGCTGCCTGAGCAAGGTGTTGTTTGCCGCTGTAGAGCTATAACTGCCGTAAGGAGCCAAAAGTGGCGGAAATGCGGCAATCTTTTTTCTTGAGGAATCGGATAGCGTGAAGGCTGTAAAATCAATGGTGGGTTGTGCAAATACTTCCTGCATTTCCTGGCGGCCGGCGCTTATGCGTATAAATTTCTGGTCTTCGTCGAATGCAGACAGGTCCGTTTGTGCGCCCACAATATACCATACCGGCACTTTGGCCTTTAAAAGATTTTGTATAATATTATTACCGCTGCCCGAAACCTGGTAAAGGATGACAAGGCTGTAATCACCGGGCTTAACGGCCGTGAGCTCGGAAAGGAGACTTGTTTTTATCTCGTAGTTTTTATCATTTTCAATGGACTGGCGGATCACTGCAATATCCGGATGCGGGCCGTCGTATAAAAGCAACACTTTTTCTTTTGCATCCAGCACATCTATATAAATAGTTTCGTTATTGTTTTGGGTCGATATTTCATTTTTAACCGGCGCTATGCTGATATTGAACTTGTGTGTGCCTTTTTTATCTGCGTTCAGCTTTATGGTCACTACTTTATGAAAATCATTGGAAGTTACCGGGATATTTTGCGTGGCGACCTGCCTGCCATCTTCGGCAACACTCAAATGCATGTTTTCGCCATTGCTTTGGTAAGCTTCCGTTAAAACTTCTATCTCAAAATCGTTGCCCAAAAAGGCTGTTTTGTTATAGCTTACGTTGCCTATCAGCAAATCGCGTTTAGCAATAGTATCACCCAACGCAACGGTATAAATAGTAGTTTTAAAGTTTTTTGCTTCATACTGCGGGTCGCTGCCCTGGTTGTACAAACCATCAGTAGCCAGTATTAAAGCGCCGGTATTTTGGTTGACAAAACGGTCGTTCAGTTGGTGAAACGCCTTCGAAATATCGGTTTGCCTGCCATCGAATTTCTTTGTTAAACCATCGGCAAGGTCCCGGTTAAAATGAAACTCCCGCACATCGTAGTCATTGCCTAACTCTTTTTTCAGGTTTGCAAGATCGTCAACAAAAGCGCCGGTTTTAGCCCCCTCTAACCCGATAGCTATCGGGGCTCCTCCGCCGCCTGGCGGAGAGACTTTTTTGAACATTTCTATAGACTGTGAATTGTCCTCTAAAACTAAAACAAGCGGCTTTTGGGGGTTGTAGCTGACAGATTTAACCAGGGGCGAAAGCAATAAAAAAGCAATACTGGTTACCACTATAGCCCGGAGCGCAAACAGCCAGTAGCGAAACTGCTTACCCAGGTTTACAGGCTGCCGATATAGTAGCCAGGCATACAATAAACCCAATGCGAGGCAGGCAGGCACCCACCATCCCGAAACCGTTCCCCAGGTAATTGAAAATAAAAATTGCATATAATTCACGTATTACGCATACGCATAACGAAGACTTGCAAAATGCGAAAATATTGTGATATGGCGTGTAAAAGTTTTATTCCCCGACTTCTATTGCCACTGGAAGTGAATATAAAACGGGAACAGCCTTTCCGTTGCAATATCCCGGCTTCCATTTCACGCTACCTAAAATATCCAAAAGCTGTTTGCTGAACACGTGTTTACTTCCGGATGGATCATTCATTGTTCTTTGCCCATCTATTGATCCGTTCGGTTCTATTACAAAAGCAACAATTACACGCCCGGAATAACTGGCATCTCCGGTAGGATACTTAAGATATTTAGTGATCAATTTGAAAACTTTTTCTATACCGCCTTGAGGTTCAGGCATTACATCTGTAAACTTGTAAACAAATTTGTGTAAGACCGTATCCTGGAAACCAGGACAATCGGATTTTTTAGTTTGGGCCACGGCACTTAAAAACAGGCATGATACGCCAATGATAACTAAAAAGCCTGGTAGAACTCGATTCATCATAAGCATTCCGTTTTAGCCCCTTCTAACCCGATGGCTATCGGGTCTACTCCGGTAGAGCAGACTTTTTTGAATCCGGCTGCAAAAAACAATTCCAAAATCAAAAAATAAATCCGAAATCGACCATCCGAAATCCGAAATCCCCCTACAGCATTCCCCCGTCAACGGGGATTACCTGCCCGGTTATGTACGATGCCATGTCCGAGGCAAGGAAAACACAGCAATTGGCCACATCCTCGGTTTCGCCGCCGCGTTTCAGAGGAATGGCCTGGGCCCAGCCTTCAACTACTTTTGGGTCGAGCACTTCGGTCATTTCAGTTTTTATAAAGCCGGGGGCTACTACGTTGGTGCGGATATTACGCGAGCCTAATTCTTTTGCTATTGATTTTGAAAAACCGATGATGCCGGCTTTTGATGCCGCGTAATTGGCCTGGCCTGCATTACCCTGTACACCAACTACCGAACTCATATTAATAAAAACGCCGTAGCGGTTTTTCATCATTATTTTTGATGCTGCTTTAGTTACGTTGAAGATTGATTTCAGGTTTACATCCAGCACCTCATCCCAGCTTTCTTCTGTCATGCGCATCAGCAGGCCGTCTTTGGTGATGCCTGCATTGTTAACTACTATCTGCAGGGTACCGAAATCGGCAACAATATCATTTACCAGTTTTTCGGCTTCATCAAATTTCGAAGCATCCGAGCGGTAACCTTTTACCTTTGTCCCAAATTTTTGCAGTTCCTGCTCCAGGGCCTGACCTTTTTCAACCGACGATAAATAGGTGAAGGCCACGTTGGCGCCATGTTCGGCAAACTTTTCAGCTATCTTGCGGCCTATGCCTTTTGACGCGCCGGTAATCAGCGCAGTTTTTCCTTCTAATAATTTCATTTTTATTTACAACGGGATATCGGGTTGCGAAGATAGGTATTTTAGTCCGAAAGTCGGAAAGTCAGGAAGTCCGAAAGATTTTTGCATCGCTTAGTCAAACGAGCCTATTGTATTGAAGCGGCGTTATCGTTTTTTCTCAGCCAAACAGCGCCGTCCGGCTTTAGCTCCAGCAGGTCGATGGGCCCTCCAACGGTAAGCGGCTGCTTGCTGGCCTCCAGTTTAACAAGTTCTTCTACATACAAGGCTGGGTTTTGCAGCATGGTTTGTTTAGAGGGCAGATCATCAGGCCCGGCTTCGTTGATATCTTTAGAAATACCTATTACGGTAATGAAGCCTACCGGCTGCACCTCGCAGGTAACCACAGGCTTATTCTTTTTTAGATACACCTTGAACTGAATATCCTGTACCCTCGGCTGATTTTCAGCAAAACCAAAAAAAGCAACTTCGGCCAGGCCGTTACTTAAAAATTTACGGAGCACACCCGGATAAAACTGCTGCGCTTCATCCATCAGTTGCTGATAATGCGCAGTCATAGCAGTACCGAAAGCTTTTATTGCATTGTTGACATCTGTATTTTGTGCAAGTGCGTTGTTCGCAGCCTTTAGCAAACCGCCATCGTCAAAACCGGAGATGGCAAACCAGGTATTCCCCAGGTTATGAATTTTGCAGATAGATTCATTCCGGGTTTTATCATCATCGAGGTAAAACGTGCGCCGGCTGTCTGCGGCAACGTAGATATGCCCGTTGGGCGCTACGTAAATGGCTATGCAGGTTGAAAAACCCCTGCATGGGCCCAGCAGCAGCAACACGGTTATTAATAATTTTTTCATCTTAACTTTACACAAAATTAACAAATTATTAATGTTATAATAACAATAGAATTGAAAAAATAAAGTTTTTGAAGGGTTTTGAGAGGATAAAGGATTGTATTAAAGTTTAGCTATTTTTGAAATGCCTTAAATTTATTCCTGTCATGCTAAAAATCAATCCGCCTTTCAACAGCTTAAAGTTTTTGCTGGCCATTGGCATGCTCCTGGTAACGCGTTCGGCTTTTGCGCAATATAAATACCCTTTTCAAAATCCTGCTCTGCCAACGGAAGACAGGATAACCAATTTACTTTCGCTGATGACGCAGGAAGAAAAAGTGAATTGTTTGGGTACTAACCCAACCATTGCACGTTTGGGCGTTAAAGGAACCGGCCATGTTGAAGGACTGCACGGCTTAGCTATGGGGCTGGAGGGTAACTGGGGCCGAAAAACGCCTGTGCCCACCACTATATTTCCGCAATCAATAGGTATGGCTGAAACCTGGGACCCTAACCTGCTGCAGCAAGCGGGCGCCATCGAGGCAATTGATGTCCGCTACATGTTTCAAAGCGAAAAATACCGTAAAGGGGGCCTGGTTGTACGCGCGCCAAATGCCGATATAGGCCGCGATCCACGCTGGGGCCGTACCGAGGAATGTTACGGGGAAGACGCTTTTTTCAATGGTACCATGGCCGTAGCCTATATCCACGGCTTGCAGGGTAGTGATCCCAAATACTGGGTTACCGCTGCCCTGATGAAACATTTTCTGGCCAACAGCAATGAAAATGGCCGCGACAGCAGTTCCTCCAATTTTGATGAACGGCTTTTCCGCGAATATTATTCGGTGCCCTTCCGCATGGGGGTTGAGCAGGGCGGCTCAAGGGCTTATATGGCTTCGTATAATGATGTTAATGGCATACCCCAGGCCGTTAGCCCGATGCTAAAAAACATTACGGTTGATGAATGGGGCCAAAACGGGATCATCTGTACCGATGGCGGCGCTTACAGGCAATTGGTTACCGCACATCATTATTATCCAACGCTTGCGGAGGCCGCAGCGGGTTGTATAAAAGCGGGGATCAACCAATTTTTGGATAACTATAAGGCCGGGACAAATGAAGCCCTGCAAAAAAAACTGGTCACCGAAGCGGATATCGACCAGGTACTGCGCGGCGTTTTCAGGGTGATGATAAAACTTGGGCAGCTCGACCCGCCTGAAATGGTGCCCTATTCCTCAATCGGCACCGGTCCCGAACCCTGGCTATCGCAAAAAAACCGGGATTTTGCAAGGCTGATCACCCAAAAATCAATAGTGCTTTTAAAGAATGATAAAGGCTTTTTGCCGCTTGATAAGAATAAGATAAAATCTATTGCCGTGGTTGGCCCGCGCTCTGCCGAAGTTTTGCAGGATTGGTATAGTGGCGTGCCCGCTTATAGTGTTAGTGTGCTGGAGGGCATAAAAAATAAGGTGGGCGCAAATGCTGTAATAAGTCATACTACCGATAATAACCTGGCCATTGCGATGGCAAAGTCGTCCGAAACGGTTATTGTATGCGTAGGCAATAACCCAACCGGGAATTTAGGCTGGAAAAAGGTTGACGGTCCGAGCGAGGGTCGCGAGGCAGTTGACCGTCAAAGCATATCATTGGACAGCGCACAAGAAGCACTGGTAAAAAACTTATACAAGGTTAATCCCAATATTATCCTAGTAATGGTAAGCAGCTTTCCTTATGCTATAAATTGGGAGCAGGCCAATATTCCGGCAATTATCCATATCACTCATTGCAGCCAGGAACAGGGAAATGCACTGGCCGATGCGTTGTTTGGTGATATAAACCCCGGCGGCAGGCTCGTACAAACCTGGCCTGATTCATTGACTCAGCTACCGCCAATGATGGATTATAACATCCGTGATGGCCGCACTTACATGTATTTTAAAGGCAAGCCCCTTTACCCGTTCGGGTTCGGGTTAAGCTATACCACTTTTGCATATAGCAACCTAAAAACAAGCAGTGATAAGCTTGATAAAAACGGGGAAATAACTATAAGCGTTGATGTAAAAAACACAGGCAACCGCGCCGGGGACGAGGTGGTGCAACTGTATGTAAAGCACCTGAAATCGAAAGTTGAAAGGCCGCAGGAAGAACTGAAAGGTTTTAAACGCATCACGCTCAACCCCGGCGAAACGCGGACAGTTGATATAAAATTACCGGCATCGCTGCTGGCTTATTGGGATGTGACTAAGAAAGGGTTTGTTGTGGAAAAGGAGCCGGTGCAGGTGATGATCGGGGCTTCATCAGCCGACATTAGGCAACAGAAGGAGATTGAGGTAAGGTAGTCCATTGTGCACAAATGGAACAGACTTTCGAAGTTTTTAAAACTTCGAAAGTCTTTCGCCTTTTCAGCATTGCTCTGTTTCATGAAAAGTGTGTAACAAAAAAAACAGGTGACACAAATGACACACAAGTGTTCGAATAATCGGGTAGTTAGACCCCTTGTCCTGAAACAGGTTGACACAGTGTGACACAGACTGACAAAATTTTGTCAGTAATCTGGTATCCTTCCGCGCTTGTTGGAGACTATACGTGGCGTCATCACGCAAAGGAGAAAAACTTCAGAAATCCTAAAATTGCCTATATAAATTTTTTATTTGGAGGATTTGAAGACGAATAGCTTATCTTAGTTTTTCATGAAACAAGTCGCAATTATTGTCATTAAATACAGTGGCATATTATTGATATCGTTCGTAGACCTTTGGTGGCTAATGTTTTTATCCCCATTCAATATTCCTGAATTTATCCCGCACACTCCAATCAAGATTTATGGACTGTTTTTGACTGGATTTATTTTAACAATATTGATTCTTTCTGAGAAAGAGCTTTTAAAGAAAAATGCTGCACTTAGCATCTTTAATCTGACTTTGATCGGTACAACGATATGTTTCATAAACGAACTGATTTTCCACTTTATACTTTCGCTTACCGAACCATCGGATAAACTACGCTATTTTATAGACGGTGTAACTTCAACTACCATATTTTGCGCCTTTTTATCTTTTTTTGTGGCATTTCAATTAAAAACCAAGCGTACAGAACGGCTTGTGTTCTTTATTTTCCTTTTTGGTGTTCTGTTTAGTTTGATCACTAAAGCATTTCCTACACTTGTGAATCCCTAAAATAGACAATACATTACCTGATGACAAAACCAATATTGACGGTCAAAAATTTACGGATGTTGTTAACATTCGCTTGTTGCTTGTTTGCGGCTTGTCGAAATCCTGCTAAACGAAAGGATCAAATCAATAGAATTGATATAGCGGATGGCGGATGCATGAAAGGCTGCCCTGCTATTGGAATAAGCATCGACACTTCATTAACATTGAAATATTATGGCGGCTATAAAGCTAAGTTACAGGGTTATTACGAAGGAAAAATCACGCAGGGCCTTTGGGACACTTTGAACCTAAAGCTAACACATATTAACTATAAAAAGCTTGATACAGCAACATATTACGGCATGGATGGAGAAACCGCAGAAGTTATATTTTATTGGAATAAACAAAAAAGACATATTACAAGAGAAATTTATGAGGATCCCGATTCTGTGTCACACGTCCTGATCTGGATTGTTAATAGCTATAAGCAAGTTAAGTTACATAAGCTGACGGATACGGTTAAGCTTGAAACTAAATATCAATTCATGATGCCGCCGCGACCTCCCAGGCCAAAATTGGACCAGGTTAAGTTTCCGCCACCGCGAAAAAGGCGGGTTAAATAGAGCTTAAGGGATATTTGCGGGAATTAATAATAATTCCCGCCCTTGATGATAACACCAAAAAGGCGAAATACCTATGGCAATAACACCAGCAAAGGCTAATACGGGTAATATAAATTTCGCCCTTGTTGGTGTTATCACCATAGGTGTTCGGAAGATTATAAATAAGGGATTGGGGCGGACAGTTTCTTCTATTCGTGAAAGAAAAAAGGATAAAACAGTTCGCTAAACCCCTTCCTGCACCTTCCCGAGGGAAGGAATCGCTCGTGTCCACCGCTTTCGAAATTTCTTCCGAACAGGCATGGTGATAACACCACCAAAGGCGAAAACGACAATTCTTATTATAACATTGATAGTATTAAGGCCTGGCATCATAAATATGGATACGGTTATATGTGCATTTCATATCCACAATACAACACCTATACTAAACGCCTGGTAATTAGAGAGTGGGTTGAAAATGATTCATTTTGCGGTACCGGGCGGGAAAGTAAATTTTGGTTTACCAAAACGGCTTCGGGATGGAAAGCAGAGTCGTCCCATTGGTTTAGTAAAAATCTATGACCGGTCTTATTAACTGTTAATAAGCAATAATCTATACTCCTCCTTCAATTCCGTCAAACACCCCGCACACATGCACCCTTCATAATTCTCGCTGATATACTGCACCTCGTTCAAATTCAACTGCACGGTACTGCATTGGCATTTGGTAAAAGCATTTGCCTTGCACTCCATGCTTTTGCCGCAGCGTTCGCATCTGATAATTTCGTGTTTGGTCATGGTGAAGTCCATAGTCCATGGACCATGGTCGATAGTTTTTTTGTTCAAATTTAGGTTATTCAGGTCAACATGAAATAAAAAGACCATAGTTAATTTCAGGGTGTTTCCTGAATTTAACTATGGTCTATCGTCCATGGACCATGGACTAAATATTTACGCCGAGCAAGTCACGCACCCCTCTTCCATCGAGCAGCTTGGTCCGGCAGGTATTTCATCGGCTATCTGGTCAACCAATTCGGGTATTACAGGTTCCATGTTTTTGCCGCCCTGGTTTTCGACGGTGAATTTAACTGCTTGCGATGCGGCTTGTGTACGCAGGTAGTACATGCCTGTTTTCAGGCCCTTCTTCCAGGCATAAAAATGCATCGAAGTAAGTTTGGAGGCATTTGGCGAGTTGATAAACAGATTGAGCGACTGCGACTGGCATATATAAGCCCCCCTGTCGGCAGCCATATCAATAATGCTGCGCATCTTTATTTCCCAAACGGTTTTGTACAGATCTTTTATCTCCTGCGGTATCTCGGCAATATCCTGTATCGATCCGTTTGCAGTGATGATCTTATCCTTCATGTTATTGTCCCACAAACCACGGTTCACCAAGTCGCGCAGCAGGTATTTGTTTACGATGATAAACTCACCGCTCAATACCCTGCGGGTATAGATGTTCGAAGTATAGGGCTCAAAACATTCGTTATTGCCCAATATCTGCGATGTTGATGCAGTAGGCATTGGCGCAACAAGCAGGGAATTGCGTACGCCATGGTTCATCACATCTAACCTAAGGTTTTCCCAATCCCAGCGGCCGCTGTCGGGTTTTACGCCCCACAAATCGAACTGGAACTGTCCTTTTGATAACGGCGAACCTTTAAAGGTTTCGTAAGCACCGTCTTTAATCGCCAGGTCTTTCGAAGCGGTCATTGCAGCAAAGTAGATGGTTTCAAATATCTCTTTGTTCAGTTTCTTTGCTTCATCGCTTTCAAATGGCAGGCGCAGCTGTATAAACGCATCGGCCAAACCCTGCACACCCAAACCAATCGGGCGGTGCCTTAAATTGGAGTATTCGGCTTCTTTAACAGGGTAATAATTATTATCGATGATCTTATTCAGGTTCAGCGTTGCCTGGTAAGCTACTTCGTATAACTTAACATGATCATATATGCCATCCCTGATAAAACGCGGCAGCGCCAGCGAAGCCAGGTTGCAAACCGCAACTTCATCAGCCGAGGTATATTCAATAATTTCGGTACAAAGGTTCGAGCTTTTTATCGTACCCAAATTTTGCTGGTTCGATTTTCCATTGGCAGCGTCTTTATACAACAAGTATGGCGTTCCGGTTTCAACCTGGGCATCCAATATGGCAAACCAAAGTTCCTGCGCTTTTACCACCCGGCGGGCGCGGCCTTCTTTTTCGTATTTTTTGTATAATTTCTCAAATTCCTTTCCCCAGCAATCAGCCAAACCCGGAGCTTCGTGCGGACAGAATAAGCTCCAGTCTTCATTTGCTTCCACGCGCTGCATAAACAGGTCCGATACCCAAAGAGCATAGAAGAGATCGCGGGCGCGCATTTCTTCCTTGCCGTGGTTTTTGCGAAGGTCTAAAAACTCAAACACATCGGCATGCCATGGTTCCAAATAAATTGCAAATGCGCCTTTGCGCTTGCCGCCGCCCTGGTCTACATAACGCGCGGTATCGTTAAACACGCGCAGCATGGGGATGATGCCGTTACTGGTACCGTTGGTGCCGCTGATGTATGAGCCTGTAGCCCTTATGTTATGTATGCTTAAGCCAATGCCGCCTGCACTTTGCGATATTTTTGCAGTTTGTTTAAGTGTATCATAAATGCCTTCAATACTGTCGTCCTTCATGGTCAGCAAAAAGCAGGATGACATTTGTGGTTTTGGCGTACCCGCATTAAACAGCGTCGGCGTAGCGTGGGTAAACCAACGTTCGCTCATTAAATGATAGGTTTTTATAGCGCTGTCGATATCTTCTTTATGTATACCGATGGATACCCGCATAAACAAATGCTGCGGGCGTTCGGCTATTTTGCCGTCAAGCTTTAACAGGTACGATTTTTCCAGCGTTTTAAAACCAAAGTAATCAAAACCAAAATCCCGGTCGTAAATGATCGTGCTGTCCAAAAGCTCGGCATTTTTTTCAATGATCTCCCACACGTCATTTGCCAACAGTGAAGCATCGTTACCGGTTTTTGGGTCGATATAAGTATGCAGCTTGCGCATGGTTTCGGAAAACGATTTGATCGTATTTTTATGCAGGTTTGATACGGCTATGCGCGAGGCCAGCAAAGCGTAGTCAGGGTGCTTCGTGGTAAGCGATGCAGCCGTTTCGGCCGCCAGGTTATCCAGTTCCGACGTCGTTACCCCGTCAAACAAACCCTCAATTACCTTTTTGGCAACATCTATCGGGTCAACCAGGGCCGGGTTTAAACCATAGCATAGTTTTTCAATACGCGCGGTAATTTTATCGAATTTTACCGATTCCTTTTTTCCATCCCTTTTAATAACGTACATAATAGTGAGTTGTGAGTGGTGAATAGTGAGTTGTAAAGCGGCTCATAATTGCATTATTTAGTACTTGAATTAATTAAGCCACTTAAGTATTTAAAGCATTTTACCATTGCCTCGCCAACAGTTTTTAAACTTTCAGGCGTACAATAATTTAGGTCAATAGCTACGTCTAATGCAGCATCAACTTCTATTACAGATCCTCTTGCCATTTCATAATATCGATTCCTTTCTATTTGTGATCTTCTTGAACTTCCTTCTGCAATATTTAAGTAAACGGATAAAGCAGCACGCCTAATTTGTTGGGACAGAACGAATCTTTCTTCCGCTGGAAATTGGGTTACGGCTATATAACATTCTTTCACGAATTGTCTGGCGGCAGTATAAGCATCTAATTTTGTATGTGCCAATTGCAAAAACATATCTAATTTTTAGTTTTAAATACAAAAATCCCACTCACTACTCACCACTGACTACTCACCACTCACCATCTAAAAGTCCTCATCTAATGAAAACGATTTGCTCTCCTGCGAATTCAATACCCCGCTTTTTTGATAGTCCCCTACCCTTTTTTCAAAGAAATTGGTTTTACCCTGCAGGCTTATCATTTCCATAAAATCAAAGGGGTTCGAAACGCCATATACCTTATCATAGCCTAATTCGCCCAGCCACCTGTCGGCCACAAATTCAATGTACTGGCTCATCATTTTGGCGTTCATGCCTATCAGGTTTACCGGCAGCGCATCGGTAACAAATTCCTTTTCTATTTCAACTGCATCGGTTATAATGGCTGTCGCAGCTTCTTTCGAAAGCTTGTTTTCCAGCATCCGGTACAACAGGCAGGCAAACTCGCAATGCATGCCTTCGTCGCGCGAAATCAACTCATTACTGAAAGTCAGGCCCGGCATTAAACCGCGTTTTTTCAGCCAGAAGATGGAGCAAAAGCTGCCCGAAAAAAATATCCCCTCAACCGCCGCGAAAGCTATAAGGCGCTCGGCAAATGTTCCGTTGTTTATCCAGCGCAGTGCCCATTGGGCTTTTTTACCAACGCAGGGCACGGTATCAATGGCATGGAACAAGCGGTCTTTTTCGGCGGGGTCTTTTATATAGGTGTCAATCAGCAGCGCGTATGTTTCGGAATGGATATTCTCCATCATGATCTGGAAACCATAAAAACAGCGGGCTTCGGGCAGTTGCACCTCGCTCATAAAATTTATGGCCAGGTTTTCGTTAACTATGCCGTCGCTTGCAGCAAAAAATGCGAGTACGTGCGATATAAAATGCCGTTCGCCGTCATTCATGCCGTCCCAATATTTCATATCATCGCCCAGGTCTATCTCCTCGGCCGTCCAAAAACTTGCTTCACACTTTTTGTACATTTCCCAAATTGCGGGATACTTAATAGGCAATATAACAAAGCGGTCTTTGTTCTCCTTTAGTAATAATTCTGTCTCTTGTTCCATGTACTGCCTTTGTTTAAAACTTGTTCATATAAGCCGCCCAATTAGGTTTTTACCACCCTCACATTAGCCGACAATAATTTCATAGCGTTAGTTTTTATAAATAATGATAAATAAATTTATCATCACCAACTACTTAAATATCCCCCTCCGCTTATCACTGCCAAACTAATTTAATTTTGTATGTCAGCCCATCCGCCATCGCTGGCGAACGGTTCCCTAATTCGTTCCCGTAAGGTTGCCGGTAAATTAGGGGAGCTCTGTAACGAACTTATAACCAAATATAGGGGATGCAGTTTTATGATGTTAGTTTAAGTTTTTAACATCGCCTATAAGTTATACACAAAATGCATTTAGAGGTTATCAATGAATGAATCAGGCCGCATGAAGTATGTGTAAAATGAGTGTTAAAAAAAAGTTGCAGGGCAATAAATTTCGCCGCCAAATAAGCCGCTTAATTGCCCCTGGGAACAAACTTCATGGATACCGAATTTACGCAGTGCCGCACATTTTTTGGGGTGAGGTACTCGCCTTCAAAAACGTGACCCAAATGGGCGCCGCAATTGGCGCATACTATTTCAACGCGGCGGCCGTCGGCATCGGGCACCCGTTTTACAGCGCCCGGTATTTCATCATCAAAGCTCGGCCAGCCGCAATGCGATTCGAATTTGGTTTCAGAAGTATACAGGGGATTATCGCAGCGTTTGCAAACGTATAAGCCCTGCGCATGGTTATTTAGTAACGAGCCGGTAAAGGGTCGTTCTGTGCCTTTGTGTAATATAACCCGTTCTTCGTCGGGCGTTAATTGATTGTATTCCATGTATTAATTATTGAATTATTGATTGGGATTTCACCGATTATTTTTTGATTTCACCGATTGTGGCTTGATTTCACAGATTGCTCCCTCTTCCGGACTTTCGGTCTTTTACTTCCCGATAGCTATCGGAGTTCGGACTTACATAAATATACGGCAAATGGGTGGATTTATTTGTTCTGGAGGATGATATTGACACAGGTTTGACAGGAAATTCCGGTGCGTTTTTCGTTAAATAATACTTCTTGATGTGCTTTGATTATATTTACATATGAAAAATGCTATCCTTATCGGTCTGGTATGCTTCCCATTATTCAAATTGCATGAAAGCAAAAGCCAGGTGATCCAAAGGAACTGGTCTACTGCTGCAGTATTTACAGATACCACCAGATATGCTGTTCTTAAACTTGACAGTATCCCAAATTACATTTTTGATAAAAATTATAAACCAGCCCCATTATCAGACGCAGAAATAATTCAACTTGAAAAATTAATCAGTAAAAAAGTAGCCGAAATTAACAAGGAAGAAAGACGTGGAGGGCATTTCAAATTCGATTACGTAGGAAATCCAAGGAAATATTATAAGCAATTCATTGCAGTTGTTAATCTTAAAGGAGAAAAAGAAGTTTGGGTAAATTGTCTCTGTGACATAGATAATATATCCTATTTTAAAAAAGATATCGTTTTAGTACTTGACGGCGGAAGTTGTTATTTCAATTTAAAAATCAACCTAACAAAAAACACCGTTTATGATTTAATGATAAATGGAGTTGCATAGTTAACCAAAAAATCCCGGCCAAAACCAGGACATTTAATTGGTGAATTATTGATTGGGGATTTCAACGATTTGTTTGTGATTTCACCGATAGCTTCGCCTTTCGGAGCTAAATAAATATACGACAATTTTGGGGGATGGAAAGTCTCAAGGGGAGATGTTTACAGTATATTGACGGTGTTGATTTAATATTTGAGACAAGTTAATTTCTGCTGTCGCGATTTTCGTCGATATATTTATAACTTCTCTCAAAATATTTCCGAACCGTACTGTTCAGGTAGTGTTTCCACGAAACATCTTCATTGCGGCAGTGTGCCAGCCAGGCCATAGCGTAGGCGATCATTTGCTCGGGCAGATAGCCTTTCTTTTGCATTTGCCAGCCATGGCGACTGTGGCTCTGCCATTGCGAAAACTTGAAATAGGAATTACTCATGAAAATACCGAACCCGAAGGCAATAACGGTCAGGTCGGTCAAATATTCGTTGTTGGTTTCCATGCGGTGCTCAGCCAGCAATTTATAGTGTGCAAGTTCATGCGATAAAGTGGCTATCACCCCTAAAGTATCGTTCAGCGTTTCCAGTTTAAGCCATATTTCTTTTTGGCCCAAGCCTTTGTCAATATATTGCCCTGCCGATCCCTTCCAGTTGCCTTTTAAGTTGTCGGAGGGCGTTTCGACAATTCCTGGTGAATAGGCTACCGGTTGTTCTGAGTAAAACATCAATTTTATCTCCCAGGGATCAATGTTCATCAACCCGGCTACACGTTTAAAAATAAACTCCGCATCGGCTTCCGTCCCGTTAAATTGACGGTTAAAATACCGCTTATCGGGGATGATTGTGGGAAGCGAACGGAGATATTCGTCGCCAAACATATCGGCCAGTAGTTGCAGGCCGTTTTCTATCCATTCCTTGTCGGTTTGCGTTACGGGCAGATCACTTTTTTTTTGCCAAAACCAGGTGAATTTTTCTTTTTCTTTCGGAGATGCATCTTCAATCGGTACGTACCAATCCGCGTTTAAACTCATTTGTCCGCAACCACTCCTGCTTCTTAGGCATTGTGTGTCAATGAAAACTTTGCCGCAGCCCGGACATGTGGCGTTTGTTTCGAACGTGTTCCATTTTGTGCGGCACTCATCACACATCCAGCGACAAGTTTCATCCGGCTCCCAACCACATTTAGGGCAACTAACATAGGTTCCGTCAATTATCATCATATGCAAGCCTAAATTAAAAAATTCAGCTTAACAACTTATTAATAAACCACATTTTTTTCGCTAAAGTGGTGACAGGATTTTGTCACTGACAAAATATTGTCAGTAGTCAAACAATTGACAATCAACCTTGTAGCGCTTTGTTGCAGGGTGTTGCACGTGTTGCGCAACGCAACAAAAAGGTCAACATGACATTTATTATTTTAGCGCCAAAAACTTCCGTACAGCACACAAAATCCCGGCTGTTGCTAACCAGGATTTTTTAATTATTGAATTAGTGAATTATTGAATTATTGATTGGCAAAAACCTTTTGGCTTTCGCCTTTTAGCTTTCACCTCAAAAAACCTTTCGCCTTTTACCTTTCGCCTTTAACCTCTCTTCAAAAGTTCCTCCGCCATGGCAGCGCCAATCTCGGCAGGTGATTCCACCACGCGTATGCCGCATTCGCGCATAATTTTCATTTTTGCGGCTGCGGTATCATCAGCTCCGCCAACTATAGCGCCGGCATGGCCCATGCGGCGTCCCGGGGGGGCTGTTTGGCCTGCAATAAAGCCTACTACAGGTTTGGTGCCGTTATCTTTTATCCAGCGGGCTGCTTCGGCTTCCATGCCGCCGCCTATTTCGCCTATCATAATAATGCCATGTGTTTCGGGATCGTTCATCAGCAATTCAACGGCAACTTTGGTAGGCGTACCGATGATGGGGTCGCCGCCAATGCCGATGGCTGTTGTGATGCCTAAACCGGCTTTAACCACCTGGTCAACGGCTTCGTATGTTAATGTACCTGATTTTGAAACTACGCCAACATGCCCTTTTTTGAAGATAAAGCCTGGCATAATGCCGATCTTGCTTTCATCGGCAGTAATAATACCGGGGCAGTTGGGCCCGATGAGCCGCGAATCCCTGTCTGTTAAATATTCTTTCACCATAATCATATCCTTTGTGGGGATACCCTCGGTGATGCATACAATCACTTTAATACCGGCTTCGGCAGCTTCCATTATCGCATCAGCAGCAAAGGCAGGCGGCACAAATATGATAGATACATCGGCCCCTGTTTTCTGAACCGCTTCCTGCACGGTATTGAATACCGGCCTGTCCAAATGGCTCTGGCCACCTTTGCCCGGCGTAACCCCGCCGACAACCTGCGTGCCATAATCAATCATTTGCGATGCGTGGTAAGTACCTTCGTTACCAGTAAAACCCTGAACTATAACTTTAGAATCTTTATTTACGAGTACACTCATTGTGTTTTGAATTTGTAGCGCAAAGCTAAAACTTTTTTGCCCCCTTGCCCCCTAAAGGGGGAATATTTTTGTTATAGAGTTTAGAGATTGGAGATTAGAGATTAGACGTTGGGCTGATTCAAAATATTTCCCCGTTTTGCCGAAACGCTGATTGCAGCTTCTTTCGGACTTCCGGACTTTCGGACTTTCGGACTTCCGGACTTCCAGACATTCCTCCTAATCTCTAATCTCCAGCCTCTAATCTCCTATCCTCAAACTCCCCCTCACTCTTCGCAATCACAACGGTCGCTATCCCATTCCCTATCACATTGGTAATGGCCCGTGCTTCTGACATAAACCTATCGACACCAAATAAGATGGCAAGGCCTTCGATAGGGATTACGTGTAGTGCGGTAAGGGTTGATGTAAGTACAATAAAACCACCGCCTGTTACTGCCGCCGCGCCTTTTGAGGTGATCATTAATATGCCGATAAGCACGGCCTGTTCCTGCCAGCTCATCGGGATATGATAGACCTGGCCAAGAAATATTACAGCCATTGACATATAAATGGTTGTCCCATCCAGGTTAAACGAATAGCCTGTCGGGATCACCAAGCCGACGACCGACCGCGAGCAGCCAAATTTTTCCATTTTTTCCATCATTGCCGGCAGTACCGACTCGGAGGTTGAGGTGCCGAATACGATCAAAATTTCTTCTTTAATAAACTTCAGGTATTTCCAAAAGCTGAACTTGTACAGGTAACAAATAAAGTTTAATACGCCGAATATGAAAAAGATGCAGGTAAGATAAACCGACGCCATCAGCAGGCCCAGTGGCTGCAGTGTTTTGATGCCGTAGGTGCTGATGGTATAGGCCATCCCGCCAAAAGCGCCGATAGGGGCCACACGCATCACGATATGCATGATATTGAAAAATACTTTCGATAGCTTTTCAAACAGCCCGATAACAGATTGCCCTGTTTCACCCATCCGGCTGAGGCCGAAACCGAATAATATGGCGAAAAACAAGATCTGTAAAATATCGCCTTTGGCAAAAGCATCAAACACGTTGGGCGGCACAATATGGGTTATAAAATCAACCCAGTGCATATTGGCTGCAGCTTTCTGATAATCGGCAAGTTTCGAGGCGTCTGCAGCTACTTTATTTACAAAACCATCACCGGGCCGCACCGCATTGGCTACGATGATGCCGATAATCAGTGCGAAAGTGCTTACAATCTCAAAATATAACAATGCCTTGCCGCCTACCCTGCCCACCTTTTTCATATCGCTCATGCCGGCAATGCCCAGCACAATTGTTAAAAAAATAACAGGCGCTATCAGCATCGTTATCAGGCTGATAAAAGTCTGGCTGATGAGCTTTGCTGTGGGACCAAAGGATTTAAAACAAATCCCAACCACCACACCCAATAAAATGCCGGCAATAACCTGGAAATTCAGGCTGCTTAGGAGTTTCTTCATTTAGTAACAAGTATACGATTTACCTGCAATATTTACATGCATGTCCGGAATAAGCGGAAATTGGGGGTTAAAGAGATTTACGAAGTTTACAAAACGTCGTAAATCTTATCGGATAAAATATCCGCCAAAGCAAAAAGCCTCCCGGTTAACTCCGTAGGAAGCATCTGATTTAGTAAACCCAGTACCATTAAATTTTGGTTACCGCACCGGTTAACAAGTCGACCATGAATGATAAGGGTGGATAAAAGCCGGAAAAATTAAGCTGAGCTTTATGATTACCTAAAAACACAATTTCGCCGCTTAAAAAGGAATTTGTGCCATCAATGGCAGTAGTCGAATTCAGATCAAAGGTGCTGGTAGTAAACGTTGCTGTACCTGTGGTTATATCTGCAATACCGCTCGAAAAATTTACATTTAGCCCTGTCAAAACATATTGGCTGCTTAAAACGTGCGATCCCTGGTCGCCACGCGCGATACTGGGATCCGGTGTCACATAAAATGTGTTTTGAATGTCCACATTTATAGTACCATTCATTGAAACGAGTTTATACGTGCTGTCCAAAGCTTTCACAACGTAACTCTGGGCAGCTGAATTGTAATCTGTAAAGCGATAGCCGCTGTCGGCGCTTGTAAAGCTTTCGCTCACAATGTAGCCGTCAAGCACGCCGGCATCACAGTTAAAAACAAAATGAAAGTTGCCTTTATTCGTTTTGGTAGTATCATTTACGGTGAATTTATTATTGAAAGCGGTATCAACTATAAAACCGCACAGCATATTGATACTATTTACGGCGAGGCCGCGAACGTTGCGGTTAAGGCTTTTTGGCAGGCTAATTCCATCATTGATATTTGTGCCGCCATATTTACCGGTTAATGATTGTGCAAGGTTTAAAGCTATCTGGCTGCTTAAAGCCTTATAATCAATCGTCGGTGGTTTTGCAACGGATTTAATCTCGTTTTTTTTGCATGACGCATAAAAAAACACAATTGCTGTTAAAAGCACCAGGGTGCGGGTAAAATTTATTTTCATGATAGAGAAATCCAGTTTCGTGCGATAATAATTTATTGCGATCAAGACATGCAATTAACAGTCCGCAATTGAACTAATGGCGCAATACACGTTTTATTTATAGACTACCTCCTGTGCATAATAAAATCGATAACAACAATATTACTTTCCGATCCCTAAAATGCATTGTACCAGGATGCGGTTTATCAATAATAAATGCCCCAAAATATCGCGGCGGGGTATTTTGGGGCATTATGGGCAAATTGCGATAAATAAATTCGTCCATCCGTTCTCAGCTGCAGACACCTATAAACGGACGGACGGATTTAATATTAGCTGAAATAATTTATTCCGGTTAACTTACAACACCCGTTTGCAGATTAACTGTATATGCCTTACCATTAATGGTAACAGTGGCCATTTGGTTGCCAAGGAAAACGATAGTGCCCTGGTAATTCCAAACGCCTTTGGGGCCGGTTCCGCTTGTGTTGAAAGTTGCCGAACCGCTAACGATATCATCCTCCGCAGGGCTGAAAATCACCGATGTAAACGTATAATCAAAAACTTCGGTGCCGCTTCCTTTGGTACCGGTATTCATTTGATAAGTGATATTTGAATTCAGCGACCCATTGATCGACAAATTTGCATTGTCGTCAGATGGGTTCAGGCTTAGCAAGGTCAAATTTTCGGCTACCTTGTACACAAATGAAAGATCGGGGCTCGCAAGTGTTATATTCAGGTTATCGTTGGTGTTAAATCCGGAAATTACATTGTTGGCGCATGAAAAACTGAATTTGATAGTCCCTGATATTGATGCCGTGCCGCCGTTTGCTGTGCCTGTATAGCTTAAAGTTGTATCAACAGTTAAACCGCAATCGGGGTTTGTTAAGCTTTGCAGCACTTTACCTTTAGTGTGAACGGCAAATGATGTCGGCGAGCTCAAACCGCCTGATAAATCAAAGCCTAAGCCGCCAAACAATGATTGGCTGAGATTAAGCGCAACCTGGCCGGCAACGGCCTGGGGGGCAAGGGCCGGACCAGAAGTTTTAACACTTGATTTTTTACAGCCTGAATAAACAAGCGTAGCGCCGGCAAACAGTACGATCAAAAACTTTAGTTTAAATTTCATATTAATTGGGTTTTTTTATTGCAACAAATATATTACAAATTACCCTTTATTAACTTACTAAAATTGAAAGTTTGATGAATATGCAAGGCGCTGGCAAATCACACCATTGTTTCCTCGTTTTCTATAGTCCGCAATGGCATCAAGGGGGTAAAACAAAAAGCCTTCTCCGCGCATAGCGAAGAAGGCTTTAAATTCTTATTTTATTGGATAATATTATCCGGGCGTTACAACGCCGGTAAGTAAATTAGCATGGAACACAAAGCCGTTGATAGTGATCTTAACTTTGTAATTGCCTAAGAATACAATAGTACCGGTAAAATGGAATATCCCGGCCGAACTGCTTCCATCAGATACAAAGGTAGCTGTACCATCATATATATCTGCTGGGGTTTTACTCAAATCAATTTTCAACCCGCTTAAAACGAATTTATTATGCAGAGAAAATGGGGTTGTGTTCTTTTTGTCGTAGGTAATATCAACCCACGATTTTAACGACCCGTCCAGGGAAATAAGTGTGTTGGCTGCATTTAAACCAGCCACTGAATAGTCTTGAACAATGATGTCAGTGAAGGTATAACCAGGCGCCTTTCCGGCAGTGCGCAAAGAATCGAAGATAGTGAAGCCGGTAGATTTTCCATTTGAACCGCATTTAAAGCGGAATTCAAGATCACCTGTGGTAGTCGACTTAATAGTGTCGCCACTATTATTTTTGACGTTTATTGTCGAATCAATAAAAAAACCGCATACTGAATTCGAATTCAGGCTATTAATCGCACGGCCCGACGTACTGCTGGTGGCAATTGCAGGGGCGCTTATACCATCATTTATACTGGCTCCACCATAGGCTCCGGCTAATGACTGGGCAAGGTTCGCGGCAATCTGGCCGCTTGCAGCCTGTTCTACTGATGTTTGGGCAGTAGGCGCAGGCGCGTTAGCGTTTTTCTTACAAGCTGAATAAAATAGTATTATACCCGTCAGCAGCGCAGGCATTAATTTCAATCTAAATTTCATGACAGGAAGTGTTTTAGTGTTTTTAATAATTTATCGTCTTAAAACTAAGGTATTACAAGCATAAAACAACAAACAAATTGAAAAAAAAACTTTTTTGTGCCTAATACGATAAAAAATTAACCAACAGTAATTCAATGGCTTATGTTTGATTAATTGGCGTTAAAACATTAAAAGCATTCCTCCGCTTTCAACCAAACCAAATCATTTATCAATTTGTAAATTTGCTTTATGAATGCGATATACAATTTTCATAAGGTATCTGATTTGCTTGCATGCGCCGGGCAACCCCGGGAAGGGCAGTTAGCATCAATAGCTGGCGATGGTTACAAAGTGGTTATAAATTTAGGCTTGAGCGACGGCAAATATGCGTTGAAAGACGAAGCCTCTTCGGTAAAGTCGCTTGGATTGGAATATCACCACATCCCGGTATTATTTGATAGCCCGCGGGCAGATGAACTTGCTTCTTTCATCGAACTGATGAACAAACATGCCTGCGAAAAAACTTTTGTGCACTGCGCGGCAAATTACCGGGCATCGGTATTTACCGGCCTTTACCTGTTTGCCGCACATAAACTCGATGAAGAAGGGCTGCAGAACTTTATTGAAGAAATTTGGCAACCGGACCCCGTATGGCAATTATTTTTGGAGGAAAGTTTGGAGCGGTTGAAAAACGGAGATTAGAGGTTAGTGATTGGAGATTAGAGAGCAAAAATTTAACCACTGCCATTTTTAAATCTTTACAACTTACTACAACCCTTACAACTTATTACAACTCTTACAACTTATTACAACTAAATCACTACCATTCTAATAGAGATTTTCTTAATTTCGCCGATTCATCCGCGGGATAAACAAAATGGACTATCAATTTAAAGATATAGAGAAAAAGTGGCAAAAGTTTTGGGCCGATCATCAAACATTTAAAGCCGAAGACAAAACTACCAAACCCAAATATTATGTGCTCGATATGTTTCCCTATCCATCAGGTGCGGGTTTGCATGTTGGCCATCCGCTGGGCTATATCGCCTCCGATATTTTTGCCCGTTATAAAAGGTTAAAAGGCTTTAACGTATTGCATCCCATGGGTTACGATAGTTTTGGCCTGCCTGCCGAGCAATATGCAATCCAAACCGGACAACATCCAGCAATTACAACTGAAGCTAATATTGCTACGTATCGCGGCCAGCTTGATTTACTTGGATTTTCATTTGACTGGAGCCGCGAAGTACGCACCAGTTCGCCCGATTATTATAAATGGACGCAGTGGATATTTATGCAGCTTTTTAATTCCTGGTACAATAAGGATGCTGATAAAGCTGAATCTATTGCGAAACTGGCGGCACATTTTGAACAGAAAGGGTCTGCAGGTATTAACGCAGTTTGCGATGACGAGGTTTTAAGCTTTACCCCAGAGGAATGGAAAGCAATGAGCAACGAGCATCAACAGGCCGAATTGCTAAAATACCGCCTTACCTATCTCCGCGAAAGCACAGTAAACTGGTGCCCTGCTTTGGGAACGGTTTTAGCCAATGACGAAGTAAAGGATGGCTTTAGCGAACGCGGCGGCTACCCTGTTGAACAAAAAAAGATGATGCAGTGGAGCATGCGCATCACCGCCTATGCCGACCGCTTATTAGGCGGCCTCGATACCATCGACTGGCCTGAGCCTTTGAAAGAAATGCAAAGGAACTGGATAGGGAAAAGTGTAGGAGCGCTTGTTAAATTTCAGATTGAAGCCTCACCTAAATCCTCTCCAAAGGAGAGGACTTTAAAAGAAGGCGAGGCTAACTCCCTCTCCTTTGGAGAGGGCCGGGGTGAGGCCATAGAAGTTTTCACCACCCGGGCAGATACCATTTTTGGCGCGACATTTTTAGTGCTTGCGCCGGAGCATGAGCTGGTTAAGTCGTTAACAACACCTGGTCAAAAGAAAGCTATTGACGCTTATATAAACCAGGCAAAAAAGAAATCGGAATTGGAGCGCATGGCTGATGCCAAAACAGTTTCGGGGGCTTTCACGGGCAGTTACGCTGTTAACCCGGTAAATAGCGAAAAGGTGCCGATATGGATTGCCGATTATGTGCTTGCCGGATATGGGACAGGTGCGGTAATGGCCGTCCCTTCGGGCGATCAGCGTGATTATCTTTTTGCCAAACATTATAATTTGCCCATTATACCAATTATCGACATACAAAAAATTGAAACTGAAGCTGATCCTACCAAAGACGGGCGCTATATCAATTCAGGTTTTATTAATGGCTTAACTTATAAAGAAGCTACGGCAGCCGTTATCGCCAAACTGGAAGAAATGGGCGCAGGCAGCGCAAAAGTGAACTTCAGGATGCGCGATGCTATATTCGGCCGTCAGCGTTACTGGGGCGAACCTGTACCGGTCTATTTTAAAGATGGTTTGCCCTATTTGATTGATGAAAAGGATTTGCCATTGGTTTTGCCCGAAGTTGATAAATATTTGCCTACGGAAAGCGGGGAGCCACCGCTGGCAAGGGCGGTTGATTGGAACTACAAACCATCTTCGACCTCTATCACATCCAAAGCCCCCTCTAAATCTCCCCCGGTTGGGGAGACTTTAGCTGCACATGGTGAAGAAGCCTCGCCTCCTCACCTGACCGGGGTGTACCGGGAAACAGCCGATCCTTTTTATTATGAACAATTAAAAGAGTTTAGTTCAGAAAATCGTAAAGAACCAACCGAAGCTGAAAATACCTTGTGGCAGCTATTAAGGAGAGATCAAACCGGATACAAAATAAGGAGGCAACACGCGATAGATCAGTTTATAGTTGATTTTGTTTCCCTGCAAAAAGGTTTAGTTATTGAATTAGACGGCCATCATCACAAGCTAAACAAAGAAGCTGATGATGCAAGAACAGATGTACTGAACTATTTCGGGTTTACTGTAATTAGGTTTACAAATGATGAGGTGTTGAAAAACCCACAAAAGGTTTTCGACGAAATAAAGGAAGTATTAAATTCTTCTCCCGATAGAATAAATCCAACCGTAAGCGGAGCTAAAGTCTCTTCGCCAGCTGCCGGAGGACATTTAGAGGGGGGCCTAACCACGAGCGAAGCTAAAGTCTCCCCAACCGGGGGAGATTTAGAGGGGGCTTTATCCACGAGCGAAGCCAAAGTCTCTCCGCCAGCCGGCGGAACAGATTTAGACGGGGCTAAACCAACTGGACCAAGCTACACCTACGAACACAGCACCATGCCAGGCTGGGCAGGTTCCAGCTGGTACTGGTTTCGTTATATGGACGCGCATAATGATAAAGAGTTTGCATCAAAACAGGCGATTGAGTACTGGAAAGATGTTGATTTGTACATAGGCGGCAGCGAACACGCCACCGGGCATTTGCTTTACAGTCGTTTCTGGAACAAGTTTTTGAAAGACATAGGCGAAGCAATTGAAGAAGAGCCGTTTAAAAAACTGATTAACCAGGGGCATATACAAGGAAGGAGTAATTTAGTTTACCGCTTAATTGATGAAGTGGGTCGGGGTACCAACACGTTCATTTCGCACGGATTAAAAAATAAATATACCACAACGCCATTACACGTAGATGTAAATATTGTAGAGAATGATATTTTGGACATCGGCAAATTTAAAGCCTGGCGGCCTGAATTTGAAGATGCTGAATTCATCCTCGAAAATGGAAAATACATTTGTGGTTTTGAGGTCGAAAAAATGTCAAAACGGTATTATAACGTCGTCAATCCCGACGTTGTAGCAACGCGCTACGGCGCCGATACGCTTCGCATGTACGAAATGTTTTTGGGGCCTTTGGAGCAGAGCAAGCCGTGGAACACCAATGGCATTGAGGGGGTCTTTAAATTCTTACGTAAATTCTGGCGCCTTTTCCATGATGAAACCTGGAATTTTAATGTATCAAACGATGAGCCAACTAAAGCAGAATTAAAATCCCTTCATAAAATTATCCGTAAAGTTGAGGAAGATGTGGAACGTTTTTCGTTCAACACTTCAGTTTCCAGCTTTATGATCGCGGTAAATGAGCTTACTGATCTTAAATGCAATAAGCGATCTGTTTTGCAGGATATGGTGATTGTACTTTCACCATATGCCCCCCATATCTGTGAGGAATTATGGGTATTGCTGGGAAATGAAGCCGGAACTTTATCGTATGCATCCTATCCAAAGTTCAACGCCGCTTACCTGGTTGAAGATGAGTTTGCTTACCCTATTTCCATCAACGGCAAAACAAAGCTGAACCTTAATATATCCTTAAGCCTTGAGGACGAAGCTATTAAAGCCGCCGTCTTAACCAGCACCGACGTTCAAAAATACCTTGATGGTAACACACCTAAAAAGGTGATCGTTGTTAAGGGCAGGATAGTTAATATTGTAGTATAGCAGAGATGTGATGCATCGCGTCTCGATAGCGCCCTTGTTTATGTTATCACCAACAATTACATGAAAAAATTCGTGTACTTGTCCAATTTCCTATGGCCTGTTTGCTATTGGTTAAACAAAGTTTTTTGGTAAAAACTTGTTTACTGTAACGAATTTATGACAGTTTAGGATTATTACGAAATAATCCGCATACGCCTGTAACATTTCATCTATTTTCGCCTCCAATTAGAAAAATCACAGAAAATGAAACGTTTTTATATACTTATCGCAATTTTATGTTCTTTTATCACGGCTAAGGCCCAGTTTGGCGGAGGTTCAACGGTTGTCGGAAAAATATCCGGTACATTGATTGATTCCGTTACCAAACAACCGCTGGATTATGCTTCCGTAGGCTTATACCACAGTGGTGGCAAAAGCCCTATAACAGGTGTTATCACCGATGAAAAAGGAAATTTTAAGCTCAATGACATACATCCGGGGAGCTACAAATTAGCCATTTCGTTTATAGGATATCCTACTAAAATAATTGATCCCATAGTAACTACGGATGCAAAACCCGATAAAAATATGGGGACTGTTTATGTTACGTCGGGAGCAAAAACGTTAAACGAAGTAAAGGTCACCGGGCAGGCTAACCTGGTTGAAACCCATATCGATAAAATAGTTTATAATGTTGAAAAGGACCTCACTGCCGCGGGCGGAAATGCCAGCGACGTTTTACAAAAAGTGCCAATGGTATCGGTAGATCTAAACGGCAACGTCGCTATCCGGGGCGACCAGAATGTTAAGGTGCTGATCAACGGCAAGCCTTCGGGGGCCACAGCGGCAAGCTTAGCCGACGTATTAAAAACCATCCCCGCCGATCAGATCAAGTCAATTGAAGTGATCACCTCGCCATCGGCTAAATATGATGCTGAAGGATCAGCCGGTATTTTAAATATTATCACCAAATCATCAAATATTTCCGGCATCAGCGGTTCAATAAGCGGTGGTTTTGGTACACGACAAAATAACGGGAATTTCAACCTCAATTATAATAAAAACAGGTTCAGCCTGTCTATTAATGCCGGCGGAAACCTTACCTGGCCTCAAACTTCGATAAGCGATTTTAACCAGGATTTCACTGACAGGCCTAATGCGGTATCACAAAGTTCGCAGGGTACCACCCTGGTAAAACGCTACGCAAGTATCAGTTCGGCAACTGCTTCGTACTCGTTCAATGCGTTTAACGATATCACTTCAACGTTTCGTTATACCAAAGGCGGATTTAATACAACTTCTATTAATGCAAGCGATCATAGCACTGCAAATTTCCTGACCAACCCGGATTCCAGCTATGCTTACACATCCAATGGTTACAGCCATAACTCATTTGGCGGGTTTGACTGGACTATGGATTACACGCATAAGTTTAAGAAAGACGGCCATAACATCGTTTTTTCGGGTGAATGGAGCCAAAGCGATATCGTTACAGATTTCACCGACAGATTCACCCCGCAACAGGAACCCAATACGCAGGAAAATATTAATGGCACAAACAATGAGTATACTTTACAGGTTGACTATACAAACCCTGTGAGCAAGGTATTAAAGGTTGAAGCCGGGGGCAAAGAAATTATCAGGAGGCTTAGCGCCGACAACCAGGTTTTTGACCCATCGGGCAATGATTTTGTGTACGACCCTCTGAATTCAAGTACTTACGGTTATCATCAGGAAGTTACTGCCGCCTATACCGTGTTAACTTTTACGCTGCCTAAAAGCTGGTCGATACTTGCCGGTGGAAGGTTTGAGAACACTGCTATCAGCGGCTTTCCCTCAAGCCCGGGCGAACAGGATTTGCAGCCTTTCAGCAGCGACTACCAGATATACATCCCAAGCCTGACGCTGCAGAAACAAATTTCGGCAACTCAAACGCTTAAGTTAAGCTACAGCAAGCGTATAACCCGGCCAAGCTACCAGTTTTTGGATCCTTACCTCAACAAGTCGAACATCCTTGCTCAATCGGAAGGTAATGTCGGTTTG
>Ga0206872_10089_pt1 | contig 27533 bp, 32 predicted proteins | sample Alteio_BWOrgCont_34_FD_152906 | JGI IMG/M metagenome (GOLD analysis project Ga0206872, IMG submission 152906) | Enriched cells from forest soil in Barre Woods Harvard Forest LTER site, Petersham, Massachusetts, United States -... | ecosystem: Environmental > Terrestrial > Soil > Temperate forest >... | reverse complement strand
TTTTAAACGTACTAATTTTTTTAGGATTTCGCATTTAATTTCAGAAATTTGCTGAATGAACAACCTGCCGCCATTAGCCGAACGCATGCGCCCAAAAAACCTGGACGATTATGTGGGCCAGAAACATTTGGTTGGGCCAGGCGCGGTTTTACGCAAGGCCATCGAATCGGGAGCGCTGCCATCCATGATATTTTGGGGGCCGCCGGGCGTCGGGAAAACTACCCTTGCTTATATCATTTCGCAAACGCTCGACAGGCCGTTTTTTTCGCTCAGTGCTATTAATTCGGGTGTGAAAGATGTGCGGGAAGTAATTGAAAAAGCAGCGCAGCTAAAAGCCGGAGGGCAGGCCTTGCCTGTTTTGTTTATCGATGAAATTCACCGCTTCTCCAAATCGCAGCAGGATTCGTTATTGGGGGCTGTTGAACGTGGGGTTGTAACGCTGATCGGCGCTACAACCGAAAACCCATCGTTCGAAGTGATCTCAGCTTTGCTTTCGCGCTGCCACGTGTATATCCTGCAGCCTTTGGATGAGGATGACCTGTTAAGTTTGTTAGAGAAAGCCAAAAAGGAAGATGAGGTAATTCGCACCAAAAATATTGAAATCAAAGAAAATGAGGCGCTGCTCCGCCTCTCCGGCGGCGATGCCCGCAAACTGCTCAATATTTTCGAACTGCTGGCGAATGCTTTCGACAGCAAAAAAATCGTCATCACCAACGACGCTGTTTTGGAGCATGTGCAGCAAAATATGGCGCTGTATGACAAAGCAGGGGAGCAGCACTATGATATCATTTCGGCTTTTATTAAATCCATGCGCGGCAGCGACCCTAATGGCGCAGTTTACTGGCTGGCGCGGATGATCACCGGCGGCGAGGACCCGCTGTTTATTGCGCGGCGCATGCTCATTTTGGCATCGGAGGATGTTGGCAATGCCAATCCAAATGCCCTGCTGCTGGCCCAAAGCTGTTTTGAGGCTGTAAATGTAATTGGTATGCCCGAATCGCAGCTTATTTTATCGCAAACGGCCATCTATCTGGCAACGTCGGCCAAAAGCAACTCGGCCACTACAGCTATTGGCGCAGCTATGGACCTGGTGCGCCAAACCGGCGACCTGCCCGTGCCGCTTCACCTGCGCAATGCGCCCACCAAACTGATGAAAAACCTGGGTTATGGCAAAGATTATAAATACGCCCACAGCTACGAAGGCAATTTTACCGACCTTGATTTTTTGCCCGATGCCATAAAAGGCACAAAAATATATACTCCCGGTCATAACGCAAAAGAGATAGAAACCAAAGAAAGGTTAAAAAAACTTTGGGGTGAACGGTATAAATATTAGGCTTATATATCCCCAATCTCCCGCCAATTTTACCTGGCCAAATTTCAGATGCCCCATCGGGGCTACCCGTTTGTAGAAAAAAACAAAAATACAAATGTGCGCCGTCAGGTGCTACCCTATTCGTGAAGGGTAACCCCTGACGGGGCACACGATGATTTGATTGAAAGTTCTACAAACGGGTAGCCCCTATGGGGCAAAATACACGATGACTAAAACTTTGAGGACGAGAATAATTTGAAGACATTTACCTCATTCCAAACAATCAGTAACTATTGCCCATATTTCATCAACCCAATCCTCATGCTCGGGTTTTAACAGGCAGGATCGGAGGCAGGTTACGTATTGCTCGTCTTTTTCTATACCATTCCAATGTTTGGGTAACAGACGTACCGGGTAATTCAGCAAGGCCAGGTGCAGGTTTTTTGAAGCGGCTTTTTCAAAAATTTCCTTTGAAGATTTACTTATCTCACTAACCAATTTTTTATTGGCTGCCCATATCACAATATCAATTTCGGGCTGCTGCAGCGGAATAAACCTTTTATCGGCCGCTATTTTATTATAAAGCTTTACGGCTGCGTTATGGCTGCTATTTATCCTTTTTGAAAAAGTGCCGCCCTTTACCAGCGGAAACAGCTTTTGCGTGGCCCATAAACCCACCGCCGCAGCTCCCGCCCGCGAACATTCCAGTGAGATTTCACCTAAATGCAATTCGGTGCTGCTAAAATAAGTGTAGGGCGAATCGTGCTTATAATACCGGCCCACTTCGGGGTTTTTAAAAAGAACACAGCCGCAACCGTAGGGCTGCAGCCCATGTTTGTGCGGGTCAACCACTATACTATCGGCATTTTGCATCAATGCGTATTTTTCAGCAGTACCGGCAGATAAGTTGTCTGCCAGCCGGAAGTAACCGCCGTAAGCAGCATCGAGATGTATCCTGAAATCATATTTTTTTTGCAGTTCCAGTATTTCGGGCAGCGGGTCGACCGAGCCGGTGCCTGTGGTGCCCATGGTAACCACCACCGTCCCGATATTTGCTTTTTTTAATTGCGATTCCAGCTTATTCAAATCCATTTCGCCGTTTTTGCTGCAGCCTATCTTTTGAAAACCTAAGCCGAGCACATGGGAAATCCGTTCGTGTGTATAATGCGCCATTTCGGATGCGGCGATCTTCTTTTTTGGGTGGATATTACCGGCTATCCAAAGTGCTTCGAGGTTTGCAAACGTGCCGCTGCTTGTTAGGTGACCAAGGTGTTTTTTCCATCCAAACATCAGCGCAATTTCGGCCACTGCCTCTTTTTCCATCGCCGAGCTTGCCCTGCCGCCATCAAGCGCGTGGTTATTGGGGTTTATCCACATGGAGAGCATATAGGCAAGCCTTGCGATTTCGTGCGGCGGTTTCAGCATTTGCCCGGCATACAGCGGATGGTGATAGGGAAAATTATCCTGCATTTTTTGGGCTACTTCCATTAAAATCCCCCCCATCTCGCTGGGTATCTCCTGTTCAAATGAGGGCAGACTGGCAAAACCTTCGGATAATTTGTCGAGCGCCTTTTGCAGGATTGCCAGCGAAGTTTTGTTATACATGGTTTGGTTTATTTAGAAAAGTGAAGATAACAAAAAACATTTTTGCTGGGCTGTGGTCAAGAAGATGGTTATCCTTGGGCGGAAAGAATTAATTTGATATATTTAATTTTATATGGGAAAACACCGCCGGCCTCACATTTTTAGCCCGATTACAGCGGGCTGCCTGATGATTTGTTTTTGCTTAAAGGTATCCGCCCAGTCACCTATGGATTGTGATAAGTTGCTAAAGCGGGAAATAACAGCAGATTCTGTGCAATTCATGATAAACAATATAATGCGTGCAGATTGTTTTGGACTGGATAGCATTGACCTTAAAGTATTTGGCAATGGACCTGTTTTAGGCTCTATTTTGGTGAAACTGATCTCAAACAATAATGCCAAAGTGACCTATGCCGATTTGTTGACTCAAATAAATAACGCAAAAAAAGATACCGGTTATTTATCTATCCGCAAAGTTATCATAGCTCAAAATATGCTTGAAGCGACAATTGCTTCGGCAAGCACCTGGGAAAAAAGCAAGGATATGTTAGCGCAAATTGGTACAACGGCAATCGAAATTGAAAATCTTCACCAGTTTATGCTGCAAAACCAGGATAAAAATTGGAATTACAGGCAGTTGGTCGTTATTTATAATGAAAGAGAAAAGAATTCTAAAACGAGCACAAATGAAAAAGCAGATACGTCAGATATAAATGCTGTTAAAAACTTAAGGTCCGTGTATTCAAAATATTGCGATACAAGTAAGCTCATAAAATTTGGCGAAAATCAGATTGCATTCAGCGATTATTTATGCGGCCTGGAATGTGGTAAAAAAATGCATAAAGCATGTTTAATATTTTTCAATGCGCATTATAGCGTTAATAGCAGAGGACTTGAATCTTTGATGGTCTATAATCCGCAAATAAACAGCTATTTGAGGGAAAATTACATTGTCGTTAGCCTAATGGTTGACGATAGAGCCATGCTCCCAAACTCAACAAAAACAATTGGTGAAGTAAATAGCGATTTAGAAACAGAAAAATTCAAAGCCAATTACCAGCCTTTTATTGTTATAATTGACCAAAACGGTAATATCAAAAGAAGTATGGGTAGCACAGATGATAGCACTATACTCCTGCACTTTTTAACTAAGCAAGACTAATTAAAAATCTTTATTCACCCTATCGGGCAGTATTGGATGAATGATTTTGTGATGCGCAAGGAATTGTTAATTATGCTATTCAAATTTATTAAGCCCCTTACTTTTAAAATCATGATATAAATCGATCATTTGAGGATTTGGCAATTCTACCTGTATAATTTTTATCGTACTATTGAATTGCGGCGGTTTAATAGCTCCCGAATAAACATATAAAAATAGGCTATCATGTGAAGTTTTATAAAACAGAAAATCAGGATCTTTAAAAACCAAATTATGTACGCTATCTATTTCTGATTTGCTATTTGTTGATAATTGTACAACCTCGTGATTAGCTGAAATACCCCAGGTTTTTGATTTAAGATATAGTTTTATACTGTTGTCAGTAAAACCAATCTCCTTTATGTTATAGTCCGGCTCAAAATTAGGAAAGGCGTAAATAAAGCCGATCCAGAGCATGACTACTATCAGCGTAGCCAAAAATAATCCAATATACAATTTCTTCACTTTCAACTATGCTGCTTAATTATTGAGCTGCTACTGGTTTGTTTATCTTTCTTCCCCTAATTATCATATAAATCCCATAACAAGTTGTTGCAATGGTAAGGCCTATTCACACTACAATTCACCTTTGTCACAATATATCTTGTCAATGAGATTAGTATCTATTTTAATATTATTAGATTTTAACGTATCAATTAACGCGGCGTAAATTATTTTGCTTTTTTTATCAAATTTCAAGTTAGCATTGTTCGTTATGATATATAAATCAATAAAACTTACATTGCCTTCTTTCGTTGGGCACAAATTAATTCTTTCAATTCCAGTAATAGAATTTATTCTGTTTTTTCTCAAATAAAATGGCCTAAAAGTACCGTTTTGCACAACTTCGCCGTCATAACCATAAGCTACCCAATTACCTATCGGAATTCCGTTTTGAACATTAATTTCATTCAAGACTTGTCCTGATTCGAATTTTGAAATAACAATTCCTGAAAACGGTATCTTTTCTTCTTTGTAATAATATTTGTTGTGTAATATCCTAAGGTCGCTAATTTGAACTTTATGATTGAAGCATCCGATCAGAAGCAAAGAAATTATTAAATATTTTAATGAATTCATTTTTTTGCTTTCATTGTTTGTTGTGGAAGTAATGGATTTGAGCCGAACTAATTACGCCTGTTTTCTATTTCAATTTTTTTAATCGCGGCATCAAATTTTAAACTGTCGCCACCTATTGGTGCTTCAAACGAATGCCCAAGGTTTATAAGCTTATTTTTGGATGTGATTCGGTAAAATGAACAGAACATAGATCGGCCGCCAAGTGCGGTACTTGTAATAATGTTCTCAGTCGCGTTTATCTCGGGATTCGCTAATTTTTCAAAACCTTTTATACGTATGAGCTTATGTGACTCAGGGTAAACAAGATATAGATAATACGTGGGATTAGCGCAGCCCCCTGTTGTATTAAAAATTAACAGGTCCTTAATATGGTCGTTATTGAAATCTTTAAATTCCATGTAACCTCCATTCCTGATGTACAGGCTGTCTTTTAATAGTATTTTGGCTTGCCCATCTTGATTCTTTTCCAGGGTCAAAATGGCGTTGGCCTTTGTTTCGTCGTCTGACCCCTTATTGATATTATGGAGTTTTAGTTTATAAGCAGTGTCACCAAATAAAATAATGACGCTATCATAAATAACTTTGTTAGGGGCGTGAGAAGGATTAACTGCAGTCCGATTTATGGGTGTTGTCTGGATTTTAACTTTATTTTTTCGCTCACAGGAGTAAAATAACAAAAACCAAAGAATCATTAATAACAATCTTCTCATAATTTATGAGATTTCACAGACTGTACTTGCTCTGGTAAATGCCGTCCGTGTACCATCATATACCCCCCATAACAACTCGTGGCAATTGCAATCCCTATTCCCACAAATGCCATAGATGCGCTTTCCGTAAACGTTTTATTCAGCACAAAAACAATTGCTAAAATGGCGATGACGGTGCTCCAGGTGGCAAGGTAATAGTCAACGGTGCGCTTAAACACTTTTGCCAGCGGATAAAAATGCAGGCCAACAACCAATGCCATAACCGGGATCACAAGGTCGGGGTGGCCAAGGTTGATAACTACATTAATGGCTATGAAAATGCCTAAGCCCTCGACGCCAAAAATTATCCCGAACCATTTTCCCATTTTCTTTTCTTCAGCAATGTCAGCTTCGGAAGTAAGTTTTGGGAAATACTTAGCTATCCGAAATAATTTCACCGCATTTATAAGAAATACAATACTGAAGACAGGGAAGATCAATAATATCAACCAATAAATACGCGCATGTGAGCCGCCGAATGCAATGCCGGCCCATAGCAATGTAAAAAAAGCCATCATGCAAAGGCCCGTTGCAATGCCTTTTACCGCGACGTCAGGTATAATATGTGGCTCTGTTTCCATGTTCAGGCTTTTTATCGCTCCAATTTCGCTACTCTTTTCGGCGTATCCGTCCCTGCGACTATTGTACGCGAACTCAGCGCAATGGCCCGGATGGCCGCCACTATATTGCCGACATCCAGTGTGCTGAATTCGTCTTTTACGGTATGATAGTATTTATCTATATCAATCTGGTCGGTTGATATGGTATGTGCGGGTACGCCTACGGCGGCCAGCGAAGCATTATCGCTGCGGTAGAATAGATTTTGCTGCGGGTACGGATCGGGGTAAAATTTAAAGGCGGTGCCCTCCAGATTTTTTTGAAGGATGGTGCCAAAATCCGACCGCTCGAAACCGGTAATAAATGCCGAGTTCTCGCCAAATTTTGATGCTTTGCCTATCATTTCAATATTAAACATCGCCACCACTTTATCGGGGTCAATAGTTGTCGCGAAATGTTGTGAGCCGTATTCGCCTATTTCCTCGGCGGTAAAGGCCACAAAAACAAGGGTGCGGGCATTGTTATTCAGCTTTTTAAAATACCGGGCCAGCTCAATTACAGCGGTTGTGCCCGAGGCGTCGTCATCCGCGCCGTTGGCTATGCTGTCACCCTGCACGGGTTTCAGTATACCCAAATGATCATAATGGCCCGAAAAAACCACGTACTCATTTGGTTTGGTTTTACCGGGGATAATGCCGGCAACATTAAATAATGGCAGATGTTCCGATTTACCGGTATAGCTCACATCAAACGATTTTATATCATCGTGCTTGCCCAGCACAAAAACAAGCGCCTGGCTGTCATTTCCCTTATTGGTAACGGTGCCTTTTTTTAACCGGTCTTTTAAAGAGTTAAAAATTGCTGTAAACTGCGGGTCCACCAGGATCAGCATTTTTTTACCGCTCTGCGTGTATTTTCTGTATTCCGTACGGAAATCTTCACCGGCGCTTAGCTTAACAATTTGTACGTCGCCGTTATTGGTCCAGGTTAAAGCGGCAGCGCTTGTATTGGTAAAAACGCTGTCGGGCGAAATTATTTTGCCGTTAATATTCACCATGGTTTTAACAGCGGTGATCCGCGTCATGGTAAAGTTTTGGCGAAAACCAGCATCGCCGTCAAATGGCAGCAAACCTATTTGTTTATACTCGCCTTCAATAAAACGGGCGGCCTTTTCAATTCCGGGGGTAAAAGTGGCGCGGCCCTGCATGTCATCAGCCGAGAGGGTTTTAATAATGCGTTCCACATCAACTTGTTTGATGAGCGTATTTACATCCTGGCCAAAGGCGTAAAATGAAATGGTAAACAAAAATAAGGCTGCAGCTATTTTTTTCATGTCCTGGTTTAATAATCCGTTTTCTCAAAGGTAAAATTTTCCGATAAGGATTTTGGGTAAATGTTGAACTGCCTGAAGATTAATGATCGACAAGCGTTATTTCTTTTCATAAAATACTTTAGCTAAATTTGTAAAGCAATTCACAAAACGGCAAAATAATAGTTATATGCAAACGCAAAATGTATTTATCGCCCATCCTTCTACTACAGAGCAAGTAAAAGCGCTTAAAGCATTTGTAAAGGCGCTTAACATTAAGTTTGAAATCACTACGACTGAAAAGCCCTATAATCAGGAGTTTGTGGACAAGGTATTGCAGGGGGACGAAGACTTTAAAGCGGGAAAAGGTAAAAAAATTACCATGGATGAGCTGAACAGTCTATGGAAATAATATACCTTCCCAAAGCCGACGAGGACTTAACCTTTTGGATCAATTCGGGCAATAAGGCCGTCTTAAAAAAGATCGCACAACTTACAGACGCCATTATTCAAAACCCCCATCAGGGCATCGGTAAACCCGAAGCGCTAAAATATGCACTCGCAGGCAAATGGTCACGCAGAATAACCGATACACACCGTTATATTTATCAAATTGAAAACGATACTTTAAAGGTATATTCACTAAGAGGGCATTATTAGAGGCTAAAATAGGTAAAGCCTACATATTAAATAACGAAGGCCGGTTCGCGGCCCGGCCTTATCTTTCTATCAAGCTTTTCGTTATTTCGGCTAAGCAACACGCTTAGCCGGGCGGGGGGTACACTACTTGATTATTACATACTCCCCTGAATAATCATCAGGTATAATTTTATAATTGTTTATAAAGAAATAATACATTATTGAGTATACATTTTTAGATGTCATATACTGCTTTTTGATAGCAAATCGACCCTTATTTATTATTTCGCAATATTTACTTTCAAATTTGAACATCGGTAAATTATTATAATCACGCTTTGTTTTTTCGTCGATTACAAACTCTAACACTCCTTTTTTCTTTAGGATTTCATTGTCTATTGATGTTGTCTCATTCAAAGTACCCGAAAGAAAAGCCTTGAAGTTCATATTGCTCTTTGCATAAGCCTGTTTGTAAATGTCATGTAAGGTGATTATATTCAATCTGCCTATACGGTCATTAGAAGACTTAACAAACAGAAAAAGGGCAATATCAGGCGAAGGAATACTGAAATTAAAAGACGACAATTCTTTTATCGTTTGTTCTTTGATTTGTATTTTTTGGCTGTTACTTCCAACCGCGACAATAAAAATTAAGACGAGTGCGTTTTTCATGTTGTCTGTTTCTAAATGCTCTGGCCCATAGTTAAATAGGGTTAGTTAAGGTTAGTCCAAAAAACTTCCGAAGTCTTCAAAACTTCGGAAGTTTGAGCTATGTCCTCTTACTGCGCCTTCGAATTCAACCAACTATTCCTGAAATCCTGTTCCTCCTTTGTCAGTTTTTTGCCGGCTTTTTCAAAAGTAACAACTTCAAAGGCCGGGTTTTCTTCTAACGTTATGGTTGTTTGATGATCGCCGGTGCGGTTTTTATAATCGACAACAATTTTGTCGCCAACATTTTTGCCTGCAACAATATCATTAAAACCCTGGGCGTCTTTTATTTCCTTGCCGTCGGCTTTTAAAATAATATCGCCGGCATCCAGGCCTGCTTTGTAAATTGGTGTAGCCATCACCGTACTGGATAGTATGGGTAAACCGGTGGCGCCTTCGGCACGTGCTTGTCCCGCCCGGCCCCGCCCGGCGGTTGCAGATAGCGGCCCGGCCCATGCTTTCCCGGCTTGCGCTTTGCGCAATACTAAACCTGCCTTTGCCAGCAAAGCTTCGTAATTGTTTTTATCGGTGCCATAAATATATTTATTGAAAAAATCGGCGGCAAACTTTGGGTTTTTGGTCACTTTGGCCAGGTCGCTTTGCAGGTCGGGAATGGTATAAGGTTTCATTACTTTTCCCCGGTCGAGCCAAACAGTGCGCATATAATCATCCAGGGTTAAATTAAATTCACTGCGCAACCGAAAGTCAAGCGCCAGGGCAATTGCGCCGCCGTAGGTATAATAGCTCGTGAAAATATTATTATCATTATTAGGGTCGATAGACACCCCGGCATCTGCAAATACCGAGTAACGGCTCATTTGAGTTGGCGGATATTTTGCCGCGCCGGGCGTATTTAATACCTGGTTTACCAGGCCGCCTATTGTACGCGTATATTCATCAACAGTGTGAAAGCCTGCGCGCACCAGCAGCAATTCGCCGTAATATTGGGTAAAACCTTCGGCAAACCAAAGTTCGCTGCTCATATCGGCGTGTGCAAAGTTAAACGGCTCTAATGATTTGGGGCGGATACGCTTCACATTCCAGCTGTGAAAATACTCATGCGAAAAGGTGCCCAGCAACCTCACTTCGTTACCCTCAACTTTGGCAACAGGCTGTACAATGCAGGTGGAGTTGCGGTGTTCCATACCATCGCCTGATGTGGTGGGATAAACATCATCCAAAAAAGTATACTCGCCAAAATCGTACGATGGCAGTTCGCCGTATACCGCTTTTTCTTCGAGCACCATTTTTTGCACCATCTTCCCAAAATTATCAATCACCGGCTGCGCATCATCAGAGTGTACAGTTAAGTTAATTTTCTCGGTTTTACCATCGGTATTTACAACCGTCCAGCTGGTTTCTTTAAAATTCGAAAGCTCAGTTGGGCTGTCCATCATGTATTGCAGGTTAGGCGCGCTGTAAACGTTGTCGCCCTCATGTTTCAATTGTGTGGCCACCTTCCATCCGTATTTATCCAGATCGTTAAATTCAATCTTCGCGGGCCGCTCTTCCTGGCCGGGTACCCACATAAAAACGGCAGGCATGTTCAGGTGGGCATGACTGGGGTCTATGCTGGCATAAGTACCGTCGGTCCAGTTGCCAAATAAAGTATAGTGGATAACAACGGTTTCCGGATGGTCTTCGGCAAGCTGGAATACATCGCCTTCAGTTTGTTTTAACGGCACCGCTGCGCCGCCCGCATCGGTTGCTGTAACGTTGTAAACATTTTTGCCGAATTCGTGCGTTGCATAACGTCCCGCCGATGAACGGCTCATCCTTACAGTAAACACCCCAAGGGGCGCTTTGGGTACGGTCATTGTTATTTCGGCCTCATGATGTACCGCATTGGGGAATGATATGGTATAAAAAATTACCTTTTGTGCATCCTGGGCCAAAGACACAGATACAAAAAAACAGGCTAAAGCGAGTGAAAATACTTTTTTCATTGATATAAAATTTAACAGCGCTCAAATTACTATTAAATCAGGAAAAAAATAGTTGATTGAGTTAGATTAAGTTGATTGGGTGAGTGGTTGGGGAAAAATGGTTGACTATGTTTATTAAGTGATTAGGTGATCGGTTTATTATTAACTTAATCAACCCAATCCAACTTAATCAACTTAATCAACCCAATCAACCAACCTCAATCATAACTATGCCGCTCCAAATCATAATCAGATTGTGCCGAGATTATCTTTTTGCGCTTTTCAACCTCGCGGTCGAGGTGATGATCGTAAACGTTATTGGTTACTTCAATATTCCGGTCTTTTTCTCTTTCGGCATAATGAATATCGGCTTCTGATAACTTTGAAATAGCTACGTCATAGGGGCCTTTTGGCGACATCAGTTTTACGAATACAGGCAAACATTCAAACAAAATAAACAGGAAACTGATAAACGATTCGGCAAGATAAGTATCAAGGTCGCGGGTGCCGTTTTCATTGTAGGATAGCTGGCCGAGCGCCCAGTTTCGGTCCGAAAAACCGGCCACATTTGCCAGGCTGTCGAGTTGGTGATCGCTAAACAGCCGTATGCTGTTCAGGCCTTCATAATCTTTACGGGCGCTCAGGTATTGGTCCATCTTGTCCTCGTCGTCCATAACACTTTTCAAACGGTCTTCCTTTTCCTGCAGCACGGTTTGTTTTTGTTTTGCATAGGTGCCGTAGCCCTGGATGCCCGATGTCTGGTCGGTTTTATCGCCAAAAACTTCCTGGTTTAATTGCGAACGCCCATCATTTACAGCCGTCTCCAGCGAATCCTTTGCCCGTTTCAGTTCTTTGTATTTACCCAGTTCCATAGCATATTTTTCAGTATAGGTTTTTTGCAGGGTATCTATCTTACGGTGCTGCCCCTTTAAATAGGCTGTTTTTAATTTCTGGCGTATCTCTTTATCAAATATTTTCAGTTCAAGCGGTCGCGATATCACAATCCCTATCATTATAGCCAGCAAAATACGCGGCGATGCCTGTAATAACTGCTGGTTGGTAGTACCCTGTTTGTCAATGCTCGAAACAATATAGCGGTCGAGGTTAAAAATAGCGGTGCCCCATATGAGTCCAAACAAAACGGCGAAAACCGGTGCAAAATCGTTCCCGGCAAAAACAAAGTACATGGCATAACCGCCTGAAAGCGATGCAAATAATGCCGTGAAAAATATGGTGGCCCCAATGCCTACATATTTATTATGCTCGATGGGGTATTTTTTTAATGTGCCGATATGCGCTCCCGAACAGAACCAAAAAAAACGGGTGACTTTCTTCATCAATATAATCCTTCAATTTATAAACATATTATAAACGCCTTTAGGTAGTTATTGTTACAAAAGACAGACCTAAATATTTGCCATAGGTTATTAACTTTGAAAATATTTTATATTTGAACATGAAAGAAATAAGCGTACAGGAGCTAAAAGAAAAAAAAGACAGGGGCGAAGATTTTCAGTTGATTGACGTCAGGGAAGATTTTGAATATGAAATGTCGAACCTGGGCGGCGTGCTGATCCCTTTGGGCGGCATTTTAATTGAAGCTGAAAAAATAGATAAAACAAAACCGGTTGTTGTAATGTGCCGCAGCGGCAAGCGCAGCGCGGCAGCCATAATGCAGCTGGAGCAACATGGCTTTACCAATCTTTATAACCTGCAGGGCGGTATTTTGGCCTGGGCCGCCGAAATAGACCCCACAATTAATGTTTATTAGCCATGGGGAAAAAAATGCTGCTCAATACGCTGTATACCATCGGTATATTTGTGTCCATTATTGTAGGTTATAATTATGGCATTCAGCAAAAGCCGCCCCAATATGGATATATAATTGGCGCTGTAATAATAATAGCTATATTTATCACGCTTAAGATCCGGCTCCTTCAAGAAATAAAAAGGGCCCAAAAACCTTAATCCCACATTATTATGCTTATTGCAATTTTAGGTATCATTATACTCGTAGTGGGTGTAGTGCTCAAACGTTCGCCCGAACCAGGCAGCCATTTTGCCGGTATTGTTAAAACCGTAGGGCTTGTAGTTGTGTTTTTAGGCTTAGCGCTGTCCAGCATTAAAATTATTGACAGGGGAGAAGTTGGCGTACAAATACTTTTCGGCAAGGTACAACCTGTTGTATTAGAAAGCGGCCTGCATTTCATTAACCCGGTGGTAGAAGTGGATACGCTAAGTGTGCAGGTGCAAAATTACACCATGAGTTCAAAAGACAGCGAAGGGCAGGTCAAGGGTGACGACGCCATTCGTGTATTATCTTCAGACGGGCTGGAAGTTACTATCGATCTTTCTGTATTGTATAAAATAAACCCCGACAAGGCGCCATTTATCCTGCAAAACATCGGCTCCAATTATGAAGATAAGATCGTAAGGCCGGTTACACGTACCGCCATACGTGATAATGCCGTAAATTACCAGGCCGTGGACCTTTATTCAATCAAAAGGGAGGAATTCCAGGCCAAGATCAATCAAACTATTTCGCAAAACTTTGAGAAGAACGGGTTGGAATTACAACAGATACTGGTGCGTAATATCTCTCTGCCAGCTTCGGTAAAGGCCAGCATCGAATCAAAGATCAATGCCGAACAGGACGCCCAAAAAATGCAGTTTGTTTTGCAGAAGGAACGCCAGGAAGCCGACCGTAAACGCGTGGAAGCACAGGGTATTGCTGATTATCAGAAAATCATATCACAGGGCTTAACCGCGCAGCAGCTGCAATATCAAAGCATCCTTGCACAAAAGGAAATCGCCCTGTCGCCAAATACCAAGATCATTATTATGGGTGGCGGAGGAAAAGGCAACCCGATAATGCTGAGTGATAAGTGATAGACACGAATTGATTGACACGAATTTCACGAATAAGGTCGAATTTTCACGAATGGGGGTACAATAGCTGCGACAACTTTTAAAAAGTTGTCGCAGCTATGCGTTTAGCCGGCCTTCATGGCGGGTTGGGTTACTCGTGGAAATTCATGACAATTCGTGAAATTCGTGCGGATTCTATTGGTGAAAATTAGTGTTCAATTCATTACCTTTGATTATTGTGAAAGAGCTAAAAGACCACATTGAGCAAATAAAAGCATTATGCAACACACATAATGTTAAATCGCTGTTTGCTTTTGGTTCTGTTGTTTCGGATAAATTAAAACCTGAAAGTGATATCGACCTGATAGTTGATATTGATAGCAAAGACCCGATTGATTATTCAGATAATTACTTTGCCCTAAAGTTTCAGTTGGAAGATATTCTTAAGCGGCCTGTCGATTTGCTGGAGAATAAAGCCCTCAAAAATCCATTCCTAAAAAAGCAGATTAACAGTACCAAAGTGCTTGTTTATGGAAGATGAGATTAATTCATGGCAATGAAGAAACCCTGGTTATTTAGCTTTTCGTCAATATTGTTCGTTTGCACTTTTTTTTGCAAGGTGTTTGGTCAAGATATAAAGGATATTCAACTCGGTCCGCAAGCACCCATTTTAAATAATCGTGCCCTCCTTGCATTTCCTTTGGAGTCAAAAAACGTCGCCAGATCAGGCGGACTTACGTCGGCAGATCCAAGTCAAAATCAAGAGACAAGAATCATTTTTGATATTGGCAAGGAACGGATGGTTTTTTTTGCAAAAGAAGAATACAAATTATCGGGTGGGGATCTATTTTCGGAAGTTTCGAAAGGCAAGGATCAATCTAATTTCAAGAACCAAATTCTGATAGACAATAAACAATTACTATCTATTCTATCGACGCCAAATGTAGTGGACTCAATAAATGACGCAATTCTGATCAATAAACTAATTGTAAAAACACGGGATAATTCAATATTTAGCGTTGGAGCCTATATAAGCCCCAGCGCTTTTAAGGACAGGGAGCAGTTTACTGAATTATCAAAAAGAGTTTTTAACACCCTTGTTAAAGGCACTCGCACTAACAACAGAAATGAGCATACTGAAACGATAAATATATTTGGCACTAAAAAAAGTTTTAAAATAAAACTACCCTTAAATTATACGGTAACAGTTGATAAAAAATATGACTTTCAAATAATACGGTTTCATAAATACACCGATTACATTGATACGAATTGGATTGATGCAATATTATACACTGGCGGTTTCCCATGGACAAGATATGAGGACCTTGGATTCGACATAAATTCTTCTCAAAAAATTCCAGGCAAGTTTTTAAATAAAACAATTGAATGGACGACATTTTTTGATAATAAAAAAGACGTCTTTTTAAGAGAACAAAAAATTCCTGCCGATGATATTGAGGAGGGCTTAATAGTGTATATTACGATGGAAAGCAATCAAAAAAGTTTGATTGAAGAAGTAACAAGAGTCATGGAAGAAATTACGCTATCTCAATAATTCTATTCCTGGTAGAAATGTTGAGTTTCGCATCGTATGAATAAAATTGTCGTTACTTTTCTATATTATTTCATCGCATTTGTGTTGGTCTTCCTCGCGCATAAAATCGATCCAACCAATTTGGCCGGGCCGGGACTGGATTTATTGGTTTATCCTGTAGTTTTTATCGGATGCGTTGTATTGCTTGGCAGGTCTTTTTATGTCGACAAAGGTTTAAAAACATTTTGGCTAATAATATCGATTCATCTGTTAGGTTTAGTCTGGCTGGTACTTATATTATTTATCCCAGCAAATATTTGGTAGTTGAGTTATAGCGGTGGTTAACCTATAACCGCAGATTTCTTTTTAATTCGTGTCCATTCGTCCTTATTCATGAAAATTCGTGCCCTCTTCATCAATTTTAATCTATAGTTTTAATACTAATTGCAAATAAGCCCCAAATTAGCAGTGAAACCACCATAACAATCAACAAGGAAACTAATACAGCTTTAAGAATAATCACTATATAGTCCCGTACTAATAATTGTGGAGCTTTTTGCTTTTGTTTGTTTCGATAAATAAAGAAAAATATTATAAATAATGCCGGCAAAACCACAAAAGCGAGGCATTTCCCAATTACAAGAAGGAGCCATGCAAAATAAATACCCTCCTGAAGTATAATCATAAAGTTTCCATGATTTAAGTTAAATAAAAGCACGTAAACTTAAGGAAAGCACTTTGTATTTCAAAGTTAACTTGTGAGTGAAAGCTTCAATTGAATATTTTAAAATCTAATAATTCTCGAAAAATCGTTAAATCAGCTTCAATCCCAGCCCAGGGCTATCGTCCAACACCCATTTGCCATCCCTAAACCCCGGCATTTTATAGGGATTGTTGCTTGTTAAAAACGGCCCGTCCAAATCGGCCCAGTCACATTGAGGGGCAAGGGCTATGCCGGCAAGTGTCGCGCAGCTGGTTTCGCTCATACAGCCGATCATCAGTCTTAAACCGAGTTCCCTGGCTTTTAATATCATTTGATGCGCCTCATACATCCCTGCCGATTTCATCAGTTTTATATTGATGCCATGATACACGCCTTTGGCTTTTTCAACATCGGGTAAGCGCTGCACCGATTCATCACCGATAATAGGTATCGGGCTGCGTTCTGTCAGCCAGGCATTGCTGTCCATATCCGTTTTAAGCATCGGTTGTTCTATCAGTAAAACGCCTTGTTGATGCAGCCAGTGGCACATATCCAAACTTTGCTGCAAATCGGTCCAGCCCTGGTTGGCATCAACAAACAATGGCAGATTGGTGACGGACCGGATGGTTTTTATCAGTTCCTTATCACTATCCCTACCTAATTTTACTTTAATTATTTTGCAATTGGGGTTTTCTTTTACTTTTTGGATGATCACTTCGGGCGTATCAATACCGATTGTAAAACTTGTTGCCGGCATTTTTGCGGGATCGCTTCCAAGCAATTGCCAGCAGGGTTTTTGCTGCAGTTTGCCATCAAGATCATGCAGGGCAATATCGATGCCCGCTTTAATTGCAGGGTTGCCGGGGGCTATGCTATCCAAATAATTTATGACCGTTTCGAAATCAAATGGATATTTAAATTGGGCGGCATCAACTTTGCTTAAAAAATCTGCGGCACTTTCAAAACTCTCGCCCATATAAGGGACCATGGATGCTTCGCCGTAGCCGGTTTGGCCGTCATGCTCTATCTGTATTAGCATAATCGGGGTTGAGGTGCGCGAAAATTTGGCTATGGTAAAAGCATGCTTTAACAGCAGTTCGAAGGGTTGGTAAGTCAGTTTCATGTTAAAATCAAAGCTAAAATTTTCTCAGTGATTTTGACATGTGAAGCCCTTAAAATCACTTGTTCAAATTGCATGGCGCCGACTTTACTCACCCCGACTTTGCTTCGTTCGTCGACCCTCTCTGCAACAAGTTGCAAAGAGGGTGAAAAACATCCTAAACCCTCTTTATGGCTTGCCATAGAGGGTGATCGAGCGAAGCGATGATCGGGTGAGTCAACTACGCGAGCGGCCTTTGCGACTGCCATGTAGTAGCCCATTGGTCATTTTAAATTTTTGATTCTTATCTTTGCGGCCATGCCCGATCAAATTTACAACCCCTTTACTACTTTCAATTTCAGCAACCGCGACTGTTTTTTAACCGGGGAAACTTTAACTTCAAACGAAGAAAAAATGCAGGTTTTCCCGCAATGGCTTATGAGCCGGTATAAGCTGGAAGATCAGTCGTTTAAACTGCTTGATGAAAGCATGGCAACCTATAAGGATTTAAAAATACCATGTGCTGCACATATCAACGAGGCTTTTATTGAACCTTTGGAGGCGGAAACAGCCGCAGCTTTTGACCAGGGCTATGAGGCTATCAAAAATCTTGATGACCTGAAATTATTTCAATGGGCGGGCAAACTGCTTTACGGCATTATATTTAACGAAATACAAAGCGGCATAAAACTGCAGCATTCAAAGGGTGAGGAGTTTAATATTTCGCAATCCCTTATCCATAAATTCAGCAACCTGCACCTGATGCTGCAAAGTCTTAATTTACCCATTATTTTTGAGGGCTTTAAACCTTATAGTTTTTTTCTATTTAAAGTAGATAACAATATAGAGGAGTTTGGCTACCGCGATGAGATAAATACACTCACCTTTTCAATACGGATAAAAGATTTCGGGCTGATTATTTGCCTGCAGGACAATGGCGCCAACAGGAAATATCATAAAGAGATTCTTGATAAAATTGAAGGTGAAACTTTACACCCTATCCAGTTCGAGGAGTTTTGCGGGCGGGTATTTTACTCGGCCTACCTGTTCAACCGGCTGCCTGAATATCAAATTATCGCGGTAGAAGATAAAATTTACATCGAAGCAGAGCCACTGCGAGGCATGAGCGGCAAACCCTTGTTCGATGATTGGATAAACAAAACCTACGGCCAGGTGCTGGAAAGCTTCTGGAAAAACTGGGGCTTTTTACTTTTCGAGATCATAAAAAACCCCGAAAAACCGATGAGCTTTTTGTTTAATACCGATGGCAGCCTTATTAATGGAACCACGATTGAACTCCCGCGCTAATTTGCTCTAAAAAGCTATGCACCACATGCGGGGCAAGGGCCATTGTGATCAATAATCCGCTTAATGCACCAAAAAGGTGTGCATCATGGTTAATGTTATCGCGGGCATGCTTTGATGCATAATTACAATATACCAAATACAAGGCGCCAAACAAAACAGCCGGAATAGGGATAGGTAAAATCATTAACATCATTTTACCTAAAGGATTAAACAGAATAGCCCCGAATATAACTGCGCTCACTGCACCCGATGCACCAAGACTATGATACCGGTCATCGTTTCTATATTTGTATACTGTCGGCAAATCGCTTAATATTAAACTTAGGACATACAACAAGCCAAATTGCCAATGCCCTAATTGCACCTCCAATGCAAATGCAAAGAAATAATACGAAAGCATATTGAAAATCAGGTGCATCCAATCCGCATGTATAAGGCCGCTGGTAATCACGGTATAAACCCGGTGCCCGCGCGAAACACTGTAAGGATGCAGGATCATATTGTCATAAGCGTTGTCGTTATAAAACGCCCACAAAGAAGTAGCAATAGTAATAGCAAAAATGAACGATGCTACCGGCGACGCCGTTATAATATCCATCATTCCGGGTTCTTGCGCAATTATAAGGTGAATCATTTCAAATCGAGTTTAGTATCGGCAAGCAACCGGCCTACCGGGTAGCGAAGATAGGTTTTTTCGAAGTACGGGGAGTTGCGGTAAACAAAAGTTAATTGCGCCTGGGCACTGGCCGCCAGCTTAGGATCTTTTAATTTTTCGTCATCCAGCTTTTTTTTCAGATCAGGGTCTTTTTTCAGCAGATCAGCGGCAACGTCTTCAAAAACATAATTAGAAAAACCCTCCTTCTCACCCAAAACCGCATCAAAAAAGTTCCATGCAAAAAACGAATCGACACCTTGCGGCTCCAGGGTTTCAACAATATAACGGTTAAGCGGCTGGTTGGTGTAAACTACGTAGTCGCCGGCATAAAACTTTACGTCCATTTCAACGGGGTTTAATTTTACATTGCTATGCAGGTAATGTCCTTCAAAAGGTCTTTGCGGCGTCTTGTAATCTGCTATATAATACATCTGCAAATTAAGGGTGGTATCATGCGACAGCCTTTTCATCGCAATATTATTCAGTTTATATAGGTCTATTATTTTACCCCATGCCTGCGGTATAATATAAGCCAGTGGTTTATCTACCGATGCAGTTACTTTGTAATTATCAAAGTATTTTATGGTTTTGGTATAAGGCTTGCTCCTGTCGTAGTATAAACGCTGTAAACCGCTTACATCGCTTGTTTTGTAACCCGCTGTATAACCTTTAAAGGTTAACGAATCAACACGGTCTTTATCCACATCCCAGTTTAACGCAAAGGTTTGCTGCTTGCTCACCTGCTCATCCGCCTTGCGTTTTAATTCGCCAATCAGCTTTGCATCCCGCACATAAATATCAATAAGGTTTTGCATAAAATCATAAGTGGCGTATACGCGCTTATCAAACGGCTTCAGCATGTGCGTTTCGGTAATATAGCTAATGATGTTATGCTGGGCAGTATAGCCTGTTGCAAAACGCGGGGTCTCTAAAAAGCTTACAATGCCATTATCGGGGCTGCTATCTTCACTTTCTACATAAGGCGTCATTTCATACCCGCTTTTTATCATCCTCTTATAAAGTTCCGGCGAAAGTGTTTTGGAGGTATAATCGGCAAGTATTGGGTTTTGCTTATCCTTTTGGGTTTCAATCAGCGTCATTACATACTGGTAATCGGCGCCGTCGCTGGTATGGTTATCCAAAAAAACTTCCGGGTTCCAGGTATTTAAAATCTGTTCAAAAGCCAGCGCATTACGGCTGTCGGCCTTAATAAAATCGCGGTTAAGATCGAGGTTGCGATAATTCCCCCTGAAGCCATAGGCCCTCGGGCCATTTTGGTTAATGCGGCTCAGGCCCCGGTTTAAACAGCCGTCGATATTATAAACGGCTATAATACATATTACAACGTCTTTAGGCAACGCCTTCTTTTTCAGCAGGTCGCGGGTAAGCATCATACTTGCGTCAATGCCTTCGGGCTCGCCGGGGTGTATGCCGTTATTAATAAGCAACACCCTTTTGTTTTGTTTTTTAATGAGTTTAGGATCAAAAATCCCGTCGCGCGATAAAACAACAAGTGTTAATGGTTTCCCAATATCCGTCGTGCCATAGTTAAACAGCTTCATTTGCGGGTAATGCCTGCTTAATTTTTGATAATAAGCAATTATCTCGCTATAGGTTGCGGTGTAATTTTTATCCTTGCTTAATTCAAATGGGGTTAATTGCGCCTTTGCCTGGCAAAAAATAAAGCAAATAAGGGCTGCCGATAATATCTTTTTCATGGAACAGGTTTTGGCAAAGATAAGAGCGAAGAATCAAGAATCAAGAGCCAGGAGTCAAGAATCAAGAGCCAAGACCGATAATCAAGAAAAAAAACGTCCGCTATTTCTTGACTCCTGGTTCTTGGTTCTTGATTCTAATTTCCTCTTGTGCCTTTTTGGGCAACCCCTTAAAAACCTGGTCGTACGAGTGGTCAATCATCTCCAGCAGCTGTTTTTTTGTTAACGCACCATCCATATGTACCGTGTTCCAAAGCTTTTTATTCATGTGATAGCCAGGCTGTACTTCGGGGTGGCGCTCGCGCAGTTCAATGGCGAGTTCCGGATCGCTTTTTACATTAAACTGGTTGCCGGGCGTAATGCTTGTCAGCAAAAACAACTTTTCGCCGACTTTAAAAACTAAGGTATCTTCGCCAAAAGGTAAACCCTCGGTGGCGCCGGGTTTTTGGAGGCAGTATTCACGAAGTTCTTCTATATTCAATTTTTATCTGAATTCCCTGATCAGCTTGTTGTAGGAAACTACGTTGCCAAAGAAATATTTGATATTTATTGTGATTTGCCTGTATTGGTCGATGGAGTTGTTTTTAAACTTCGTGGCCGGGTCGTCATAGCCATCAAGGCCTTCGTTAAATACAAAACTGTGAACGTAGCCGATATCAATCGCGAAGCTGGGTTCATCATACGAATCGTATATCTTAAACTCATAACCAAACCGGAAAGGTACCGTAAAATCAATGCTGCTATCATGCCCGGGGAATATGTAGGATGGATCGTAGACACTGGTGCGCTGTACTTTATTGCTGTTTGATATTATTCCGACACCCGTACCGAAATAAAGATCTTTTGCTATCCGCAAAAACCAGTTGTTTGAGTAATCAATAGTGGCGCCAAGTTGAAAATCGCCGTGAATAATTACTGCTTTATAATTATTAACATATTCACGGCCATAAGGATCAAGGTCTGGTGTGAGCCCCCCACCGGATAATTGGCCTGTTTGAATTTCAAGTTCAATGGGCACATAAGGGTTATAATTATAAATTAAATTAAAGTTATATCCCGGGTGACTAAATTGCTTTGTAATATTTGTATATCCGCGTTCATAGCTGGCGCCGACCCCAACACCAAATTCCTGGTAGTTATACCCGTTTTGTGCTTTTACCGTTATTGCCGCCAGTATAGCAACAAAAAACAAAATATTTTTTTTCAATGTTAAATGTTGATCAATATTTACAATATTTAGGACTTCCCTCAAAAATAGAAAATTTACTGACATAATACTCATAATGAATTTTAATTCACCACCCCGTTTTACGGTAACAGACCGTTTTTTAAGATATGTAACCATTGATACCCAGTCTGATCCTGCTTCCGGTTCATGTCCGTCAACCCTAAAACAAAAGGACCTCGGCAAAGTACTTGTCAGCGAGTTGCAAACCATGGGGATTGCAGATGCACACCTCGACGAATACGGGTATGTATACGCAACAATCCCGGCAAATACCGAAAAAGAAAACATCCCGGTTATATGCTTTTGCTCGCACATGGATACATCACCCGATTGCAGCGGCGCCGGCGTTATACCGGTTGTACATAAAAATTACCAGGGAACTGACATTGTTTTACCTGGCGACCCATCGCAAATAATCAAATTAAAAGAACATTCCGATCTGAAAAACCAGCTCGGTAATGACCTTATTACGGCAAACGGCACAACTTTGTTGGGGGCTGATAATAAATCGGGGCTGGCCGAAATTATGGACGCCTGCTACCAGCTTGTAAATCACCCCGAAATAAAGCATGGAAAAATCAAGATACTGTTTACACCCGATGAAGAAATTGGCCGGGGCGTTGATAAAGTGGATATTGAAAAACTTGGCGCTTACGCCTGTTATACCATCGACGGCGAAAGCGCAGGCAATATGGAAAATGAAACTTTTTCGGCAGACGGCGCAAAGCTAACCATTAAAGGGGTTAGTACACATCCTGGCTTTGCCAAAGGTAAAATGCAAAGCGCCATAAAGATAGCCGGGCAAATTATTGCGGCGCTTCCGCTCGAACTATCCCCGGAAGGAACTGAAGGGAAACAAGGCTTTGTACATCCGGTAGCCATAGATGGGCATGTAGAAGCTGCCAGTATTGATTTTATTATCCGCGATTTTGAGAATGATAAACTAACGGATCATGCAAATACTATCCGTAAAATAGCTGATGAAGTAATAAAAAAATTCCCGGGATCAGCTTACGAATTGCAGGTGAAACCTCAATACCGTAATATGAAAAAGGTGCTGGACAAACACCCGCAAATTGTTGAGTATGGACTGGAAGCTATAAAACGCGCAGGCCTTGATGCTAAACTATGCAGCATACGGGGTGGTACCGATGGCTCCCGGCTTTCGTTTATGGGTTTGCCCTGCCCAAACATTTTTGCCGGCGAGCATGCCTTTCACAGTAAACTGGAGTGGGTATCGGTGCAGGATATGCAAAAAGCGGTTGAAACCATTTTGCATTTATGCACGATATGGGAAGAGCGGGGGTGATGTGTGGATGTGCAGATGTGCAAATGTGCGGATTTGAGGATGTGCGGATTTGAAAATGCTCACCGATGGAATTTCGGAGTTATTTGATTTCTTTACCCTCCATTTTGCTTGCAAAAGGGAGGGTGGTCGAGCGAAGCGATGACCGGTTGGGTAAATATACGAGCGACATTAACGCCGAAGGATTTCGGATGTTCGTCTCGATAGCTATCGGGATCGGATTTATTTCAATTCAAAATGGCGATTTCGTAATAACTGAAAAAGTTCCATTCCGAATTTGACACCCCGCATTCCGCATTAAATGTGATATTAAAATATAATTATAACGAATGATCGACAAACAATTGCTTCAGCAAATGCTGGATGAACGTATGGTAATGGTTCAAAAGCATCCTGATGCAGATTTATTTATATACAATTACACTAACAAGGCCCAATATGACCGGGTTTGGAATGAAATAACCCTGCAAAGCCGGGGATTGATCCTCGATGCCTGTTTTAACATAGTTGCCCGGCCCTTCAGAAAGTTTTTTAACCTGGAAGAGCATCCCCCGGGCGAAATCCCTGATGAACCGTTTGAGGTTTATGAAAAAATCGACGGCTCGCTCGGCATTTTATACTGGCTGAATGATAAACCATACATCGCCACCCGTGGCAGCTTTATCAGCGACCAGGCCGTACACGCCACCAGGATTTTAAACGAAAGGTACGCTCATACTTTTGATAAGTTAAATAGAAATGCCACCTACCTGTTCGAAATAATTTATCCCGAAAACAGGATTGTCGTTGACTATGGTGATAAAGACGATCTGGTACTGCTCGCTGTAATTGATAACGGTACCGGGCTGGATTTACCCGTACCAGATATAGGCTTCCCGATCGTAAAAAAATATGACGGGGTAAACGATCTTAATCTTCTTCATGCGCTCACCGAAGAAAACAAAGAAGGCTTTGTAATTAAATTTAAAAGCGGCCTTCGTGTAAAAGTTAAGTTCGAAGAATATTTGCGGCTGCACCGGATCATCACCGGTGTTTCGAACGTGGTAATTTGGGAACATCTGTCAGAAGGGAGAAGTTTTGAGGATTTGCTTGAAAAAGTACCTGATGAGTTTTATGAATGGGTAAAAAAAACAAGTAATGAATTGTCAGCACAATACAACACCATCCTCTCGGATAGTAAAAACTCATTTAAACAATTTGATACCCGGAAAGAGACCGCCCTGTATTTTCAAACCCAAAAATACCCTGCAGTATTATTTGCGATGCTTGATGGCAAGCCTTATGATAAAATAATTTGGAAAATGGTAAGGCCGGAGTATGCGAGACCTTTTAAGATAGAGGTTTGATATTAATTTCGGAAGTCGGATTTTCGACCCGATAGTTATCGGGTTCGGATTTAAAATAATAATTCTGTCAGTCTAAAAACGCTGGTCGCATTAACAATTCCCAAATCCGAAATTGAAAATCCGACTTCCGAAATCCAAAATCATTCCCCCAGCAAATCATCCGTCAGCTTCTCAAACTCATCAATGAATTGAGTGTAATAAACGCCTGTACCCGGGCCGCTGAAACCGGTATGGATTTTACGTACTTCGCCCTTTTTATCGATGATGATGGTAGTAGGGAAACCTTTAAAATCGGCAAGCATAGGCAGGCTTTTTTCAGGGTCGCCGTTAACGGGGGTGTAGCCGGTTATCAGTAAGGTGTAAGGAATATTGAAATGTTTTTTTAACTGCAGCAGTGTTTTTTGCGATTTGGCAAAATCGGTAGTGCGTTCGTAAGCAAGGCCGATTATTTCAACACCTTTTGGGTGATATTTTTTATAATAACGGCTAACAAAAAAATTCGTTTCATCCATGCAGTTAGGGCACCACGAGCCTAATATCTGCACAATAACTACCTTGTTTTTAAAGCGGCTGTCGGATAATGAAACGTTCCGGCCGTTAATATCTTTAAATGTGAAAGCGATTTTTTTATACCCCGGCTTTAATACGGTTAACGAATAAGCATCCGGCAGTTTGGCATTTGGATCCTTTACCGCGGTCCATTTATCAAGCCCCGAAAGCCCGGAATAAAATTTACCATCGCTGATTGTTTTAGCATCGCTAATTTTTCCCGTAAATATAAAAGCATGGCCGCCGTCGAAACATGAAAGATAGAGCTCATCGCCCGAAACTGCACCTTCAAGGTAACGGTAATCGCCGCTTATGCTTAAAAAGGTCCCTGTTACTTTTGAACCTGTTTGTTTAAATATTCCTACCAGCTTCTCCTGTCCGGGAGTTCCAGCATTAAAAACAGCCGCCCATTTACCTGAAACATTAAATTTTGGACTGCCCGGCGCTTTAAAAAAACGCCACGAGGTATTGGGTACTGCCGTAAAATCCATTATCGCGTCTTTATCGGCCAGATGTTTTATCCATTGCCCCTGTAATCCCTTTCCGGCAAATTTTAACTTGAATTCCGAATTAAATAGAGGCATATGAATAAACACCGAATCGCCTTTGGTTTTTATATCAGTTACTTTAAAGCGTTCGGCGCTGTTATGTATGGCTAATTGCTCGCGGCCGCCGATATTTTCGACATCAAAATTAAAAGGCAGTTCATTGCCTGATGATGTTTTTAAGGCTCCGCGCCATATACCTGTCTGCAGTTTATTTTGTGCAGACACCGAACCGATAAGAATAAAAAGCGATACGGTTAATAGACCGGCCCTTATTTTCATGATCAATAAATTTAAATAGGACTATTTTTTTAGCGCTTTTTCGATGTCTTCAAGCTTATTTAGAAAGCGTTCATTGAATTGACTTTGTTGATCTAACCTGTTTAAAAAACCTTCGTTGAATTTTTGCTGGTTCTCAAACTGGTTAATTGAGATATCTACGAAGTGCTTTAAACTTTCATTCGTTTCTTTCAATATTTCCGTATGCTGGTTTAATATTCCTGTATGTTGATTTAATATTCCGGTGTGTTGATTCAATATTCCGGTGTGTTGATTCAATATTTCGGTATGCTGACTTAAAATTGCGGAATGTTGATCCAGCTTTTCAGCCTGCTGATCCTGTTTACGCAGCATTTCTGCAATAACAACCAAAAAATCTTTGTCCGACATACCCAAAGTTATTAATTTTTATTCATTTATTTAAGCACCTCCCTTGATATGACAATCCTTTGAATCTCGGATGTTCCTTCGTATATCTGGGTAATCTTGGCGTCGCGCATCATGCGCTCCACATGGTACTCTTTTACAAAGCCATAGCCGCCATGTATCTGCACCGCTTCAACGGTAACCCTCATGGCTACTTCCGAGGCATACAGCTTTGCCATTGCGCTCGCCTGTCCGTATGGTAAGCCTTTGTCTTTTAACCATGCCGCTTTAAGGCATAGCAACCGGGCCGCTTCAATTTCTGTAGCCATATCAGCCAGTTTAAACTGGGTGGCCTGCAGGTCGGCAATTGTTTTTCCGAATGCTTTACGTTCTTTCGAGTACTGCAGCGCTAACTCAAAAGCGCCCGACGCAATACCCAGCGCCTGGGAGGCAATACCAATCCGGCCCCCATCCAGCGTATTCATGGCAAACTTAAACCCGAAGCCATCCTCGCCGATGCGGTTCTCTTTCGGCACTTTAACATCGGTAAACATAAGTGAATGGGTATCAGAGCCCCGTATACCCAGTTTATTTTCCTTGGCGCCCACTGTAAAACCCTCCATTCCTTTTTCAACTATTAAGGTATTGATGCCATGGTGCCTTTTTGAGGCATCCGTTTGTGCCATCACCAGGTAGGTTGATGCCGAACCGCCATTAGTTATCCAGTTTTTAACGCCGTTTAGCAAATAATAGTCGCCCATATCAACAGCAGTAGTTCTTTGCGATGTGGCATCGGATCCTGCTTCGGGTTCAGATAAACAAAAGGCCCCTATTTTTTCGCCCTTAGCCAGCGGTACCAGGTATTTCTCCTTTTGGGCTTCGGTTCCATATTTTTCCAACCCATAACACACTAACGAATTATTAACAGAAACAACAACAGAAGTTGAGGCATCAACTTTCG
>Ga0206872_10088_pt1 | contig 28494 bp, 17 predicted proteins | sample Alteio_BWOrgCont_34_FD_152906 | JGI IMG/M metagenome (GOLD analysis project Ga0206872, IMG submission 152906) | Enriched cells from forest soil in Barre Woods Harvard Forest LTER site, Petersham, Massachusetts, United States -... | ecosystem: Environmental > Terrestrial > Soil > Temperate forest >... | reverse complement strand
AGCGCTGACTTTCACGGGAGAAGGAGCAGAATATACCGTTACGGTGCGTTGGGCGCCGGCCGAATTTCCGCCCAAATTAGTGGCTGTGTAAGTAATAATATAAGTGCCGGTCACATCCACATTGACCGTTCCATTGGTGGTGACTGATAGACCACCGACGCAAGGGTCCGTGGCGGTGGCTCCCTGATCGACATACGAATTGCTTTGCACCACGCTGAGCACCGTGCTGCCAATGACTGTCACCTCCGGGGTCGTCGAATCGTCCACCGTGACTGTCGCAACCTGACTTGTGACGCTGTTCAAGGAGTTGGTGATTATGACCTTGTAGCTGCCGGCCTGCGAAAGCAGCGTGCTACTCAAGGTGAGATTCGCGGTGGTGGCGCCGGAAATCTCCGATCCATTGGAAAGGGCCGTCGCGCCGTCGTACCATTGATAGCTGAGCGGCGCGGCGCCATACGCCACCACGCTTAAAGTCGTGGGGGATGTGCATTGCGCAGTTTGATTGGAAGGCTGCTGCGAAATGACCGGCGGTCCATTGGTGGGTAAAATAATCACCGTGCGGGTGTTTGTGGCCGAATTGCCGCTGGGATCAGTAGCCACATAGTTCAGATAGTAAGTGCCGCCCGCGTTGACGTTGACACTTCCGTTGGTTGTCACCGGCAAACTGCCGGCGCAGGTATCCGAGGCGGTTGCGCCGGGATCGACCCATGGCGTGCCCTGCAGGAGATTGGTCGTCGCAGGACCGATCAACGTCACCACCGGCGGGGTAGTGTCGATCACCGTCAAAACAGCAACCGAGCTGGTCACACTGTTCAATGAGTTGCTGACGACGACTTTGTAGCTCCGGCCGGATTCGGCCAGGGTCACGCCATTCAAGGTCAATGTTGAATTGGTCGCGCCACTGATGGCACCCGTTCCAAGATACCATTGATAACTGATCGACTGGCCGGAAGCACCGACGGAGAAAGTAGCATTGCTGGAACATTGCACGGTTTGACTGGCGGGCTGTGTTTGAATGGAGGCGAGCGCCGCGGAAACGGCGGTTATGCTAAAACTGCCGTTGATAAAGGTCGAGGTGTTGCTGGTGGTGCAGGTGGTGGTCAAGCCCAGGGAAAAAACGCGGAGATAATCCGAGCCGCCGCTGGTCACATAAATATTGTCCGCTGCATCCCACGCGGCTGCCCAACAGTTGCCGCCGTCACCATCATGGGCGGGGTTGTTAGTCGTCAGCGTGGAAATATCCGGCACGCCGTTGGTCAGCGACATGAGCAGGAACGTTGTATCGGCATCGCCCTGAATCACGACGTACTTGTCATCCGGCGAAACCGAGATCGAAGTATTCTCAATACTAAGGTGATCGTAGGTGGAGTCGTTGAAATAGGATTTGCTTTGAGTCTTTGAATCCCAAAGGTTCGTGACACCGTTGCTGCTAAGCACACAGACGTTTGTATAGCCGTCGGAAGAGCTGAGACGATAGGCGGTGATGAAATATTTCCCGTCCGGCGCAATTTGGACGTCCATGGTGACCTCATTGACGGTGCCGATGGAAATCGGATTTGTCACCACCGTGGGATAGCTCTTCCATGGCAATGTGCCTGCGCCGATATTGTATTGGTAAATGTTTTGATAAACGCCGGTGGAGGGCCCATAAGTTCCAGGCGGATTGACCACATTCAAATACCATGCCGTCAACGTCAGGAACAGGTTGCCGCCGGCCGATGTGCCGGTGACGTTGGGCGTGCCAATGGTGAGCCCGAAGTTGGTGCCTTTGGTCGCGGTATTTGTGCTTGGATTGGCCAACCCAAAAATATTGGTCGATCCAAAAAGACCAGGATCCGTCCGCCAAACCCCGCCAATGACGGAAGAGCCGCCGGCATCGCCGACATAAACCGTGTCATCCGGCCCAATACCCAGCTTGAATGGAGAATAGGTGGTGCTGCTTCCCAAGGTCATCCCGGCGGTCGCAGCAGTGACGCCGCGATCAAAGATGTCACCCGAAGCGGCATCCATGACATACACTCCCTTCGTTGTGGTGCCGCGGGAATTAGCGGAGCCTGTATTGGCGCTGGCAACGTAAACACGGCCAAAGTTCCAAGTCTTGGCGTTGGTGTTCACCGTCACGCCGCGCGAGCCGTAAAAACTGTTATTAACATTGGCGTCGCTGCTGATCTGGTTGACGACATTGGACCCCACTTTAAAAACGACAATGGAAAAATTGGTGTGACTGGCCAGGCTGAAGGTGTTGGTGCCAACGATCGGCGCCGAACTGAGATCGTTGGTCACGGTGCCATTATCAAAGATTAGTTTTACGTCCGTGGCGCTTTCGTTGAGGACCCACGAAACGGTTCCATTGTTGTTGGTGATGCCCGAGGCGTACGGATGTGCGCCAGCACGAACGGCCAGCAGCATGCCAAGGCAAACTGCCAGCAGAAGAGGACATTTAGTTTTCATGGTTCCGACACTACGCACCGCTTTTGCCCCTACTCCTTTAACAAGACCCAGCCCTTTAATGGAGCAATACAATTAACCATACAAATGATGAAATTGTCAATGCGAATCACGCGAAAAAACGACTGGAGTTGCCGCAGTTCTGCTTCAAAATCAGCCGATGATTATTGCCCGAGCCTTTGCAAAAGGCGGACCTCTTGCACTTCGTTTATTCGTGTTGATTGGGTGTCTGTGGGGCTGTCGGGCAGGCCAATGTGCCGCGCTCCAAGTGTATGATTTGAAGTGCGATTATCAAACCGATCCGATGGGGATCGACAGCGTGAAACCGGGCCTGAGTTGGAAGCTGGACTCACCGGAGCGCGGCCAACACCAAACGGCCTATCAAATCATCGCCGCAACCGCCCCGGCCAAATTGAAAAAAGGCGAAGGTGACTTGTGGGACAGCGGCAAAATCAATTCGAGCCAGTCGGTGGGCGTGCCTTACGGCGGAAAACCGTTGCATTCCGGTGAGCGTGTTTATTGGAATGTCCGGGCATGGGACCAGGGGGAAAAGTCTTATGCCTGCCGGCAACCGGCCTGGTGGGAAATGGGATTGTTGGAACCGGCGGATTGGCGCGCCACCTGGATCACGCGCCCCCGCCACAAACCGCTCACCACGCAAACGATGTTTGACAATGATCCCGCGCCGTTGTTTCGCAAAGAGTTCACCCTGCAAAAAGAGGTGCGGCGCGCCCGGATTTATGTCAGCGGCCTGGGTTATTACGAGTTGTATTTAAATGGCAGCCGCGTTGGAGATCACATGCTCGACCCAGGCTGGACGACATATTCCAAACGGACGCTGTATTCCACGTACGATGTTACCGAACAGGTCAAACGCGGCGGCAATGCCGTGGGCGTGATGCTGGGCAACGGCTGGTTCAATCCCCTGCCCTTGAAAATGTGGGGCTCCCTGAATCTGCGCGAGCACCTGACGGTGGGCGAGACTCGCGTCTGTCTGCAGCTCGTGGTCGATTATGCCGATGGTAGCTCTGATACCGTCGGCACGGATGAAAGTTGGAAGGCTGGCTCGGGACCAATTTTGCGCAACAGCGTCTATCTAGGCGAAATTTATGACGCTCGACAGGAGCAACCGGGCTGGAACCGCGCGGGGTTCGATGATTCCAAGTGGCAACAGGCCGCCCTAGCCCACGAACCCATCGGCCCGCTTCGCGCCCAGGATGCGCCGCCGATTCGCATCACGCGCGTCCTCAAGCCTGTGAAATTGAGCGAGCCGCGACCCGGCGTTTACATTTTTGATTTCGGGCAGAATTTTGCCGGATGGGTCCGACTGCATGTGCGAGGGCCAGCCGGCACGGAAGTGAAAATGCGTTACGGCGAATTGCTTTACCCGGACGGCACGCTCAACGGCATGACTTCCGTTTGCGGCCAAATCAAGCAAGGCGGAGCCGCCTGGCGTGACAAAGGCGAAGGCGCGCCAAAAACCGCGTGGCAGATGGACGAATACATTGTCAAGGGCGCGGGCAAGGAAGTTTACTGCCCGCGATTTACCTTCCATGGCTTTCGCTATGTGGAAATCACCGGCCTGCCGCAACGACCGGGGTTGGACACCATCGAGGGACTGCGCTTGAATTCCGATGTTGTGCCGGCGGGTTCCTTTGCCTGTTCGAACGAAGAGTTCAACCGCATTCAGCAAATGGTTTTGTGGACCGAGTTGAGCAATCTCTTCAGCGTGGAATCGGATTGCCCGCATCGCGAGAAATTCGGCTACGGGGGCGACATGGTGGCGGCCAGCGACGCGGCGATTTTTAATTTTGACATGGAACGGTTCTACGCCAAAGCCGTGCAGGATCTGGGCGACGCCGTCCGAACCAACGGCGGCTTCACGGAAACCGCGCCTTTCGTCGGCGTGAGCGACGAGGGCCTGGGCGGACAAAGCGGGCCCATCGGATGGGGAACAGCGCAACCGTTCCTGCAGTGGGAACTGTATCAATACTACGGTGACCTGTCCCTGCTCGCCGCCCAATACCCGGCGACAAAACGCTGGATCGGCTTTTTGCAAACCTGCGCACGCGAAGACTTGCTGGACAATGGCATCAGCGATCACGAAAGCCTCGTGCCCAAACCACGCGCCCTGACCGGAACGGCCTTTTATTATTTGAACGTACGACTGTTCGCCAAAATCGCGCGCGCCGCAGGCCAGAAAACCGACGCAACGGAGGCCGACGCGCTGGCGGAAAAAATCAAGACGGCATTCAACCGGAAATTTCTTAAACCCGGCTCTGGTGTTTACGACACAGGCACGCAAGCCTGCCAGTCGTTTGCGCTCTACATGGGATTGGTTCCGGTGGAAGAACAGAGGCACGCGCTGGAGTTTCTGGCGCATGACATTGTTGATACTCACCAGGGCCATCTCAGCACCGGTTTTTTTGGAACCAAATACATGCTCAACGCGCTGACCGATTTTGGCCGCGCGGACCTGGCTTATGATATTGTGAACCAGCGCACCTTTCCCGGTTGGGGATACATGTTGGAAAATGGAGCCACCACACTCTGGGAACATTGGGCGATGAGCGACAACACTTACTCACACAACCATCCGATGTTCGGATCCGTCAGCGAATGGTTTTACAAAGGTTTGGGCGGCATCAATCCCGCACCGAACGCAGTCGGTTTTGACAAAATCCTGATCAAGCCCCAGCCCGTCGCCGGCCTAACGTGGGTCAAGGCGAGTTACGAATCCGTGCGCGGAAAAATTGTCAGCGAATGGCATAAAGACGGCGATAAATTCAAACTCCACATCCGCGTGCCCGTTGGCGCAACCGCGACAGTTTGGCTGCCAGCCAAGGATGAATCCTCCATTGCAGAAGGAGGCAAGCCTGTGGCACAGGCTATTGGTATTCGTCTCATGCGGATGGAAAAGGGTCGGGCAGTTCTAGCAGTCGGTTCAGGTGAATATGAGTTTACCTCGATGCTCCCATAAGTGGCAAAGAGGTAAATTCGAAGCGCAACCAGAAGCTCCTTGTTTTGTTTGCCAATGACTGATTGGATGGATGGATGCTCTCGCACTCATTTCGCGTCGGTGGGAAATCGGTCACGCTGGCCTCAATCCTGATTTTGCTGGTTGCTTCGATAGCTCGGGCGGACGATTACTTTCCCCCGCCGGACAGCCAAGGGGGATGGCGTGCGTTGCATGATGCCGGTCAAATCAGAAAACGGTCTGGTCTGGATCTTCCTCAATTGGAGCGTGCGTTCGACTTTACACAAAAGTGCAGTCAAAACGGCGGGTTGCTGGTGGTGCGCCATGGTTATCTGGCTTACGAGAAGTATTTCGGTCGCGCCCTGCGCGATTCAAACCCGGACATGGCATCCACCGGCAAGGCGGTTACAAGCATTGCCTGCGGAATCATGTTGAAGGAGTTGAAGGACAAAATCCCCGAGGGACTCAACCAAAAGGTTTTTACCGAGACCTATTTGCCAGAGGCGTTCCCGTTGGACGATGCCAGGAAAGCGGACATCACACTTGGGCAATTACTCTGCATGACGGCCGGTTACCACGGTGAGGGGGCCAGTCCCGGAATTGTCTTCGGCAAGGTCGTCCCGCTCAGCCCTGTCCCCGGCCAGGACATTCATGATCTGGATATGTCGTCCATTCGCACGATGCTATGGACAAATCCGGGCGCAGGCTATTCCTACTCTTCGCCCGCACCGCATATTGCTTCCATCGTGCTGCGTCATGTCACCGGCATGGAACTGCAGGACTACATCAATGAGCGCCTGGGCAAGCCGATGGGATGGGGACCTTGGGGCTATTGTTTGCATCGGGAAAACTTTATTATGCCGCATGCCAACGGAGCGGGAAGCATCGCGCTCCATGCAACGGACGCGCTCCGGTTTGGTTATTGTCTATTGCATCAAGGAAAGTGGCGCGCAAAACAATTGGTCCCGGCAGATTACGTCGCGCTATGTGGGGAGCCATCGCCATTTAATCCGCATTGTCCTTTTAGCCTGATGTTCGAGAACAATTCGGACGGTCATGTCACGGGAGCCCCGCGCGACGCATTTTACAAATCGGGCGCGGGCGGCTTCGGGATATTTATCGTGCCTTCGCTTGACCTGGTCATTTACAAGCTGGGCGGCAACAATGGGCAATACGATCCGGCACTAACAGGTTTGCCGCAACCGACCAGCAATGACGCCTCACGCGACAATTGGCATCCGATTCCGAGAACGCCGTTCAATGATGGCAGCATGGGCGGCGACGACGGGCTAAGACGCGTTTTGGAAATGGTGGCAGCGGCCGTCAGGGATTGAGAACGGTCGAGAGCAACTGGAATCGACGGCGGTGAGCTTTATCTCAATCAGGGGGGAACGAGTTGGAATGCGCCGCTCGCGTCGGGGCCGAGGAAAAAGCCGTAGATGGCGTCCTCGTCGGACAGCAGGACGCCGGTGACTTTTGTTTTGGTTCCGGTGGCGGTATTCAGGAAAAAACCGGTAACCGCGCCAGTGGGTTTGGCCAACGTCAAAACTATATTCGTGCTGTTGACCGCGCCGGTTATCTCCAAACCATTGGTAAGGATGTCCGAAAGACCGCCGCCGCTGAGGAGCACCGGGTCGCCGACCAGGTTTGCCAGGGAAGTAGTGGTCGAATAGGAGGAACCGTAAATGACCACATTCGTGTTAGTAAATCCGGACGTGTATAGTGCGGTCCGACTGGAATTGCCTCCGTTTATCCAGCTTGCGGAGGTATTCGTGAGCGGCACCTGGTTGGAGGAGACAATTCCGTTTGTGGCGAAAAAGTTCCAGCTCCAGATTGAGCCTTTGCCTTTGTAGAGCGACACGTAGAGAGGCCAAACGCCGTTCGTGGCGATGGTGCTGGAGGCGATGGCTATTGTGCCATCGGCCAGGCTGCCGGTAAAAGTGACTGAGCCAGTCGGGCTGATTTTGACCGTGCCAACGCTGGTGCCAAAAGGTCCTTCGGCGGCGTTGGTTGATCCGGGAATAGTCACAGTGTATTGGCCTTCAAAATCGGTGGCCTTCGTTTTGGCGCTGAATACGTTCAAATTGGCCAGCAGCGGGGAAATAAAATTGCTGTCCGTCACAAAGCCGGTGGCCAGATCATTGCCAAAGTCCAATTGCAGCACGGTGATCAAATCCGGCAGGCCGGCGCGGCGTGTCACGTTTGTCAATAATCCGGACGCATTAAACTTCCCGCCGAGCGGCGTGGGGGCCCCCGCCAGATTGATTTTGCCCGACATTGAGCCGGTGCTGGTGACATTGAACTCGATGAAGCCGGAGTTGGTCTGTTCGCGCGGGCCGTTCGTCGGGGCGAACAAACCGGAGTAGGCGCCTGCCGCGGACAGGAAGACATTGGTTTTAAAATTGGCCTGAACAACCATGTTGCTCGCCATGATGAATTTAAGCGTTGGGCTCGTCGTGTTGGTATAGGGCACATTCGTGCCCGAAAGCCAATTGACGAAGATCTGATTGCGTCCCGGAACAGCGGTCAATGCAACATGCGCACCCAACAAAATAAGTTTCCCATTGTCGGCGGGCGAAACTTTGTTGGGCGAGGAGGCAGGGCCAGGCGGGTTGATTTGCACCAGCAATTTGCCGTAGGACTTGTTGCCTTGGTTCGTGGCAACAACGGGCAGATCCACGGTGACGCTATTGGTCGACGAGAACAACCCGTTGCTGCTGACCGCATAGGCGCTGATGACATCATGCCCGGGCGCCAGTGAGACGGGCGCACTCCAGTTGGTCCAATTGTTGGAGGTGAGAGCTTCGACGAAACCAACTCCAGTATATTCCACAAACACGGCGGCGATGCCGGTCGCATCGACCGAATTGCCCGAGGTGCCAGTGGCGGTGAGAGTCAGGTTCGACAAGACCACACCCGACGCCGGCGCAGTAATAGTGAGAGTTGGCTCTTGAATTTCAACCGACCCAATGTCCACATGCGCGCCGGACAATCGCGGATAACCGCGCTGGTCAATGGACAGAACGTCGGTGACAGCGTCCGTGCCGCCATTGAGGGCCGGAGAAGTGGAAAGCGGCGGCATGGTGAGTGTCGGGCCGCCATAGTTGCCGAGTGGGGCGAGCTTGGGGTTCGTGTTGATCAAACAATTCGTGCCAACGGGCGAATCATCGGGGCTGTTGCCGGCGACAATGCAATTGGTCATATGAAACGAACCGCCGTTCAGAATGCCGCCGCCAACACTGGCGAGAGCGGCATTGCTGCAGATGGTGCAGTTGACAAAGGATTCAACGCCTCCTGTTAGCAAAAGGCCGCCGCCGCCGTCCGAGTTTGAAGCCGAATTGCCGGTAAAGGTCGAGTTATAGATTGTCAGGGTGCTGCCAGCGTCAAAAAGGCCGCCGCCGTCACTATTTTCCGCCATGTTGGATACAATGGTGCTTCGGCTGATTGTCAGGGCGGCGCCATTGAAAATGGCGCCGCCGCCTTCGGCATTCGTGGATATATTTCCGGAAAATGTGCATTGGTCAACGGTCGCCATGCCCTCGTCATTGAACAAGCCGCCGCCATTGCCGATTGCGCCGTTGGACACGATAATGCTTTGGCTAAGGGTCATGAGGTTGGCGTTGAAGATTGCGCCGCCGCCATCGCTGTTCAGGGACAGATTGCCGGAGAATGTGCATTGGTTAATCGTCGCCGTTCCACCCTCGTCATTGAATAAGCCGCCGCCGTCGCCGTTGACAGCCACATTGGATTTAATCATGGTTCCGCTGAGGGTCATAATGCCGTTGTTGTAAATGGCGGCGGCGCTTCCGTTTGTCGCAATATTGCCGGATAATGTGCATTGATTGAGAGTCATGGTCCCTGCGTTATCAACGCCGCCGTAGTTTGCGGAATAATTTCCGGCAATCGTGCAGTCGTTAAGCGTCACGTCGCCAGCGTTATAAAGGCCGCCGGCGGCCATGCAACCATTGGTGTTGTATCCGTTGGTAATGGTCAACGCGTTCAAGGTGACCGTGTAGTTGGCCATGACATACAACACGGTTCCATTGCTGCCGCCGTCGATGCGGATGCCGTTGGCCAACGCCGAGCCGTTGATCGTCAGGCTGGCGCAGATTTTGATGGTGCCGTTGGTGAGAAGAATGGCCGTGCCGGAAAGGTTATCGGCGAAATTAATCACATCGCCGCCGCTGGCATTGGTCACGATGTAGCGCAACGAGCCGGCGCCGGAATCGTTGGTCGTGGTGACCGTGTTCGTGACTCCGCCGGTGTGAAAAACCATGTCTCCACCAACCGATACGCCTAGAGGATTCGAGGCAACGAGTTGGAAATGATAAATTGTTTGCGGGAGCAAGCCTGTCAACAAGTTGCTGACGATGGTAGAAGTTGTCGCGCCCGGATTCAGGGCATTGGTCGGCGTAAAGTTGGTATAATCCGTTGTCTCGCCGTATTCGAAATAGTAGTAAGTGATTTGATTGTCGGCGCTGATCGACCCGTTTAAAACGGCTGAATTGGTGAGACGGCTGGTGGCCGGATCCGTGACAGCAACCGCAGACAGCACCGCTCCTTCCACCGCTCCAATGTCCACATCCGCCCCGACGAGGCGGGGAAGGCCGCGTTGATCAACCGTAAAAATATTCGTGACCGAATTGGTGCCGGCATCGATAACCGGGGAACCGGAAAGCGGCGGCATGCTCTGCGTCAGGCCGCCGTAGTCGTTCAACGGAGCGAGCAAGGGGTTGCCATTGGTGAAACAATCGACGGCAGTGACGGTGCCGGCAATGTTTGTGAACGTGGCGGCTGAGTTTTCGGCGACGATGCAGTTGGTCAGGTTCATTGTTACGGCGGAATTGTTGATGCCGCCGCCGGTGGAAGCGGAGTTGCTCACGATGGTGCAATTGAAGAGCAGCGCCGAACCGCCGCCTCCGGTATCAATAGCGCCGCCGGCGATGCTGGCAGAGTTGCCGGCGAAGGTGGAATTTTCAATCATGGCCGAGCCCGATCCAAATAGAATTCCGCCACCGCCATCGCCGCCTGAAGTTGAGTTTGAAGAAAAGGTGCTTTGGAGAACCGTCAGTTTGCCAAGAGTAAAAACGGCGCCGCCACCATCAGAACCGCCGTTGGCGGAATTTCCGGTCACAGCGCACTGGCTCAGAATAAGAGTGTCACTGTTTTGATTGAAAACCGCGCCGCCGTCAAAATAGGTGAAATTCGAGGACAACAGACACTGGCTGAATGCCACTGTGCCGTTATTAAAAACGGCGCCGCCGCCGGGGCTGCTGATGCCGATGGACGAGTTGCTGGACAGCTCGCACTGGTAGAACGAGAGCGAGCCGTTATTGTAAACCGCCCCGCCACCGGTGTTGTTGGCGACGTTGCCCGCGAGGGTGCATTGGTAGAGCGCCAGCGTCCCCGCGTTCGAAATGGCCCCGCCGCTGGCGTTTGTCAGAATCAGCGAATCCATGTAGACGGCAATATTGGTGTTGATAGAGAAAAGGCTCGAAATAGAGCCGCCATTGATTTGAATCCCGTTTGTCAACGCGGATGCGTCAATACGAATATTGTTCAGCGGGGTGATCGGTCCGCTCACGATTGCGATGGTCTGCCCGGAAAGGCCCGGGTCAAAATTAATGGTTGTTCCCGCGGCCGCGCTTGCGGCCACGCTGCGCAACGTATTTGGGCCGGAATCGTTTGCGGACGTCACAGTGAGGATCGGGCTCAATGTCAAATCATTGGTCGTAAAGACCTGCCCGTTGGTGATGGCAAAAACTCGCACCTCATCGACCAAGCCGTTCATGAATTCGCCCGGGAGTTGAGGATCAGACCCGATGGCAAAATGATACGTGGGCGCAGCCGGGCCGCTCGTCGATGTGGCGACCGCCACGCCGTTGATAAAAAGCACGGTGGTTCCGTTGGTGCGAACGAAAGCCACATCCGTCCACACGTTGGTCGTCACCGGGGCGGATCCGATGACAGCGTTTCCCCCGTACAAAACCGAATAGCCGGATGTACTTGCAAAAATCCCCCAACCGGTTGTGGCGGTGCTGCCGTTGTAAACAATCACATGATTGGAATTGGTGTCGTAAAGTTTCACCCAACATTCGAGCCCGAAATTATCGGTGTTGGTCAGAACGCTGCCGATGGCGTACGAATTATTGGCAAAAATGGCGGAGATGGTGCTGACGGTGGAACTCGGCGCAACGTCGCCGGAATAGTACGGAGAATTGCTGCAGGCCAGGTTGTTGGTTCCAACGCTGTCAATAAGATTTGTGGCTTGCCCGCCCAGGAAAGCGCCCGGGTCATTTTCACCGAGTCGCCACTCATTGAGTACCGTTATGTTCGCCGCCGCCGGGAACGATATAATGAAGCTGGCAACAAAGACCAGAAATGCAATATGTGGAATGAGTCGTTTCATGGCTGAACTGTTAATAAACAACGCTTTATGATGGTTTTTACTGGGATTTTCAAGAGCAAATTTATTGCAATTCGGCGAGTGTTGTTTTAATCCTCCTGCAAGGCGTTTGGCGTCCGTTTCCCGGAAAACACATTGCTTATTTGCCGCTTGACCGAACCCTGTTTTTTCCTCAGCGTCCAGGCGTGTTTTTGCAACGTAACGGTTATTTCATCTTTTAACGCCAAATTTAATTTTTTGTGTCTCACCCCATCCGGAACCGCGCGCTGGTGATTCTGATTCTCGGCTCGCTCTCGACCATCAGCCCGTTCGCCATCGACATGTATTTGCCGGCGTTCAAGGGAATTGCCTCGTCGCTCGACACCTCCACGGCGCGGGTCACGCTCTCCGTCTCGAGTTATTTCGCCGGCCTCGCTGCGGGGCAACTCTTTTACGGACCGCTGCTCGACCGGTTCGGGCGGAAGCGCCCGTTGTTCGCGGGGTTGTTTTTGTTCATTGCGGCGTCGTTGCTTTGCCTGATTTCACAAAGCGTCGGCTGGCTGGTGGCGATGCGGTTTGTGCAGGGGCTTGGCGGATGCGCCGCGCAGGTTGCGGCGATGGCCATGGTTCGCGATTTTTTCCCGGTGCAAGAGACGGCCAAGATCATTTCGCTGCTGATCTTGATTCTTGGCGTGTCGCCGTTGCTGGCGCCGACGGTCGGCGGATTTTTGTCGGACTATTGGGGATGGCGCTCGGTATTTGTCGCGCTGGCGTTGTTCGCGGCATTCAATCTCGCGATTTGTTACTGGTATCTGCCGGAGGGGCATCAACCTGACAAAAGCGTTTCGCTCCGGCCCATGCCGATCATGCGAAACTTCGCCGCGGTGCTGAAAGAGCCGCAATTCATCACCTACTCTCTCGCGGGCGCCTTTTCATTTTCCGGGCTGCTCGTCTATGTGGCCAATGCTTCCATCATTTTCATGGAGACCTATCGAATGGACGCGCACCGGTTCGGGATGACGTTTGCCTGCCTGGCGGCGGGTTTTATCGGCAGCAACCAAATCAACGTCCTCCTGTTGAAAAGGTTTGCGAGCGCGCAAATTTTCACAACGACGCTGGTGTTCGAATGCTTTGTGGCCTTGCTGTTTTTGGTAGGGACGGTCAACGGATGGTTCGGCTTGGCGGCGACGCTAACACTGTTTTTCATCGTGCTCTCCAGTCTTGGTCTCGCTTATCCAAACGCCGCCGCCCTCTCGTTGTGCCCGTTCGACCACAACATCGGCAGCGCGTCGGCCATGCTTGGCTTCCTCCAAATCGGCATTTCCGGCCTGGCCTCGGCTGTCGCGAGCGCGGACATGTTCAACTCGCGCCAAATGTTTGCAGTCGTTCTCGTCCTTGCCGTGATGTCCTGGGTAGGCCTGGCCATTCTGTTCATTGGCAAACGGAAAATTGGCCAAGTCCGTTACGTCGAGGAAACTGGAGCGACGCCCATTGGGCATTGAGCGTAGTTGAGGGACAGAGACTTCATGGGTTCCTCGGCGATCTATTCATTCCACCAGCACGGGCATGCCGATCCATACAAACTTGGCCAGATAGGCGGCGTTCCAGTTGGCCAGGCGAAAACAGCCGTGCGATTCTGTGCGACCAACTTGCTCCGGCGCGGGCGTTCCATGAATACCGTAGCCGGGTCGGTCCAGCCCAATCCACGCCACGCCCACGGGATTGTTCGGTCCGGGCGGAATGATCAACTTCCGACCCAACGCCTGGGCTTCGGGGGATTCCGGAAAAACCTCCGGGTCAAAAGTGTAATTGGGATCGAGCGCTAGGACGGCGACATGCAATTCACCCGCCGGCCGCTTCTCGGCCAGCCGCCCGATGCTGCACGGAAAATGGACGAGCAGATTGCTCTCGCCGTCGAATGCTTCGAGGACGCATTCCTGCAAGGAGATTTTCACCAGGGCTGCTCTGCCGGCAACGGGCGGATATTCAACTTGCGGGATCGTGACCGTCGTGCCGGCCAACAGGTTGCTCCAATTAACGTTTGGATTGAGAGCGCGAATGAGGTGCGGACTGGAAAAAGCCTTTTCGCCGAGCAATTCGGCAATGTTCTCGAAGTCCAGGCGCGGTAGTTGGGATTTTTCGAGCCACGTTTTTGGAACCGGCAGCAGCCGCGCCAAATCTTCGGCGGTGACCGTGTATTCCGTCATCGCCGGCAGAGAAATGAGGAGAGCAGCCTTGGTGTCGGCATCGAGCAAACCGCTGGGAGTGAGCCCCTCCTTCTTTTGAAAAGCCATCAAGGCCGAACGCGTCTGCGAGCCGGCTACACCGTCAATTGACCCCGGCGAAATGCCCAGCCGGACGAGGGCAATCTGCGTTTCCAGAATGGTTTGGACCGGGCGAGTACCGGAGGGTTCGGGCGCACGGGTTTGGATCCGCACCACCGGGGCGATGACGGGCGCCGGATGGACAACCACCAGAGGAACGGCTACCGGAGGATTGGTGGGTGGTGCGATTGCGACAGGCACCGGAACAAGCTGGCTGACTGGGCCGCGCGGCCACCAGATCCAAACGAAAAATCCGGCAAGCGCGAGACACAACAGCGCGTAAATCACCGTTTTGAAAGTGCGGAAGAAACCAGTCTTTTGCGCTTTGTATGGCTTCAGGTACACGCCGGGAGAATAACAGTGTTTTACTTTGCCGCAATCTTGACGATTGCCGCGGAGGAGGAGGCTACTTTCACAACACATCGGCCCGCTTTGTCCGGTGCCAACGGCGTCCATTTTCCAAGCCAAGGGCCATCATTGCTGATGGACGCGCCGCCCAGCGTCACACCGGTTTTTGCCGTGACATTGCCGCCTGGAGCGGTGAGAAAAATTACCGCGGAATCATTGGTGGTTCCATCCGACACAATCGTCACATCCGCCGCGCGCGCACCGGCGCCGTGCTCCTTGTTGATGATTGTAACAAAAAAGCTTCTGTCGCCGCGAACAGCGTAAGCAGTCAGATTAACCCCGTTCGAATTGGAAATCACAATCGGCTCAACGCTGCCGTGACTGCCCAGATCAAATGCCTTGAGGCCGTAACCCTTTGGGTTGATCTTGAAACGGCCATCCGAATCGGGGGCGATGACATCACTGGCGACCCACGTTGTGTTGTGAAAATCGACGCCGCGAGCGTCATGCGCGGCCCACCAATGCAGGAAATCCAGCGCCCATAGCGCCCCGGCAAAAGTGTCGCTCGCATCTGGAATCCCGCCGCTGTAATGATCGTTCGCCTCGGTGAATCGAAAAGGCAAACCGGTGGACAAAACGGGAACCGCCATCTTTTTGTGAAGCGTCTGATAATCCTTGAGCCAGCCCGGCGACAACATGGTTTCGATTCCCTGCAGGGCAGCCACCCCCTTGCCCTTCCCGCCGGCATAATAATGCTCAGTAATTACGGTGATGATGCCCGAGTTTTTTTCCGCCTCGGCAAAACGAGTCGTCCAGGTGATGTTGCCACTGCCTGCGTCCGGCCCGGCGAATTTTGCTTCCGGCACGGCGTTGGTGATGGCGGCGGCAAATTTTTTCCATTTGTCGAGATAGCTCGTGAAATTTCTTATGACATAATCCTGCTTAAAAACGCGCGTCAGGTCCGGCTCATTGCCGAGAGCGAAGCATTCGAGATTGGTCTGATAATGGCTCCAGATGTATTGAGCGAGGGCGGCGTTGGTCGCGGCGTATTGACAGGTAGCGTTGGTTTCCAGCAAGCGAAACGAATAGATAATTTTCTTTACGCCAGCGGCGCGGGCGAAGGCAAACAGGTTGTCTATGTCCGTTTCGTTCGGAATCGGCGTGGCGGGCGGCGACTCTACCGTGGTCCCGCCCACGCGCAAGTGTGTCAAGCCTATATTCTGGAAGAGAGTGATGAGCGGCGTGTTGGTGGCGCTGAATAAATGCGCCCCGGCCCTGTTGCCCGAAAGGGTTTTCATGCCAAAACTCAACCCGGTGAAATCGGCCGGGATGGCTGCACCGGAAGTTCGCGCGTCAATCGTCAAAGTAACCGGCGACTGCGCCAGTGCCATGCCGGCCCAAAGAACGCCCGCGCACATTAATCTATGAATCCATTTTATTTCCTTCAATCGCACAGGCCACAAGCTACTTGGAAGATGAATAACCTCAAGTCCGGCTTGGCACGGAATAAGAAAATAAAATGACAAGGCCACCTGGCGTAATTGAGGGAATTTTCACGCCAGATGGCCGCTCAATGAGCAGCGTGCTCTTGTTTCGAAAGAAGTGTGACCTTGGGCGAAGCTTCAAGCCCCGGCGCCAATCGCCACTTCCTCGAGAGTTTCCTTGTTCTTGGCCACGGCCAGTTCATTCAATACATGATCGGCTTCCTTTTCCTGATCGAGGATTTCCTCGATGAGGATGGCGGCGTCTTCATTGCCCAGCAATTCCGCCCAGGCGCGGAGGGTGCCGTAGGAAGCAATTTCGTAATGCTCGACCTTCTGGCCAGCGGATATGATGGCCGCGTTGATGGCGGGGGATTTTTTGTTTTCGGTGACGATTCTGTCTCCTTCGTCAAGAATGCCCACCATGGCGGGGCATTTTTTCGCCTTGGGCTTTTCATCAAACGCCGCAAACACCTTTTCAATTTGCGCTACATGCCCTTCAGTTTCCTCCAAATGATGCCGCAGAGCTTGTTGTAGTTTCTCGCATGTTGCCGCATCAATCAGCTTGGGCAGAGCCTTGGTGATGCGATGTTCAGAATCGTACATATCCGCCAATTCGTTCAGAAACAGATTTTTCAATGCTTTCATAGGGAATATTCAATTTAATGTTTTCCATGCAAAGGCAAACGCGCCTTTGAAACAAAATTTTGAGCTAATGACGTGCCAACTGGCGGGCCTTGGCAACCAGCGTCCACGAGCCGGCGGGTCTTTGCATTTCGCAACTAAGCCATTGCAAAATGCCTTGCCGGTTGGTGCAACCAATGGGTGCGCCCCACGTATCCGCTTTGGCACGAAATCCGCTGAAAGATTGACACGTATGCAAGAGGCACTTTATCAAAAACCTCCCCACAGCGGGACAATGGCATCGTTCAACCCAACCTTCCGGCTTTTCATCGCTTGCGAAGATCAAGCCGCTTTTCTTCAAGCCAAAAAGGTGCAGGAGCAAATAGAAGCGTTGTTTGGCAACGAGTTTGAAATTTCGCGCGGGTTGTGGAATTTTGCGTTATTGCGTCATGAACGGTTGCGAGAATATGCCGTTATGGAAGCAGCCGAGGCGGAAATAATAGTGATTTCATTTCGCGCCAGCAGCGAATTGCCGCCTCATGTCAAATGCTGGATGGAGAGTCTGCCGGCCCGGACACAAATCGGTCAGGCGGCCTTGGTGGCATTGCTCGGCCCCAAACAGCTATCCCGAGAGGCGCGGCACCCTCAGATCGCCTACCTGCGGCAGATTGCAGAAGGTCGCGGCCTGGATTTCTTCTGTAATCAAGAGGGCCCGGATCGTCTGGATTTTTCTCCACCGGTCTTTCGCAGTATGGACGGTATAACGGTGGAGCGAAGCTTTATTTTTCATCACATCCCCGGGAATGCCGGAAGGCATTGATGATTAGGAAACTCAAGGCAGGCGCGTATCGCCTCTACTCGCGAAAGCGCAATCCCGCCACGGGCAAGCGCAGAAACCTGGGGACATTTACATCGTTGACAGCAGCCAAACGCCACGAGCGTGAGGTGCAATTCTTTAAACGAAAAGGTTAATCCTGTTTTGTCGGATATTGTGTGAGGGGCAGATCAAGTCCACAGCAATATCCGCGAATTAAAGGAGTTCACGGACGCAGTTAATTTGGAGAGCGTGCTGCAATGATGACTGATTGGGGCGCGGGCAAGGAAGCCCCCATCCCAGAATGCTTTCGCCTGGCCAACAAAATTGTCGCGCAATTTATGGAAGGCCGTTGCCCGTTCCTACCGCCGCTGGCGGACTAACTTTTGGCCGCGTACCCGGGGGTTTCTTCCTCGACGCCTTTGAATTCGACGCCGAGTTCCTGGCTGAGCCATTGGCTGAAAGCCCGGGCCTTTTCTTCGCTCCAACCCCAGGTGATCAACTTTATCGACCGAGATTCCGCAGGCGACCCGTCGCGGTTCAAGGCCGGAAGATAACTGAAGTGAGTCCCGCTGGGGCCTTTATTCACGCGCCTTTGCATGGAGACACCGCAGATTTCGCGCCGGGAAAGAGAGACGGGCTGCTGACGTCCGGCTGTTTGCGGAAGAGTGACCGTTTGGGTTGCCTGATCGATGCGCAAATCGTAGATGCCAGACCACTTCCTGATCACACGCCATACAAAAACGGCGACGCCCACCGCCACCACCACGGCCCAAGTCCTCTTCATCAGGTCCAGCGATGGCTCAAATCCGCCTGCGATCACAATTGGGAAGGCGGCAATAAACGCGATAACAGCCATGCCATAAAAACCGGCGGTAAACGCCGAAGTATCCCCCAGTGGAACGAGAGTCAACCCAGCTTGCTTGAAGATTCGAACACCACCAGCCGGGCGGACACGGGATTTTTCCTGCAACTGTGTAATCATGGCGCGCCACAACACGGAGGTCAAAACGTCTATGGGCAGGGCAAACAGAAGGAGCAATAAATCGCATCCATCAACGCCCGGCTCCAGCACCGCATCGGCGGGATTCTGCGGATTGTAATAAACGGTTCGAGATGAACCGAGGGGGTGATCCTCGACCGCGACTTGCCATTCCAAAGTCGCATTGTGATCGTCGTAACGGTAGCGATAGCCGGTATACGCCTTTCCGCCGACACTATAATGATACTCGATTTCGACCCCGCGGCGGATCATGACGCTGTGCCCGACTTCGCTTCGAATAATTTTGCCCTGCGTAGTGGAAAAATTCCGGGCGAGATGCTGACGCACGGTCGTCTCCAGCAAGGCATAGGTGCCTGCGCCGATCAAACCTGTCCAGCAGACCAGCAGCAACAAAGGGTAAATTAAGCCGGACTTGCGCATGCCACCATTATACAAGAAATTTGATCTCTGACAAACCCGAAAATCGGCAAAATCGGTAGTGGGCTACTTTGAATCTGCTTGGTAGTGGCTCAGTTTGAAAGTCGATTAAATACTGATGGCAGTCTTGTTGGCAAAGTGCTTTTTTTTAACGTCACTGCTAACGATCAGCACATTATCCGGCGCATCACCGATAAATATGATGTAATCAGGGTCGAACGGGTTTAGTCCCGCCCAGATAGCATTAGTTTCAGGGAAAAACGCCGAATTGCCCTTAGCCATCTTTATCGCGTTGTAAGTCTTTTTACTGATTCTCGCCCCTCGTGCTGGGAGTCCGGCCTGTTCGGTGATCTTAATTTCCATCTTGTGCTTAAGATACTATGATGACAAAGGGAGGTCAATCCAATAACTTTATGATCTCTTCCAAGCTCCAAACATGGTCAGTAATGCCTGCTTCCATCGCTGGGGTAACGCGCAAACTGGTGTGAATACGGCAGAAGTTGTAGTGCATGAAATGGATTGCGGCAGCGTGCTTGTGGTTTTCCAATTTTTTTGAAAAGGCATTTGTCAACCGCGTGAACCGGCGGTTGCCCATGCGGACGGTCAAGTTCTGGCGTTCAATATGACTGGTTGAAACCAAGCCACGTTGCGGCTGGCCGATGATGCGTTTCTTGCGTGCGCCGATGCAAGCTGGCGGGGAGTAACGGGCTTCCATGACCGGGCCTTGGCTCTTGCCGTATAGCTTTATCAGTTGAGCGTAGTCGATCTCAGAACCAAACGCGCCTTCAATGGCTTCCAAGTAAGCCTTATGGCCATCGGAGGTTAAATGCACGCGATTGGCGAGCCTTCCAGCAAGGTCGTTGATAAAAGCGTAAGCATCCGTCGAATCCCGTTTGCCGACGTGGAAACACGGAATCAATTTTGACTTTGAATCCAGCGCAATCCAAGTCCACGTGTCGCCAATTTCGCGCTCGTCTTTCAGGTGTTTCGGCACATTGGCCTGTTTGCAATGGGTGAAGGACCATACCTCGTCAACTTGCAGAATCTTGCACGGCAGGTTACGCATGACCTTGTCCATGTATTCGGCGCAAGCCGTGCCAGCGGAAACCAGCAACCGCTCAACGGTCTTTTTGGCCGCGCCGGTCAAGCGGGTTGTGCTCCGCATGGAACAGCCTTCCACAAGGCAGTTGAGGATTTGGGCGCGTTTATCTGTGGCCAGAATGTTCATAATGCCTTTTTGTCGGCTGCTTTTTGCTTCCGGTATTTTGCCCATCTTGCCGCAACGGCAGCGCGGGCTTGTTCGCTTGTCACCTTGCGGGCCTTTGCCTTCCCTGTCCCGGCCAGTCCGCCCAGCCTTCCTAATGCTTGAGCATGTTTATTTTTCATGGCGCAAATATACTGCAAGCGGTTGCAGTATGCAACAACAATTTTTAAGAAAATACGCAACCCATTGAAAGCCAAGCGAATTTAATTGCTTGATTCCATTGTCACAACATGGCAGCGTTTAACCATTGGCGGCAGGTGTCCGATTCAAACGGACGGGTGGTGCGCTAACACCATCGGCGGATTTACAGTCCGCTCCAATAGATCGCTCTGGCAACCTGCCACATTTGCCTACGGCCCGCTTGGCGTTACCTAAATGATTTCACCAAGCGGGCCGTGCTTTTTATTTTTCCTGGCGCGTTCGCAGTCGGCTCCGCGTTGCCCCTATAGCCATTTTCATGGAGGCATTAAATCACGAAGGAAAAGCACTGCATATTGGCTAATTGTGGGATGGCTTATCCTTGGCATAGGCTAAGATAGGGGGAGGATAAGACATGGATAGGCTAAGACTGGCCTGGGTTAGCCTATACCTTGGTTAGGTCACGCTTTGCGTGCCATCTGCATAAGTGCTTGGATCACAGCTTTTCTCACGGGGGCGTATCTTTTACCGGCAGGACCAGTCTTGTATCCGCTCAATTCTGGAGCTCGTCTCAAGTCAGGAAATTTTATTTTAACATAAGGCATAATGGCCTTGTCGGCCCAAACTTGTGCCGTGTTTTTCGTCAATGTCGGAAGTTTGCCGCTCTCCTTGTAAATCTGGATTTCCTCTCGTTTGATTACTTCCCGTAAGACAAGATGTTCAACTGCTTCTTCAAAGGTTTTTTCTTTTGGCTTAATTTGTTTGGCAACTGGGCCTAATAAACGGATGAATTCATTTGTAATGGAGGAAGATATAATGTCTTGAATAAGCCAATGAACGTTTTGAAAATGTCTTAAACACTTCCAGACGAAGGCATTTATTGGTGTTTCAAGACTGTAGTTTGCAGACTTAGATACGTTAATCGGACTTTGCTTTCCAAGCTCCAAATGTTCAGCGATTCGTAGGAATTGTTTCTTTGAGTTCGCGGACGTGTTCAAAAATCGGAGCATCGGCCAATAAGGTATATGACGCGCCGTGGATTTCATTAGTTCAGCATTGCTCACATTTGATTTTCGCCATTCGATACCAAATTTACTTTTAAGTTCTTTGGTAAGTGCTGCATTATTTTTTGCTGCCTCTGTTGTTACGGTGAGCAATTCCGTTAAAGTCTCCGTCAATTCCACTGTGATAAACGCCATGTGTTCAATCGCATCATTATTATCAGCCAAGGCGATTTTTTTCAGATGGCCACATGTCAAGAATGCAAGATGAGCGATGCGAGAAAGATGAATCACCTTAAATGGGTATGGTGTATTTTCTGCAAACCATTCTTCCTGCTCCATAATCTTTCGAATGAAATCTATTGCCTGATGATATTTTACGCCGCCTATGTCGATTTTTTGGAATTCTCCTAATTTTGCAAAATATTCTGGAACTTTAGCAAGGCGATCCGCTTCGCGCTTTAGCATTTCACGTTTCTGTTCTTCTGGGGAAGGCTCTGGAAGCACTGCTTTGTCAGGCAATGTACTTTCGACAGCCTTTTGCGGCTGATTCCTTTTCTTCGCATTTTCCCGTTTCATCGCAACTCTTATTCAGTTGCGGCGTGCAGGGTGTGGCAGGAATAAGCCGCCACACCCCGGCGCAAGCTGGCCGGCCTGCACCCCCGCCATAGGCGGAACGCGCCTCAATCTAGAAATTGTGCGTCAAAAGGACATTCTCGCAATCAAAAAGCAATAGCTATTTCTTGCGCTTTTTAACCTTTTTGGCTGGTGGGGCGACGATTGGCCTGTTGCTGAGTGCGACCACATCATGCATGATCGAGGCCATCCGCATGTTTGTGTCCGATGGCCGCTTTTTGGCTGGTTTCGTCATGGCCCGACATTACCATGCCAACCGGGGCCGAAAACAATGTTTTTTCAAAGTAGCCCACTACCGCAAAATCTGGCGGCTTGTCAACCCGGCGGATTCACCTTTAAATGACGGACACGTTATGAAAACAAAGAAGTCCAAATCCAACGGCAAAAACAAACCGGCCCTGCGCGCTTATTCCAGCATCATGCTCGATGGCCCCGAACGGGCGCCCAGTCGCGCCATGTTATACGCCGTCGGCTTCAAGCCGGAAGATTTCAAAAAGCCGATCATCGGCATCGCCTCCACCTGGAGCATGGTCACGCCGTGCAATGCGCACATCGATCAATTGGCCCGCGAAGCCGAAGCGGGCGCCAATCGCGCCGGGGGCAAGGCAATCATTTTCAACACCATCACGATTTCCGATGGCATCTCGATGGGTTCGGAGGGGATGAAGTATTCGCTGGTTTCACGCGAGGTAATTGCGGATTCGATTGAAACAGTGGTCGCCTGCGAAGGAATGGATGGTTATGTGGCCATTGGGGGTTGCGACAAAAACATGCCCGGTTCTTTGATAGCCATGGCGCGTTTGAACCGGCCGTCTGTTTTTGTTTACGGCGGGACAATTCTGCCCGGATGCATCACGGGTGACCCGCGCAAGCTGGATATCGTTTCCGTTTTTGAAGCGGTGGGCGCTCATGCCAACAAGAAAATAAATGACGCGCAATTGCAGAAGGTCGAGGCTTGCGCCATTCCGGGGCCGGGCTCATGCGGTGGCATGTATACGGCCAATACCATGGCCAGCGCCATCGAAGCCATGGGTATGAGCCTGCCTAACAGCTCCGCCCAGAACGCCATTTCCAAGGCGAAAAAAGAAGATTGCCAGCGCGCCGGCGCAGCGGTCCTGGCCATGCTCGAAAGCGGTTTGCGCCCGCTTGATATCATGACCCGGCGCGCTTTTGAAAACGCCATCACAGTGATCATCACGCTGGGCGGTTCAACCAATGCCGTTTTGCATCTGCTCGCCATGGCTCATGCCGCCGGGGTCAAATTGGCCCTGGACGACTTCACCAAAATCGGCAAACGCGTCCCCGTGCTGGCAGACTTGAAGCCGAGCGGAAAATATCTCATGTCGGAATTGGTGGCCATCGGCGGCATCCAACCGTTGATGAAGATGCTGCTGGACGCGGGCTTGCTGCACGGGGATTGCCTGACTGTCACCGGCAAATCATTGGCCGAAAACCTGGCCCATGTGCCGCCGTATCCGCAGTTCCAGAAAATTATTCAGCCCTTGGATAATCCCATCAAAAAAACCAGCCACCTGGTCATTCTTTACGGGAATCTGGCGCCGGGCGGGGCCGTGGCCAAAATCACTGGCAAGGAAGGCACGCGTTTTGAAGGCACGGCGCGCGTTTATAATTCGGAAGAGCAAGCCTTGAAAAAAATCCTGGATGGAACGATCAAAAAAGGCGACGTCGTCGTGATCCGCTTCGAAGGCCCAAAGGGCGGACCGGGCATGCGCGAAATGCTGGCGCCGACCAGCGCCATTTCCGGCAAAGGTTTGGGCAAGGATGTCGCCTTGATAACCGACGGGCGTTTTTCGGGCGGCACACATGGGTTCGTCGTCGGGCACATCACGCCAGAAGCCTATGTGGGCGGGCCGTTGGCGCTGGTCAGAAATGGCGACCGGATTTTGATCGATGCCGAACGGAGCGAGATCAGCCTCAGAATTTCGGCCCGTGAAATGCAGGTGCGTCGCAAAGCCTGGAAACCCATCCCGCCGCGCTACACCCGAGGCGTTCTGGCCAAGTATGCCCATACCGTAACGCAGGCGTCCTTCGGGGCGGTGACGGACCGGAATCTGAAACTCGATTGAGCGGATTATCTTCCGGCGAGATAAGACTCCATCTGATCAATGGTCGCGTTTTGAGCGGAAATAATCCAGTTGACCAAGTCGCCGATGGAAATCAAACCGGCCAATTTTCCATTCTCCAATATAGGCAAATGCCGGATGCGTTTGTCCGTCATCAGCCGCATGCAATCCTCGACGGTGTGCTGCGGAGTGGCGCTGGTAACTTCAGTAGAGATGATTTCGCGCACCAGGGTCTTTTGGGAAGTCTTGCCAGCCAAGGCGACTTTGCGGGTATAATCGCGCTCCGAGAAAATGCCAATGACCTTGTCCCCTTCCACCACAGGTAATGCGCCGATGTTTTTTTGGGCCAGCAGTTGGATGGCTTCGAACACAGTTGCGCCAGGGGAAACAGTCCACACCTTGGCACCTTTGTGATGCAAAATAGTGCTGATTGCGACACTTGTTGTCATGGGTGTAACTTACCATACCCCCCGGCGGCTGCAACACCAGCAGAAAATTCATGAAAAAAGGGGGCAAATCTTCCCGCTGATTGATTTGACCTGACTGGCGGCATGCCCTAGACTGCGCCTCCATTTTATGAACGTATTAGTCTGTGACCCTATTTCGCCCAAAGGTATTGCGCTGTTGCAACAACGCAAGGAATTCAAGGTCACCGTGCTCAAACAAAAGATGCCGGAAGCAGAGTTGCTGCCGTTGGTCGGGGAAGTCCACGCCATGGTGGTGCGCTCCGAAACCAAAATCACCAAAAAGGTGATCGAGGCCGCGCCTCACTTGCGCGTGGTGGGCCGGGCCGGTGTGGGGGTGGACAATGTGGATGTCGATGCCGCCACGCAACGCGGCATCGTCGTCATGAATACGCCGGGCGGGAATACCATCTCGACGGCTGAACTGACATTCTCAATGTTGATGGCCCTGGCGCGCAAAATTCCCCAGGCGCACATGTCGATGAAGGAAGGCAAATGGAGCCGCAAAGATTTTCAAGGATCGGAACTTTACAATAAAAGCCTGGGTATCCTCGGCATGGGCCGAATCGGCACCGAGGTGGCCAAACGAGCGCAGGCCTTCGGCATGAAAGTCCTGGCTTACGATCCTTTCCTGACCCTGGCCCGGGCCAAAGCGTTGCAAGTGGACTTGAGGGAAAATGTCGATGAAGTTTATAGCACAGCCGATTTTATTACTGTCCACATGCCCATGACAGATGAAACCAAAGGGATGGTCAACGCGGCGGCTTTCGGCAAAATGAAAAAAGGGGTGCGCATTTTGAATTGCGCGCGTGGCGGCATCATCAAGGAGGCGGACCTCTTTACCGCCTTGCAAAGTGGCCAAGTGGGCGGAGCGGGCTTGGATGTTTATGAAATAGAACCGCCTCCGGCTGATTTTCCATTGCGCAGTTTGCCGCAAGTGGTGATGACCCCGCATTTGGGAGCGAGCACGGAAGAAGCGCAGGAGAACGTGGGCATCGAGGTCGCCGAAGCGATCACAGATTATCTGTTGAGCGGCGGGGTGCGCAACGCCGTCAACCTGCCCAACCTCGACGCGCAGACCTTCCAGGTGGTCAAACCCTTTTTGAATCTGGGCGAGAAATTGGGACGCCTGTTGGCACAGATGGCCCCGAAACGCAATGACCGCATCGTCATCACCTACGGCGGACGCGCCGCCCAGTTGCCCAGCGATCCTGTGACGCGATCGGTATTGAAAGGTTTCCTCGAACTCGCCGGGGGCAAGGAAGTCAACCAAGTCAACGTCCACACCCTGGCAAACTCCCTCGGGCTGGAAGTCCAGGAAATCAAATCCAGCGAAGAAACCGATTTTAATGAGTGGCTCCATGTTGCGGTCCATTCGGGCGACGAGAAAATATCCGCGGCCGGCAGCATTTTCGGGGCGAAGAACCTGCCGCGCATCGTCCGGCTCAACAGCCAGCCCGTGGAAATTGTGCCGGAAGGCGTTTTATTCCTGATGAATAATAAAGACCGGCCGGGAATTGTCGGATACATTGGCACCTTGATGGGCCGGCATAATGTTAACATCGCCAGCATGAGTTTGAGTCGCGACACCGCCGGCGGAAAAGCGCTGACGGTTTTGAATTTGGACAGCGTCCCCCCGGCGGAATTGCTGGCGGAAATACAGAAAGACCCAGATATCAGCAACCTGCGGGTGGCGAAACTTTAATTGCAAAGGAAAAACAAACATGAATCCATTCACAAAACAAACTGTGCTGCTGGCCGGGCTGGCATTGACCCTATGGCAATGGCAACCAGCCGCCCACGCCGCCGCCGCGCCGGATAAACCCGCCGATCTTTTTCCCGACCCGGTTCTTGCCACCGGCAAAGGATTTGAAATCAAGACCAGCCAGCTCAATGAAGCATTTCTGCGTTACAACGCGGGTGTCATAGCCAGGGGCCGCAGCATTCCGGAAGACCAGCGCAGCATGGTCAGGTCCAATTTGCTGCAACATTTGATCCTTTCCAAAATTTTGATGCAAATGGCGACGGTGGACGAGAAAACCAGGGTTACAAAACTGGTGGATGACAACATCGCCATGGCCCGCAAAAAAGCGCCCAGCCCGGAAGCATTCGACAAGGAGATCAAAGCCAGTGGCATGACGCTGGAGCAAGTGCGGGCCCAGGCATGCGAAGAACAAATTTGTCGGCAGGTCCTGCAACGGGAAACAACCAACGGCATTATTATTTCCGACGCCGTCGCCAAAAAATTCTATGACGACAACCCGGGCAAATTTGAAGTGCCCGAAGAGGTGCGTGTCAGCCATATCCTCATCTCAACGCTGGCCCCGCTGACCCAGCACCCCCTGCCGCCGGATCAAAAGAAGGCGAAGGAACAATTGGCCAAGGATATCAAAGCGCGCGCCGAAAAAGGGGAGGATTTCGCCAAGTTGGTCAAGCAATATTCCGAGGATCCAGGCTCAAAGGACAAAGGCGGCGAGTACACGTTTCCGAAGGGCCGAATGGTGCCACAATTCGAAGCGGCAGCTTTCAGCTTAAAAACGAACCAAATTAGCGACATCGTGGAAACCCAGTACGGTTATCACATTATAAAACTGCTGGAAAAATTCCCGGCAAAACATCAACAGTTCGCCGAGGTCGAGACCAAGATCAAAGATTACCTTGTTGCGAAAAAAGCCGAAGACGCCATGCCGGCCTATCTGGATAAAATCAAGACCCAATTCAACGTCGCCTTAATTGATCCAAACAAGGTACAACCTGCGCTACCGGTGGCCAAGTGAGCGCAGCGGGGGATTTCGGCTGCCTTGGGTGAAGCCTTAACTGCAAAGGAAAACAACATGAATCTACTCTCAAGACAAACTGTGCTTCTGGCCGGGTTGGCGCTGACTCTATGGCAATGGCAACCAGCCGCCCATGCCGCCGCGCCGGACAAACCCGCCGATATTTTTCCCGATCCAGTCATCGCCACTGGCAAGGGCTTTGAAATCAAGACCAGCCAGCTCAATGACGCATTTCTGAGCTACAACGCCAGCGTCGCAGCCAGCGGCGGCAGCATTCCGGAAGACCAACGCGATGTGGTCAAATCCAATTTGCTGCAACACCTGATCATCACCAAAATCCTGACGCAAAAAGCGACGGCGGAAGACAAAGCCGCAACCATGAAGCTGGTCGATGAAAACATCGATGAGGCCCGCAAAACCGCACCGAGTCCGGAAGCATTCGATGCAGAGATCAAGTCCAGTGGGATGACTTTGGAGCAGGTGCGGGCACGGGCGGGCGAAGAGCAACTTTGCAAACGGGTCCTGCAACGGGAAACAACCAACGGCATTGTCATTTCCGACGCCTCTGTCAAAAAATTCTATGACGATAACCCGGACAAGTTTGAAGTGCCCGAAGAGGTGCGCGTCAGCCACATCCTCATCTCGACGCTGGATCCGCTGACCCAGCACCCGCTGCCCTCGGATCAAAAAAAGGCGAAGGAACAATTGGCCAAGGATCTTAAAACCCGCGCCGAAAAAGGGGAGGATTTCGCCAAGTTGGTCAAGCAATATTCCGAGGATCCCGGCTCAAAGGACAAGGGCGGCGAGTACAAATTCCCGCGCAATCAAATGGTCCCGGAATTCGAAGCGGCAGCTTTCGGCTTAAAAACCAACCAAATCAGCGAGATCGTTGAAACCCAGTATGGCTATCACATTATAAAGCTGCTGGAAAAATTCCCCGCGAAGCACGAGCCATTCGCCGAGGTCGAGGCCAAGATCAAAGATTATCTCGTGGCGAAAAAGGCTGAAGACGCCCTGCCCGCCTACCTGGATAAAATCAAGGCCGAAGCCGGCGTCAAGCTGATCGACCAAAACAAGCCTGCATCGTCCGCGGCCAAATAAACGCAGCGGGCGTTGTTCACTGTCGCAACTCGATGGGAACGTAGCTGCCGTTGGTCGGCCCGACGTAAACCTGCCGCGGCCGGCAAATGCGCTTGCGCGGTTCGTCCAGGATTTCCTTGAAATTCGCAATCCACCCCGGCATGCGCCCGATGGCAAACATCACCGTAAACATCTCCGTCGGAATCCCAATGGCCCGCATGATGATGCC
>Ga0206872_10087_pt1 | contig 28514 bp, 24 predicted proteins | sample Alteio_BWOrgCont_34_FD_152906 | JGI IMG/M metagenome (GOLD analysis project Ga0206872, IMG submission 152906) | Enriched cells from forest soil in Barre Woods Harvard Forest LTER site, Petersham, Massachusetts, United States -... | ecosystem: Environmental > Terrestrial > Soil > Temperate forest >... | reverse complement strand
CCGGGTGTCCTCGGAAACGGGATGACGTCTCGAATATTTCCCATGCCCGTCACGAACTGCACCGTCCGCTCCAGTCCCAGCCCGAAGCCGGAATGCGGCACCGTGCCATAGCGGCGGAGATCTAGGTACCACCAGTACGCCTTGGGGTCCAGGTGTTGCTCCAACATTCGGCGCTCCAGGACGTCCAGCCGCTCCTCACGCTGGCTGCCGCCGATGATCTCACCCACGCGCGGCACCAGTACATCCATCGCCCGCACGGTCTTGTCGTCTTCATTCAAGCGCATGTAGAACGCCTTGATGCCGCGCGGGTAATCGTACAGGATCACCGGGTTCTTGAAATGTTTCTCCGTCAGAAACCGCTCGTGTTCCGACTGCAGGTCGATGCCCCACTTGACCGGAAACTCGAACGACTGGCCCGAATTCTCCAGGATTCTGACCGCTTCGGTGTACGACAGGCGCACAAACTTCGAACTGATGATACTCTCCAGCGTCGAGATCGCCGTCGGTTCGATGCGGTCCTTGAAGAATTGCATATCCTCCGGACACTTGCTCAACACATCGTGGAAGACGCGCTTGAGGAATGCCTCGGCCAGGTCCATGTTGTCGGTCAGCTCGTAAAACGCCATCTCCGGCTCGATCATCCAAAACTCGGCCAGGTGGCGCGACGTATTTGAATTCTCCGCCCGAAACGTCGGCCCGAACGTGTACACCTTGCCCAGGGCGCAGGCAAATATCTCTGCCTCGAGCTGGCCGCTGACCGTCAAGTAAGTACCGCGGGCGAAAAAATCCTTGGAGTAGTCGATTTCCCCCTGTTCGTTGCGCGGCAACTTGCCAAGGTCGAGCGTAGTGACACGAAACATCTGGCCGGCGCCTTCGCAATCGCTCCCGGTGATGATGGGCGGGTGGACGTAAAGGAACCCCTGTTCCTGGAAGAAACTGTGGATCGCCAAGCAGACGGCATTGCGAACGCGGGCCACGGCGCCAAAAGTATTGCTGCGCGGCCGCAAATGGGCCTGCTCGCGCAGAAACTCCATCGAGTGGCCTTTCTTCTGCATGGGATAGGTCGCAGGGTCGGCTGTCCCTTGCACGGTGATCGACTTTGCCTGAACTTCCGTCGGCTGGCCCTTGGCCGGCGAAGCGCGCACCAGTCCCTCGACAGTCACGCTGGTCCCAACGGAGAGGTGCAGAACTTCGGTCTGGTAGTTGGGCAGTGCATTCTCGGCGACGACCTGCACGTTGCCGAAGCTGGAGCCGTCGTTCAGCTCGACGAAGCTAAATCCGCCCTTGGAATCGCGCCGCGTACGCACCCAGCCTTGCAACCGCACCTCGCGACCGACCGCCTCGACCTTGCGAGCCTCGGCCACGCTAATCTTTTCCATCGGAAACCCCTACTCCTTATGCATGTGATGGACTTTGGATCGCTGACCGTTCGCAACAACCCAACGCGACCTAACCACAGAGTCACAGAGAGCACAGAGAAAATGCAAGAAAAGCTAAAAAACCATCCCTGCACTCAGTGCTCAGAACGCGCGGAGTATTACTTCTAGTTCTTCTCTCTGTGTTCTCTGTTACTCTGTGGTTAGATGGCCTCGGATGTGGCACGCCATGCTCCTCTTCCGATTCTTACCCGTATTTCTTGTGGCACTCCGCGGACGAGATCTTCTTGGCGACGATCAATCCGTCCTTCGTCTTTTCTCCTTCGGGATCAACATAGACGCGGGTCGACGTCTTCTTGTTCTCCGGATTATAGCCGATGACGTGGATGTTGAAGATGAAGCCCGTATCCGATTCGGCCTTGAACCAGTGGACGTTGTCCTTGTGGTCGGAGATCGTCGAGCATTCGCCGGGCTTGAACTTGCGGTCGATCGTCGGCTTGATGAGGTAGTGATCGGTGTTGTCCTCGATGCGGTCATAGTGCTTGCCGATGAAGTCACCGCGCAGAATGATGAACCCGGTGCACATATTGTCATGGCCGTGCGGCACCACGGAGCGCCCCTTTTTCATGGCGAAGATCTGCTTGCCGAAAACCAGTTTCTGTGGCAAACCCTCGACCTTACTGAGGTCCATGCCAAGGTTGGCCGCACCCAGCTCGGGATACTTGACGTCCTTGGCCACCTTGTCGAGATCGACGAGCTTCAACAACTGCGGGAGGTCAACCTTCTTGTAGAGTTCTTCGAGCTTGGACTGGAAGTCGATGTCCTTGATCTTCTGGTCCTTGACGTCCTTGCAAAGGTCCGCGAGTTCGATCATCCACCGGTCGATGATGGGTTTGACCTCATCGGCGAAGAGGTGGCGTTCGTAAAGTGTTTCAAGAAGGCCGTAGGCGAGGAGCGAGCCCAGCATTTTGCGATTGAACGAACGACGCGTTTCCATGAAATGCACTCCGGGGCGTGGTGAAGGACGTAGGACGCATTCAGGTGAAGGTACCCGCACGGCTGCCCTATTTGTACCAAAAAGTCATTCTGGTGCGCCAGGAGACAAGCCGATGGCAAACCCAACGCCGCGCCGCAACCTGGAACGCAAGACGCGTTGCCCCGACCTGGCCGCCATTGCCGGAGTATTAGATCGGCTCGACACGCGCCTCGAAGGTGTGCAACTCCAGACGGACACCTACTTTCACGTCAGGTTCGGCCGACTCAAGCTCCGCGTCATCAACGGTACGGAAGCGGTCCTGATCTGGTACGAGCGACCAAATGAACTGGCCACGCGTTTGAGTTGTTACCACCTGGCGCAGGTCGGCGATCCCGAGGCATTGCGAGTGGCGCTAACGGCAGCGTTGGGAGTGCGTGGCGAAGTCAGAAAGCGGCGAACAATCCACCACTATCACAACGTCCGCATCCATCTCGACGACGTGGATGGCCTGGGGAGGTTTATTGAATTTGAGGCTGTGTTGTCGGCGACGGATGGTGAGGAGATATCGCGCCAGCGGCTGGCGGAGCTGGGACGCGCGCTGGGATTGGAAGCGGTACAGGATCAGGCGGGATCTTACGCCGATTTGCTGGGCATTTGATTTCGAAGGCGCGATGGCGTCACTCTCCGCCCACGATGAAGCCAAGGACGAGGAGCCCTACGCACGCTCCTAAGGTGGCGTAAGTCACGCCATGGCTGACCTTCCCCTTTGCCGGTCCCAGCCCGAAATTTGGTCCTTGACGGTGCCACAACCACAAGCCGAGCGGGGCTGTAAGTAAACCGAACAACCACAGCTGCCATATGCTTGAGCCGTGTCGCAGCATCTCACCGCAGTCGCCAATGTGGTCGAACGACCCACCTGCAATGTAGAGGCCATTTGCCAGTAAGCAAAAGCCGGCGAAAAACCGCAAGACGAATGCGCCTGACAGTCTGGCCGCAGCGGTCAGGGCCCAAAGTAGTAGCGGCACCACCACACCGGTTACCGGCCCGCTCCACGCAACAAAAAGGGGGTTCGGGTTGTGGCTCAGATCCGTGCGTGAAATCGTAAGCGGATACAAAACCACCCGAGCCACACGGCCGCCGGTCAACCAGGCTCCGATTGCGTGGCCAGACTCATGACCCGCCTGCATCCCCAGCCACGAACCCAACAGCGTCGAGAGGATGAGGATACCCTGCTGGAGGCGATTCACTGCACCTCCTCCAATGGCGAGGCGCCCCTCCCCGCAACCGGTAGCGCGCTCACTTACGGTTTGCTGACCTGATACGCCCCAGTAAAGCCGCCATTCCAGGGCTGACTGTTAACGCCGTTTTGCTGTCCGCCGACGTAAATATTTTGCCCGGGAACGATGGTGACTTTGACCAACCCCGTTTGGCCGTTTTTCAATATCCCGGCATGGACGGCGACCGTCGCCAGTGGCGAATCCGGCGTATAGACCCCGACGCCCCAGATGCCGCCGTTGACATTGCCGGTGACCTTGAAGACGAACGATTTGCCGATCTTTTCCTGAAGGTTCATGAGGCTCCCGGGGTCCGGCAGCGCAACGATATCTGCCTCAGCGCCGGCCAGGTGCAGGGAGCGGAGGTCGCCAAGTTGCACCAGTTGATCGCCGAATTGAGCCGTCTTTACCTTGAAAGACTCGGCTGCGATGTGGCCGGTAATCCGCGAATCGGCCGTTAGCACCACATCGTGGGCCGGCCGATCCAGGTTTTCCTGGGCCACCTTTTCGCGCAGCTTGGCCATTACATCCTCGGCCCGCGCGACGACCTCCATATCATTGCTTTTGGCCGCCTCGACCAGCGCCGGGAAGGCCTTCTCGGCCAGCGCGAGTAATTCGCTGGTGGCCTTCTCACGCTCCTTGAAATCGGTGCTACCCAGTCGGCCAATCGCAGCCTCGACGCGCTTGCTACTGGCGGCATCGATATGGAAGCCGACATCAATCTGGCGAATTTCTGACGTGGGGATCAGCAGTTTGCCGTACGCAGTGACCAACTCGATTCGTTCTTCGCGCAGCGTCAATTTCAGTTTGCTGCCGTCGCGGAAGTGGACCTCGGCAGGCGTCATGTCCTTGCCGAGCGCGTTTTTCTTCGCCCCGTCCTTTTCGACGGACTTCGCATCGTCGCCTATCTGCGGAGTGCACAACGCAACCAGCAGAAACACCACTCCAAGCAGTAGCCGGGCTTTCCAGCACGAAGTGCAACGGTCCTGCGGATTCATAAATAGCCTCCGATGGTTTGCTTACCGACCTCCGATTACTAGCCAGGCAAACTTTGAAAGGTCAAGGCCGTTGGCCATCGCAACTCAGGCCGGCGTGGCTTCAGCCCACCACGGACTGAGCATGTGAATTTTCTGCAAAATGAGGTCCTTTTCACGCTGGTCCTTGGCGAGTGCCAGCTTGGCTTTGAGTTTTACCATCTTCTTTTTGCGGTGATAACGGCGCTTCAATTCACTTTTGCGTTCGACCATGAAATCGTGTCCTGTGTAAACGGCCCCCACGCGGCGGAATGGCCTTGGTTGGGTTAGCTAGTTATCGTACAGCCGATCACAGCGCGTGCAAGAGGATGTGCTTGCTACGCATGCATGAATCCAACGGCATAGCCTCGTTCACGCCGCGATTGTATTGCCGTAGGATAAGGTGAGACTTACACTTGCGCTTCAAATAGCAGCGGCGCGAATTGAACAATGCACAATGTAACGACCCGGCAGCCATGTAGCGCGAACGGGCAATTCGCACCTTGTCAAAACACTGACGCTAGCGGCACGTTCGTACAAACATTGCTGGCAAATCTGGCAAAGGATACGATAGCAAAGGGATGCACCTTAATCGAACTTATCGAATTGCAGCGGCACAGGCATCAGGCGCGGAGGCGTTGTGACTAACCAGACTTTCCGAGGTGTGTTGAAAGGCCAAACGCTGGTCGTTCTCGACTGTGCAGCTCCGCTTCCGGACGGAACGCCAATGGAAGTGACCTTGTTGCGCCCAGAGACTGGCAGTGCAGAGGCCGTGTTGACGGCCATGGCAGCGGAGCCTTATCTGACGGGGGAGGACATTGCTGAGTTGGAGCGAGCGATATATCAAGGGCACAGACCTGCGGCTGCGATTGATCCCTTTGCCGAGGATGTGAAGGGGGCGAAGCCTAATTGATGCCGGCTCTTTATCTTCTCGACACCAACATCGTTAGCGCCGTCATGGCCAACCATCCCATGGTGAGAGCCAACGTGTCGTTGCGGTCCGGCCAGATTGTGACGTGTACAATCGTTCGGGGAGAAATAAGCTACGGCCTGGAGCGTCTGCCTCCTGGCAAGCGTCGCTCGAACCTGGAAGCAAAGGCTACTGCAGTTTTCGCCGCTTTGCCCATCGAACCCATCACTTCTGCGGCGGGGGACATCTACGGCACGATCCGACGCAGCCTCGAGCTAAACGGACATAACAGTGCCGATAACGATCTTTGGATCGCGGCCGCGGCCTTGTCGCTCGGTGCCACTTTGGTCAGCAACGATCAAGGCTTCGGCTACGTGCCAGGCCTGGTCGTAGAAGATTGGACGAAGTAAGGCATAAGTCTTGGTCAAATTGGCTGGTGGCCGGGCAACGTTTATCCGTGTAGCTCCGGAATAGGGTCCCAGCCCGTCATCGTTGTCGCTACCTCGCGCGGCGCGCCTGGGACGAAACGCAATTCCGGCACATGGAACAACGTGGACAGCACAGTGGCGATCAAGTTCTTGATGCGCACCGGCTCCGTCGCTGGCTCGCTCGCGTCTCTGGTCGATTGGCCGATCACCATGCCCATGTTCAAGCCGCCCCCGGCCAAAAGCAGTGGTCCGAGGTTGCCCCAGTGATCGCGGCCGCCGCCGTTATTCACCTTGGGTGTCCGGCCCATTTCGCCACACACCACCAGCAGAATCTTGTCGCTCAAGCCGCGCGCCTCCACGTCTTCGATAAAGGCCGATAACGCATGGTCGAGCGGCCCGCCCATGTAACGCATGCCCTCCGCGACGCCGGCATTATTCACGTCGGAGTGCATGTCCCAGACAAAGTTGGTCGTCACGGTCACGAAGCCGCAGCCGCGCTCGCACAGCCTGCGGGCCAACAAGAGCAGCTTGCCGAGGGACTTGGCGTTGTCGACGTAATAGTTATAGTTCTTCCACTTCTTGTCGATGTTCTCAGGCCGGACGAGCGGGGCCGTGTCGTAGCGGCCAACGACGCGGTCGCCTTCCTTGGTCAGATCGAAGGCGTCGGTGACGCCGCCGAGAATCGTATCGAATGCCTGCTGCCGGGTCTGATCCAGCGATTCGATCATCTTCTTTTCGGAGAGCGACCATTTCACCTGGTCGAGCTTGGCGAGGAGCTGCCGGCGGTCGTCGAGGCGGTCGAGAGAGATGGCAAGGCGCATATCCTTTTGTGACTGGCCCGGGCCGCTGGGGTCGAACGGAGCGCTTGCGGGACCGAATGGCCCGGTGTCGCCGAACCTGCCAAACGCGGTCTGTGAAGGCCCGGTTGACGGATCGACGGCCTGCGGGAACAGGACGACGTTGGACGGCATTCCATTCGTGGGATTGTTTACACCTGCCATCCGCGCATAGACCGCGCCGAGATTGCCGCCAAAGCTATCCTTGCACACGATCGGCTTGATGTCGTGGTTGGCATCGCCAGGCACGTAGGAGCGCACAATGGTAAGCTTGTCGGCGAGCGCCGCGAGCTTGGGAAAACTACCACCGAAGCTGACCCCGCTCAGTTTGGTCGCGACCTGACCGGTCGTGCTGCGAACGCCTACAGGGGCAGACATTTTCGGGTCAAACGTCTCAATTTGGCTCGGCCCGCCGTGCAAAAAAAGCAAGATTACCGACTTCCCGGTGACGAGCTGCCTGGAGTCTTCACGTGCCGCGATCAACCCCGGCAGCGTCAATCCTCCCAGCGTTAGGCCGCCGATTTTCAAAAACGCACGGCGATTGCGGATGGTGAGCACCTGCTGGCTCCAGGATCTAGAATGCACTCTTCGACGGACAGCTTGGTTTCCATTGGTAACACAGCGACGGATGATGTGCAACTAGATGCCCGGCGAGAGGCCCAAACCGCCCCGATGGCGATTTCTTCCGCATGGAAAACCCTTGCTCGCACGTGAGCTCACCAACCAAGGCATTTCATCGTCACCATGACCCAGCGCGGCCGGACTCTTGCCATGGAGATCCTGTGCCACGATTCCACCCGATGATCCCGGTCGTAACAAACTTCAATGGCCGTCCGATTTCCCAACCAATCGGAGGCTTCTACAAAGGTGTTTTTGGTGGTTTTGCCATCTACCCTAGTTACAAATGACTCACGTTGGCGATCCCGAATACCCGGGGAATCCATTACGTCGCCAACCTCCTGCGTGGTCATTCCAACCCGAAGCGGCGGCTCAGCCGTTGGTATCAGAGCAACCACAACGAGCGCAACGGTCAACAATACCAAAACCAAGCCAATGCCGATGGCCAGTTTCTTTCGCACGGCCCGACTCCGTGAAACTTACCAACTCATAGCCCCAGCCTATCCCGGCGGTCGATGGAAGGCGAGGAAGAATCGGACCTCCAGGTCGACAAAAGAAGCTTGGAAGCACCATACAGAATGGACCGAAAAACGTGCGTGGCCGTTTTCAAGGTTACAGAATTGAACGCCCTTTCGTTTTTTGAACCCAATTATTCAACGAGCCGAGATTCGTCCCGCCTATTCAAATCCCGTCCGACAGAATACGAAACACCTCCAGCGTTTCTATGGTAATGAATGCGTCTGATCCCGCGCCCTTGTTGAATTTTCGCTCCAACCACGACCCCTTGCGAGGAAGATCCCATGCGCCGACTTGCCGTGGTGTTGCTCCTGTTCGTCGGAACGGCCCAGGCGGCCGATCCACCGATGATTTTCAATCATCCCGCCGTCAGCGCGAAGCACATCGCGTTTGGCTATGCCGGAGATCTATGGGTCGTGGACCGGGCCGGCGGGGACGCGCGCCGCTTGACTTCTGGCGTCGGCCTCGAGACCCATCCGGTGTTTTCGCCCGACGGGACGCAGGTGGCCTTCGCGGGACAGTACGACGGCAATCTCGATGTCTACGTGGTCCCGACCGCCGGCGGAGAACCGAAGCGATTGACCTATCACCCGGACCCGGACCTGCCTGTGGCCTGGACGCCGGATGGCAAATCGATCCTGTTCCGCTCGACGCGGTCAAGCTTTGGCCGATTCACACGGTTGTTTACGATCCCGGCGACGGGCGGACCGGAAACCGAAATTGCCTTGCCCATGGCCGAGGAAGCCTCCTATTCTCCCGACGGAGCTAAGCTGGCGTACGTTCCATTTACCAACACGCGCGGCTTTCCGGGGGGTTACATCGCGTGGAAGCGGTACCGCGGCGGCAGCGTGCCGTTTATCTGGATCGCGGACCTGAAAACCTCCGATATCGAAAAGATACCGCACACCGACTCCAACGATTTCAACCCGATGTGGGTCGACTCGAAGGTTTATTTCATTTCGGACCGCGACAGCTCGGTCGCCACCCTGTTTGCCTACGACCTTCAAACAAAAAAGGTTGAACGCGTGTTGGAGCCAAATGGCTTCGACATCAAATCCGCCTCGGCCTGTGCCGACGCGATCGCGTTCGATCGACTCGATGGCGTTTATCTCTACGATTTGAAGGGAAAGACAGCGAAAAAGGTGGACATCAAGGTCCACGGCGACCTGCCCGGCGTTCGACCGCGTTTTGAAAAGGTGGGCGACCAGATCCAGAACGTCGGCCTGTCGCCGACCGGCACCCGCGTGGTGTTCGAGGCCCACGGCGAAATCCTGACCGCGCCGGCCGAGAAAGGCGATGTTCGCAACTTGACCAACAGTCCCGGAGTCGCCGATCGTGACCCGAGCTGGTCGCCCGACGGCAAGACGATTGCGTACTTTTCCGACGAATCCGGAGAATACGAACTGCATTTGAAGCCGCAGAACGGGTTGGGCGACACCAAGAAGTACAAGCTTGGCGACGCGCCCTCGTTCTATTACAGCCCGCGCTGGTCGCCGGACGGCAAACGGGTCGCCTACGGCGACAAGCGAAAAAACCTGTGGTATGTCGACCTGGACACCGGCAAATCGACGAAAGTGGACTCCGACCCGATAGCCCTGGGCAATCCGCCGCAAGCCGAGTGGTCGCCGGACAGTAAGTGGATCGCGTACGTGCGCCCGCTGAAATCTTCCCTCGGTGCGGTGTTTCTCTATGAACTCAAGACCGGCAAGGCCCATCAAATCACCGATGGCATGAGCGAGGCCCGCGCGGTCGCGTTCGACAAGAGCGGCAAATACCTTTACATGCTCGCCAGCACAGATTCCGGCCCGGCATCGTTTGGCAGCATGTCGGCTTTCAACCGCGCCCAGAGTAGTGCGGCCTACGTAATCGTGCTGAACAAGGAAAATCCATCGCCCCTGCTGCCGGAAAGCGACGACGAAAAGGAAGCCGCCACTGACAAGCCGGCCGAAAAACCCGCCGATGGCGACAAGAAGGACGACAAGGAAAAAAAAGACGACAAGGACAAGAAGGATGACAAGGAGAAAAAAGACGCTCCCAAGGTGCAGGTCGACCTGGAAAACATCGACCAGCGCATTCTGGTCTTGCCCATCCCCAATCGCAACTATGTTGGCATCTTCGCCGGCAAAGCGAACACGCTGTACGTGTTGGAAGCCGAAGCAGTCAATATGCCGCGCCGCGGCCCGCCGCCCGGCAACACCCTGCACAAGTTCGATTTGACCAAACGCAAATTTGAAAAACTGTTTGACGGCGTCACGGAGCTGGCGATTTCACATAATGGCGCGAAGCTGCTGTATCGCGTCGGTCCCAAGAACTGGTTTTTGATCGCGACCGACGCTCCCCCAAAGCCAGGCGAGGGAGCGCTCAAGCTCGACGAGATCGAAGTCAAGATCGACCCGCGGGCCGAGTGGAAACAGATCTACCATGAGACCTGGCGCTTGCAGCGTGACTTCCTCTACGACCCCAATGCCCACGGTCTGGATTTGGCCGCCGCCGAGAAGAAATACGAGCCCTATATCGCCGGCCTGGGCAGTCGCTACGACCTCAGCATCCTCATGGAGGAAATGCTCGGCGAGTTGTGCCTGGGCCACGTCTTTGTCGGAGGAGGCGATGTACCCAAGCCGCCGGACACCAAGACCGGCTTGCTAGGCGCCGACTACACGGTTGAAAACGGACGCTACAAATTCACGAAAATCTATCGCGGCGAGGCCTGGAATCCAGATTTGCGAGCCCCGCTGCTGCAACCGGGCGCTAGCGTAAAGGAGGGCGAATACTTGCTTGCGGTCAACGGCAAGGAAGTGAAGGCCGAGGACAACGTGTACAGCTATTTCGAAGGCACGGCTGGCAAGCAGACCGTCATCAAGGTCGGGCCCAGCGCGGATGGCAAGGATAGCCGAACTGTCACCGTCGTGCCCGCGCCGAACGAACGCCAGCTTCGCAACCTGGCCTGGATCGATGACAATCGCAAGAAAGTGGAAAAGCTGTCCGACGGCAAGGTCGCCTATGTTTACGTTCCGGACACATCCGCCGAGGGCTTCACGCGTTTCAACCGCTATTTCTTTGCCCAAACCGACAAGGAAGGGGCGGTAATCGACGAACGCTTCAATGGCGGCGGCCAGCTGGCAGATCATATCGTGGACTACCTACACCAGCCTTTGCGAAACTATATCGCGGGCCGGGCGGGTGAAGGCGACGAGGTGCCCTTCCCTGGCGGTGCGATCTATGGTCCCAAGGCGATGATCATCAATGAGCGGGCCGGTTCCGGTGGCGATTACCTGCCTTACACGTTCCGCCAAGCCGGCCTGGGACCGCTCGTCGGCAAACGGACCTGGGGCGGACTGGTTGGCATCGGCGGCTATCCCCCGTTGATCGACGGCGGCATGGTCACCGCTCCACGCATGGGAATCTACTTCCCCAACGGCCGCTGGGATGTGGAAAATCGCGGCGTGGGGCCCGACGTCGAGGTCGAATTGGATCCAAAAGCGGTCCGAGAAGGACGCGATCCGCAACTGGAGAAAGCGGTCGAGCTGGTGCTGGCGGAGTTGAAAAAGTACCCGCTAACCAAGGTCAAGCGTCCGCCGTTTCCCAACTATTACAAGCCCGACTTGAAGGAACCGGCGGAAGGCAAGTAAGGCCCACTGTCGCGTAACGCCGTGAACGATTTTTTGAAGGCGAGCCGAGAGCGTAAGCGACCGGAGGTTCGATGCTGCCGCGCACTCCGGTCGCTTACGCTCCCGGCTCGCCTCTGAGAATAAGCGGAAAAATCGTTCACGGCGCTGCCCTACGGGGCCGAAGAGCCCATCTGCAACCTGTCCAGCGCCATGTTTTCTACAATGCAACAAGAGAGCCTACCGCTTCTCGTAGACCGTCTCGCCGCCGATGACCGTTCGCAATACGACGATGTCTTTGATGGCTTTTGCGTCCACTTTCTGTGGATCGCGGTCCAATACCACGAAATCGGCGAGCTTGCCGGCTTCGATGGAGCCCTTTTGTTCCTCCCCGAACTCCGCGTAGGCGCTTCCGAGCGTAAAGGCGCGCAGCGCCTGCTCGACGGTGCAACGCTGCTTGGGGCCGTAGACCTTCCCTTCCGCGCTCGTACGATTCACCATGTCGTGCATGCGCAACAGCGGCACAGCGGCGCTAATGGGATAATCGGAATTGCCGGCAACGACCGTGCCTTGCTCGATAAGCGAACGGTTGGGGTGCATCCAGTCCCAGCGGGCTGAGCCGAAGTTTTCCATCTTATCGCCGTGCTCGTAGATGTAGCTATGCGGCGCGATGACAAGACCCAGATCTTTGATGCGTTTCAGAATCGCCTCGTTTACCACGCTGCAATGCTCGATGCGATGACGGTGGTTGGCCCGCGGGACTTCTTTCAGCGCCGCTTCATAGGCGTCCAGCACGACGTCGATCTCGCGGTCTCCATTCGAGTGGATGCACGATTGCAAACCGGCCTTGTGGATGCGGAGGACCAGCGCATCGAGACTGGCGCGCGAGCGGCCAGGGGCGATGCCGAAGTAGTCCTCCTGATTGGCGTACGGTTTGTAAAGCCAGGCAGTCTGGCCGGACAGCGAGTTTCCGTAGAAACTCTTGATCGCTCCATAGCGGACGCCCCATTCGTCAGCGGCCATCTCCCGCTTCAGCTTCACGGCCTGATCGAGGTAGTCCTCCCGTAGCATGATATAGAGACGAACCGGACACTCCTTGCCACGCGCGAGGGTCAGGAGCCGTGCACCCTCCGGGTCCGTTCCAGCCACATGGACCCCTGTCAGTCCGCGGGCGAGAAAGTTGCGGAGGCAAGTGCGGTAGCCTTCCACCTTTTCGGACTCAGGAGCCTCCAGGCGCGAGGCGGCGGACCGGACCAACCCAGCTGCCCGTTCTTTCAACAATCCAGTCGGCTCGCCTTTTTCGTCGCGCTGGAATTCCCCTCCCTTGGGATCCTCCGTGTTCCGGGTCACCTTGGCGAGTTCCAATGCAACGGAGTTACACACGCTCAGGTGGCCGCTCGAATGGGTGATCACGACGGGATGGTCCGTCGTGGCCTTGTCCAGGTCCTGTCGCGTGGGATGCCGGCCCAACTTGGTCTCCTGGTAACCGAAGCCCGTGATCAGCTTTCCCTTCGGCGTTTTGCTCGCCTTGCGCCGAATGGCCGCGACCAGGTCATCCAACGTCTTGACCTTGTCGGGCCCCGCATCGATTTCGTAATAGCGGGAGTCCTCGTCGTAAAGGGGCCGCGGGTGTGCGTGGGCGTCGATGAATCCGGGCACGATGGTCTTGCCATCGAAATCGAGGACACGCGTTTTCGCGCCGGCCAGGGCCTTGATCTCCGTGTTCGAGCCGACGCTCGCGAATCTTCCCGCTCGCACGGCAAAGGCTTCCGCGGCGGGGTGTTTGGCGTCCATGGTGAGCACATTGGCGTTGAGGACGATCAAATCCGCCGGCTCCGGTGCCGCCAACACGCTCAGGATAATCGCATGCGTAAACGACATGGTGTAACTCCTCGCGCTTAGGGCAAAGTGGCATCCTACCTGCTATGTTGCGAGGAACACTGGACAAAACCAAGAATTCACGAGGCTTTCACGTTACGTCAGTTACCTTCTAACCATAGAGTAACAGAGTACACAGAGAGAGTAAGTAGACTAAGCTGTTTCCGACTGCCCAGGTAAGACGGATTGCCATGCTCGTTTCCCTTTTTTTGTATGTCTCTGCGCTCTCTGTGCCTCGATGGTTAGAACGCATTGAATTGTTTCGTTGCTTCTCGTTGCGGCTCGGCCGCGCAATGTGTTTCGTGGTTTCAACTCAAGCGCAGTGCTGTTCGCCTTATTCCGCCTTCTTGATTCGCACGTCGCCCACTTGCTTTGTCTCGCCCGAACTCAGGCCGCCGCCCAGAGGCTGCACATCGGTGTCTTCGACCAGGCGGTACTCAAAATCGGGGACCAGCGCCTCGATCCGGAATCGGCCTTCCCGGTCGGTCTTGATCCGATCCGGATAATAGCTCTGCCAGTTCGTCTTGTCCTTCATGTAAAACGAAACCTCAACCTCAACGCCGGCCCGCGGCTTGCCACCGGCGTCGACCAACCGGCCCGCGATCGCCGTACCCGGCTCCATTTGCACCGTGACAGATCCACCCTTTTCTTTGGGCGGCTGCGCTTTCCCGACCAACCCTTTTGCCGGCTCGATGAACAGGACTTGCCGCGGCTGCTGTGGGTTGAAACCGCGCACCGCGAACTCTTCGTCCTTCGCCATTGCTTCGCTGTCCCAATGGTGGGCTGAAACGTTGAAGCTTCGGACCCCGGCCAGTGGCTTGCCGTCTTGGCCGACGACCTTCCCCGTGAATGCCCAGCCTGGATCAATGGTCACATCTTGCTTCACCGATTCGATCCCCTTGGCTGGGTCGATCCGGGCGATGGCGTTGTAGTTGCTCGGGAAACCCAGGTAGTAGGGAGACGTAGGCTGGGGCGTCTTGAACGCGAACTCGTCGTCCCGGTCGGGGGCCCGCTGATAGTATTCCTTGTGGCAGCGAACCGCGATCAAGCCGGGGCCCGGCAAGCCGACGATCCGGTACGAGCCGTCGCTCTTAGTTGGGACGCTCTGCCCGTCGAGCATAAACGTACCCTCGAAACCGGGGTAGTCCCCAATGTTAGGGTTGGCGGAGAGCGAGAAATACTCCACGGTCCCTTGTAGCCGGTTGCCCGTCACCTTGTCAGTCAATTTGCCCTCGATCCAGACGCTGCGCTTCATTTCGAAGTCGACAGTCACCGGGTCCAGGGCAAGACTGTCAGGCACATCCATATTGATGGCAACGTACGGCTGCTCACTGGTTGGCATGGCCGCGATCTTGTAGCCACCGCCCTTGGGCAGACCCGTCAGCCGGTAGCGTCCCTGGGCATCGGTGGTAGTCTGAACAATATCCACGCGGTGGAATACGCCGGAGCCGATGGTTTTTGCGTAGCTCCGGACTGCAACTCCCGCCAGGGGCTTCTGTGTATCCTTGTCGCGGACCACTCCCAGGATCGGTTTGGTCGGCGCGGCCGGATGCCGGAAGTCGGCCCCGTAGTAAGTCGTGACCGTGTTCGATTCAGGGTATTCCTTATCGCCCAAGAGTCTCACGCTGTCCTGCACTTCGATGGTCTTTCCGGCCCGCGTCAGAATGGAGAACTGCTGACTGGCGATGGTGGGTCCGTCGAGTTGCACCTTTACCAGACGGTTGCGTCCGATGCCCGTCAGACGGAAGCGACCTTCGACGCCCGTCGTAAGCTTTGGAGTTAGAGCAATAGTGAATCGTGGGAGATGCAGCTGCTCGGTTTCCAGGGTGAGCTTCTTCTTGTCCTTGACCGCTTCGAGCCAAGGACCGAGGTCTTCCCTTGGGGCCGCGTTGATTTGCAGCACCTGAACGGTCGCGCCTGGAGTCGGCTTTCCTTCGAGATCGACGATCTGGCCCGTAATGGGCACGTCGTCTTCCACCAGCTGAATCGTCAGGTCGTCCCTCTTACCGCTTGGAGGGATATTCACCCAGCCGGCTCCGAGTTTTGCCGCCATGGCCGCGACGACGGTGTATTGATCGCCGAATTTGGCTTTGGACGCCGTGAACTTAAAGCGCCCTTCGGCTCCGGTCGTCGCCATTTCGGGCGATGGCTGCGCCTGGTGAAGATAGCCAATCGCCAGCGACAGGTACAACTTTGCCCCCTCGACAGGCTTATGGATCAGGGCCGAGCACCTGGCCGCCGTAGGCGATGGTCTCCTTATCCTCCTCGGCTTGCGGTTTTGCGTTCGCTGTGGGGTCTTTCGTGGCAAATGGCTGCTGACCACTGACGGGCGACGGCTGGCTTCCAGCCGGCTCACGAGCCACAAGCACTTGATGCGTCAACGCACCCGCTCCGGCCACAACGAGACTGACGGCGAGTAACACGGCGGCGAACTTGGTTTTCGGGAGGACCATTGCTCTGGTAACTCCTGTCGCCAGCGTGGCGACGTGTGAGGGAATCGTGCCGGCGGCCATTCCGCCGGCAGCAACCAGATGCCCGTTCCGGATAACCATCTGACTCAGCCGGGCAGGAACCGCTCTGGCGACGCCTCTCGCCACGAACAGGGCCGTCAGCAGCGCCGCCAGATTGATGCCGCGCCGAGCCAGTCGTTTTTGCAAACGCTGCCGCGCCCGCGCCAACCGACTTGACACGGTGCCTTCCTTGCACTGCAACTCAATAGCGGTCGCCGCGATGGTCTTGTGTTCCAGCACGCAGTGGACGAACACCGACCGAAAGGATTCCGGCAAGCGCCGAACCTCTTCGTCCAAAACGGCTTGGACGTCATCCCACGTTGGACTTGCTGTGTTGGCCGGCGGGCGCTCGCGCATCTGGGCTTCGTGGTTCCGCCGCCGAGCCGCGCTTCGCTTTGCTTTCATGGCCGTGCGATAAGCCACTCCATGCAACCACTCGGCCAACGCCTCGCGTTTGCGGATCGAGCCAAGACAACGTGCCAGGACGAGGAAGGTTGCCTGGAAGGCGTCCTCGGCGTCCTGCTCGTGGAGCAAGACGCCGCGGCACACGCGCAACACCATCGCCCCGTGGCGCGCCACAAGTTCAGCGAAGGCAGACCCATCGCCGCGGACCGCAAAATCCTCGAGCAGTTGACAGTCGGGCACGGGCGGTTCACGTGTGCCCCCCGACAGCTTCTCGATGCGACGAATGAGGGTGCGAAGTTGCGGCGTGGCCATTACAGCAGTTCTCCGGTAACGGGCTTCTCCTCCTTAGTTCCCGACGACATGCCGATTCGTCCCGATATGTTAAGGGTGAAAGGCAAACATTTCTCTGTCGCGTCCCCATTGTACTTGCGTCCGCCGCAGGGCGCGTTAGGTTGGTGACTACATCGCCTCCTGCCAGATACTCACATTCCGGAGTTTTCGGAGATTCAACCATGACTAAACCCTCTCACGGTCTTTCGCGCCGCCGTTTCATTCAGAGCACCGCGGCGCTTGCTGCTGGATTGCCAGCACTTGCGTCCGGCTTTGCGCTGGGCGATGAGAAAAAAGTAGGCGCGAACGATCGTCTCGGTCTGGGATTCATCGGCGTCGGCAAGCAGAATCGCGGCCACCTCGACCACTTCCTGGGCCAAAAGGAAGTGCAAGTGCTCGCCGTCTGCGACGTGGACACCACACGCCGTGACAACGCCAAAAAAGCGGTGGAATCCCGCTACGCGGAGCAGGTCAAAAGCGGGGCGTACAAGGGATGCAGCGACTACAACGATTTCCGAGAGTTGCTGCAACGCAAGGACATCGACGCCGTCGTCATCGCAACGCCCGATCACTGGCATGCCATCCCCGTTATCGAGGCTTGCAAGGCAGGCAAGGACATCTATTGCGAAAAGCCGCTCACGTTGACCATTCATGAAGCCAAAACGCTGATCGATGCCGTTCGGAATAACAAGCGCGTGTTTCAAACCGGCAGCCAACAGCGGTCGGAGGGAACGTTCCGCCAGGCATGCGAGCTCGTGCGCAGCGGCCGCATCGGCAAAATCAAGGCCGTTTACGTCAATGTGGGATCGCCCAGCAAGCCTTGCGATCTGCCCGAAGAAAAAATGGAACCTGGACTCGATTGGGATCGCTGGCTTGGACCCGCGCCCAAACGTGGGTACAACTCGGTTCTCAGCCCGCGGGGCGTGCACGACCATTATCCGAACTGGCGCAATTACCGCGAATACTCGGGCGGCATGATGACCGATTGGGGCGCGCACCATTTCGACATCGCCCAGTGGGGCCTGGGCATGGACGAATCCGGCCCGGTGGAGATTATTCCGCCTGAGGATCCGAAGGCCGAAAGGGGACTGCGCTACATTTATGCCAACGGTATTGAAGTCGTTCACGCGGAGGAGTACGAACCCGGCAAGAAGGTGAGAGGCGTCGCCTTCATCGGTACCGACGGCAAGATCTTCGTGGATCGGGGCTTTCTTGCCAGCGATCCCGGCGAGATCATCAAAACACCGCTCGGGGAAAAGGACGTTCACCTCTTCAAGTCGCCCGGTCATCAGCGCAACTGGCTGGATTGCATCCGATCGCGTGAACGCCCACTCTGCGACGTCGAGATCGGCGCCCGTTCGGTGACGGTCTGTCACCTCGGTAACCTGGCCTACTGGAATCACAAGAAACTGAAATGGGATCCAAGCAAATGGCAGTTCGTCAACGACGCCGAAGCGGACAAGTGGCTCGACCGCGAGCGCCGCGATCCGTGGCAATTGCCGAAACTGTAAAGGGCTTGAATTAATGCTCTGACCAGCCCGGAGCGTGACCGACGGGTTCGATGTCCGTCGCTCCCGCTCCGGGCTGGCCAGGCGTTTTGCGCCTCTCACAAAGATACAGCGCCATTACCCCCTGTTGATCGGCACCATTCTTGCATTTCCATGTCAGTTAAGCGCGGCCGGCGACTGTGCGAACTGGCACCAATTTCAATCGAATGTGAGCAAGGGGGATCAAGTCATGGCAAAGAGAGCTACATGGAAACCGCACGAGAAGCACGGAAAGCTAACTGAGAGGAGTGATCTGCCAGATAGCGTATTCGCGTTCCCGAAGCAGCGCAGTGAGCCTCTCACGGATGCCAAGCACGTTCGCAATGCCGTCGCCCGGTTCGACCAGGTCGAAGACGTAAGTGACGAGGACCGCGAGCAGGCGTTCGCCAACATCAAGAAAGCGGCCAGGCATTACGACGTTGAGATATCTGCCAAAACTTGGCGAGACCTTGGCAAACCCGGCAGCAAGAAATGATCTTTTGGGAAATCCGCAACAACCCACAGCCTAAATCAGCGGCAAACTGCGACGCGCGGGGCCTTCTGCCGTTGGACTAGCGCCTTCGGTCGCTCTTCCTTCTTCCGCGCCGACCTGCTCCGACGTGAGCACCGTTCCAAAGAGCGTGAACGATGTTGCCTCCTCGACCTTCAACGGCACAGTTCGGCCGATGAGCCGCTCGTTGCCGTCGAAAACCACAATGTGGTCGGTCATCGTCCTGCCAGTGAGCTGTTTGGGACCGGCGTCGGCGGCTTGCTTTGAACCGTTCTTGCTGAGGCCTTCGACCAGCACCTGCACGGTATCGCCGACACGCCCAAGGTGGTCTACCAGGCTGGCGGCGTTTTGCAGCGCGAGTAGATCGTTGTTTCGCCGTTTCTTGATCTCCTCGGGGATGTCGTCCGGGAACAGGTCGTCGGCCTTGGTGCCGGGCCGGGCGCTGTACTTGAAAATAAAGCTGTTCTTGAAACTCCCGTCGCGCACCAGGTCGCATGTCTTCTCGAACGACGCCTCTGACTCTCCGCAAAAGCCGACGATGAAATCGCTGCTAATCGCCACCCCCGGGACTCGTTCGCGGCAACGCTGCAGCATGTCGCGGTAATACTCCACCGTGTAGAGCCGTTTCATCCGCTTCAGCACGTCGTTGCAGCCCGACTGCGCGGGCACATGCAGGTAATGACAAACTTTCGGCAACTCACGCACCGCGTCGAGGAGGTCGTCGCTCATGTCGCGCGGAAAGTTGGTGATGAATTTGATGCGTTCGATACCGCTAATATCGTGGATGCGCGTGAGCAGATCGCTCAGCCGCTCGCGGCGGCCGTCGCCGCGGGTGTATTGGTAGCTATTGACGGTCTGGCCCAGCAGCGTAATTTCCTTGCAGCCCTCCGCGGCCAGTTGACGAACCTCGGCGGCGATGTGTTCGGGCGGCCGGCTCTGCTCCGGACCGCGTACGCTTGGAACAATGCAATACGTGCAGAACTTGTCGCAGCCGATCATGATCCGCACATAGGCCTGAAACGCGGTCGGCCGCATCGACGGATCACGCATCGGATCGTAGCTTTCGAAGCTGCGTTCGACCTCGACGCGTGAGCCTTCCGTGCGGTCGAGGCTCAGCGCCAATTGCGGCGTGCGCGTCCGGCGGACTTCCTCGATCAATTCCGTCAGTTGTCCCAGTTGCCCCGTGCCGCAGACGATGTCAACATGCGGTGCGCGGCGCAACACGATTTCCTGGTCTTTCTGCGCCATGCAGCCAAGCACGCCGATGACTTTCTCCGGATGCGCCCGCTTGTGGCCCCGCAATCGACCCAGCGCACTATAGATCTTGTCCTCGGCGTGCTGCCGAACGCTGCACGTGTTGAAGAAGATGACCTCGGCGTCGGTCGCCTCGTACGTCAGCTCGTACCCTTGCCGGCGCAGCGCACCGACCACGAGCTCGCTGTCGAGCACGTTCATCTGACAGCCGACCGTTTCGATATAAAGTTTTTTCTTCATGAGCCGTTGTCGCAATGAAAGCCTTCCGAAGGCACAACTCTTAACGAGCCGCCGGGTTTATCCCGGCGGGGTGCGTCTCTCGCGGACGTCGCCGGTGTGACGGCGGCGATTGCCAGGATGGCGCCGCGGTGCGGGTCCGCTGGCAAGCACGTCAGCGGTACCACGGGGTCGGATCGTCTGGTCGACGTCCATCGGCACGTCTTCGTCGGTCCGCCGCAGACGTGCCCAGTAACCGCCGTCGCCGGGTTTGCCGGGCTCCGCAATCTCCTCGGTTTCCAGCTTCAAAAGCCGTCCGACCCGTCGCACGACTTCTTGATTCTCCTCCGGCTCGCTGCTGCACGTCGAGTAAACGACCGTTCCGCCGGGTCGAACACAGCGAGCGGCCAGCCGCAATAATCGCACTTGCAAGGTCACCAGGCGCGTCAGGTCGTCGGGTCGCAAGCGCCAGCGTACTTCGGGCCGGCGTCCGAGAACACCGGTGTTGCTGCACGGCACGTCCACCAGCACAGCGTCGAAGGCGCCGGCCGGTTCGCCGACCTCGCCGGTAGCCGTCAAACGGCGGGTCTCGATGATCGTCAACCGCAGGCGCTCGGCCAGGGAGCTTACGGTTTTCAGGCGGCGGTCGTCAACATCGCAGGCCACGATGCGGCCCTGATTTTGCATAAGTTCGGCAAGGTGCGTTGTCTTGCCTCCCGGCGCGGCACACAGATCCAGCACGTTCATACCTGGTTCCGGTGCCAGGGCCGCTGCGACGCGCATCGATGCCTCGTCCTGAACCGTGAACCAGCCCTCATCGTATCTCGGCAGGTCGCGGATTGGCACCAGGTCGCGAAGGCGGACCGATTGCGGATGTTCGCCGGCATCAGCTTCGATTTCAGCATCCCGGAAGGCTTGCAACAGCATTTCCCGGTCCGTCTGCAGTGCGTTACAGCGTAACGTCAACGGCCCAGGACCGGCAAACCAGAAACCGAGGCGTCGGCACTCCGCTTCGTCGTAACGCGCCGTCCACCGACTCGCAAGCCAGTGTGGCAACCCGAACCCCGCAGCGAGGTATTCTACAGGTTGGGTGGCCAAATCTGGAAGCACAGGTCGCAAGAGCCGCCGATATTCGCCCTTCTCCAACGGCAACGCGTCCGGCCCCGGCGTGGACATCCGCTCGTCCGTGACAAGCCCGGCCAGGCCCCGCAAGACACCGTTCAGGAACCCCTTGGCTCCCGGCCGGCCGAACGCGGCGGCCAATTCCACGGTCTCGTTGATCGCCGCATGGACCGGGATGTTGTTCATGAGCGCCAGTTGACACGCTCCGAGATAAAGAGCGTCCCACAGCCACGGCTCGACATTGGCTGCCGGCCGCGCCACCAGCGGAGCCAGCAGCGCATGCAGCGTTCCACGGCGGCGCAGCACGCCGTAAGTCAATTGCGTGGTCAGCCGGCGGTCAGCAGGCGACAACGCATGTCGCGTCAATTGTTCGTCGAGGATCTCTTGCAGAAACGCGGCGTGCTGCCGACAAATTCCCAGCACGTGCAAAGCGAGCGTGCGGGCATTGTGCTGTTTGCCGGCGTAGGTTGCAGCAGCGGGCTTCATGCGTGCTCCGGTCCAAGCCGGTCGCCGGCTTGCGGTTTGCGCCCGCGTAGATACTCCGCTGCCGTCATGGTCCGCTTGCCTGCGGGTTGCAATTCCGAAATCTCGACCACCCAACCATCCCCGGCCATCACGCGCAGTCGGCTCAGGTCCAACTGCAGCAGCACCTCGCCCGCATTCCCCGCTTCGCCAGCTTGCGGAGCGCGGGCGACGGCGGTATGGACGAGCAAGCGAATCGCCGGCTGCCCGGTTCGGTGCCAGTAGGTGTAGGCCGTGGGCCAGGGCTGCATTGCCCGGATGTGATTGCATACCTGGACGGCTGACCGCGTCCACTCGATGGCCCCGTTTTCCTTGGTCAATTTGGGCGCCTTGGTGACCAGGCTCAGGTCCTGTTTTCGTCCTTGCACTTCCCCAGCCGCCAACTTGCTGACGACGTGGACTGCCAACCGAGCCCCCACCTGGGCCAGCCGTGCTTCGGCTTCGCCAGCGGTTTCGGTCGCTCCGAGCTCGATCGATTCCTGCGCCAACATATCGCCGGCGTCAAGGCCCGTAGTCATGCGTATGATGGTCACGCCCGTCGTGGTTTCGCCGTGATAAATCGCCCAGGCAATTGGTGCCGCACCGCGATACTTCGGCAAGAGCGATGCGTGGACATTAATGCCCCCTAGCGGCGGCACCGCGAGAACGTCGCGCGACAGGATTTGCCCATAAGCCGCCACGACGAGCAGGTCCGGCCTCCATTCCGCGAGGGCCGCGACACCCTCGGGCGTGTTGATCTTCTCGGGCTGCAGCACGGGCAACCCATGTTCCTGGGCGATCGCTTTCATGCCGCGCCCCGTTTGCCGCGTCGAGCCGCGTTCGGCCCCGACGACCCGGTCCGGCTGGGTAACCAGGCCCACGACGGAATACGGACTTTGCAACAGAGCCTCAAAGGTAGGCTCAGCAAAATGTCCGGTGCCCATCATGACCAATCGCATGGTTTGTGTAGCTCATGCCTTTGTTTGCGTTTCGGGCTCAAAAAAGCTTTTCAGGCCAGTTTTGCCAGGGCGTCGAGCTCTTCCTTGATCTTGGCGTCGGATTCGATTTCGCCCTTTTCCCGCGCCCTCTCGAATTCGCGTTCGAATTGCTTCAGCGTCGCCCGCGCCGACAGCTTGGCGATTGTGCCCATCTTGTCGATGTACAGCACGCCGTGCAGATGATCGACCTCGTGCTGCCAGGCGCGAGAGGCCAGGTCGCTCGCGGTAATCTCTACGGCTTCGCCCTTGAGGTTGTACGCGAGGGCCCGAATTGTCTTCGCTCGTCGCACCTTCTGATACAGGTCCGGAAAGCTCAGACAGCCTTCGTCGCCTTCAATGGAACCCTTTCGCTCGATGATTTGAGGGTTTATGAACACCCCGGCGTTCTCCCGCGATGCCTTGTCACTTTCCACGCCGTTGAGCACGTCCATGTTCAGGATAAATAACTGGTACGGCAACGCGACCTGGTTGGCGGCCAGTCCCAGGCCCTTGGCCTCGAACATGAGATCGAGCATCCCGCCGACGGCGAGGTGAACCTTTTTGTCGATCGACGTCAGGAGCACGGATTCGTAGCGCAACGCGGGATGCGGGAATTTCACGATCTTCATGTCAACTCGTCTCACCGACTCCTCGAGGCCTCAGTTTTCTCGTCCTAAAGCCATTGTATTGCTAACCCGACGCGCCAGCGAGGCTCCCTCGCTGGCGCGTCCGGTTTCATCCACTAACCCGACGCGTCAGCGAGGGAGCCGCGCTTGCACGTTGGGATTCTCGTTTACTTGTCCGTCGATTTGCCCGGCACCTCGTCGCGCCATAACCACCGCAGCGAGTCGGGAAGGAGGCTGCCGCCGTGCTTGCCATTGTGGCCGCCGTCGCCAAACTCGAACTTGTAGTCGTAGTGCGCGAACTTCAGCGCCAAAGCCATTTGCTGATTGGCCAACGGCCAGTTGCCGAACTGGTTGTCCAGGTCGCCGGAGCCGTCCTGGAGGAATACGCGAATCGCCTTGGGCTTCTTCTCGGTTTTGCGAACGAGGCCAGGATACACGTCGCCGCCGCGGATGTTGGTGAAGCTGCCGACGTGCGACAACACCTTGCTGAACAGATCCGGCCGCTCCCACGCTGCCGTGAATGCGCAAATGCCGCCCGAGCTGATGCCGCCAATCGCCCGGCCGGCGGCGTCTTCACGCAGTTTGTAATCCTTGGCCACTTCCGGGAAGATCTCTTTTTCCAGGAACTTGACGTATTGATCCGACAGGGTGTCGTATTCGAAACTGCGGTTGTCCCGCTCCCGCTGGCCCGCTTCGGTGGCTGGCACCTTGCCGGGGTTGATGAAAATGCCGATCGTGACCGGCATCTCCTTTTTGTGAATCAGATTGTCGAAGACGATCGGCACCCGAAACGATCCTTTTTCGTCGACATAGCCACGGCCATCCTGGAACACCATGACGCAGGCCGGCGTTTTTCCGTCGTACTGTGCCGGGACGTAAACCCAGTAATCGCGCACCGTGCCCGGGAAAATCATGCTGGTCCAAGTGTACTTTGTGACTTTCCCCTTGGGCACGTCTTTCTGCACCTCGGAATCGGGGCCGAGCTTGTAATCGTCTGCGGCCCTCAGCCCGGAAACGCCGAGAATCAGCACCAGCACCGCCGTCGCCAATCGTAGAACCATTGATCCAGCCTCCCTTGTGTGATGTGCCGGTGGCGGCAATACCATTGGGCCACGCGGCAATGGGGCCAGCGTAGCACGGCCTCATGCGTTTTTCCATTGTCCCCGGTCGTCGCGGTAGAGTATGTTGGAGGTAGGCAATTGCTTACCCAGCCATTTCCAACCGCAGTGCACGCCCCGAGGACGGCCCCATGAGCACCACCACGCCACCCAAACCCCCACCGGGGCCCGCTGGCAAGCCGGTCGCGAACGAGATCGACAAGTCCTTACCCAAGCCGCCGGCAGAAGAGTTCTGGCAGCGCTACTCACCGCATTACGAAGCGCCGATTTCCGGCGTCGGATCTATTTTGCTGCACCTGATCCCCTTTGCGTTCCTGGCTGCCTTGGTTATCCTCGGCATCGGACTGAGCAATCGGAGCAAGATCGAATTCGAAGCGGTAAGACTTCCGGGCGGCGGCGGTGGTAATCCCAACGGGCGCGGCGACGGCCCTGGTATTGGCAATGCTCCCCTGGTTGAGGATCCCAATAACCTTGCGAACGATCAGGCGACTGACAACTTGACACCGCTCAACGATCGGCCGCCCCTTGATGCGAAAAAGGTGGCCGAAGTCAAGAAGATGTTCGATAGCGACCCGGAGGCAATGCGCTTCGTCAATGCCGGAAATCAGAATTTCGATGCCATCGCCAAGAACCTCAATCAAGACATCCTCGGCAAGATTCGCGACGGCATGACCCCCGGCAAGGGCCAGGGCGGCCCGGGTTCCGGTGGGGGCGAGGGCAAAGGCAAGGGCACGGGCACCGGCTCCAGCACGGGCAGCGATTCGGGCAAGCTCACCGAGCGTGAAAAGCGAATGCTCCGCTGGGTCATGGTGTTCGAGACCCAAAATCCCAATGACTATGTCAAGCAACTTGCCGGATTGAACGCGATTCTGGCGATCCCCACCGGCGCCGGTCAGTACAAGTTGATCAAGGACTTGATGCACCCCCAGCTGGTTAGCGAGGATGTGGCGAGCCTCAATCGCATCTACTGGGTTGACGACAAGCCGCAATCCGTGGCCAGCGTATTGCAAATCCTGCACGTCAATATGCGCCCCTCGCACTTTGTCGCCTTCATGCCGCAGGAACTGGAACAACGACTGGGCGAAATGGAACGCCAGTACCAGGGAACGCCGGAAGACGAGATCTACGAGACGAAATTCAAGGTCTTCCGCACGCCCAATGGCTATGACGTCAAAGTGGTCAACCAGACGCGAAAGTAACGGCGGCAGCGATCGAACCCACTCCTAAGCGCCGAGGGCGATGCCTTGAGCACCACGTCCACAGTCCAGCCGGGAACCAAGAATCCGCCCGCCGAGCAGTTTTGGAAGCGCTACTCGCCCCATTACGAAGCGCCAATATCCGGTATCGGCTCTATCGTAATCCATCTCATCCCGTTCGCATTGCTGGCAGCTTTTTTCATTCTGGGAATAAGCTTCACCAACAACTCCAAAATCCCCTTCCAGGTCGTCAAGATTGGTGGCGACGGCAAACCGAAGGGTGGACCGGGCGACAATCCTGCTGACAACGGCAATCCGCAAATTGGAGACGCGGACGATCAGTTCGAGGGCGTGATGCCGCTCAATGTTGGCCCTCCACTAACAGGGACGAGATTGGCCGAAGCAAAAAAGTTATTCGAAAACGACCTGCAGGGCATGCGTTACATTAATAACCCGAATTTCGAGGCCATGGCGAGGAACATGGACCGGGAAATCCTGGCAAGAACCCTGGCCGGCATGACACCGGGCAAAGGCCCAATGGGGCCCGGCGACAGGAGGGGACCCGGCAACGGCCCAGGTACCGGCAATATCAAAGCACCGATCATTAACGAGCGCGTGGAGCGCTCGTTGCGTTGGGTTTTGGTTTTCAAGACGCACAATCCCAACGACTACGTAAAGCAACTCGCTGGCCTTGGCTCCATTCTGGCAATTCCTACCGGGGCCAACCAGTATCAATTGATCAAGGATTTGAACACTCGCCCCGCCAAGTTGGTATCCGAAGACGTGACCAACCTCGACCGCATTTACTGGTTTGACGAGGATCCGAAGTCCGTGGCCGCCGTGATGCAACTCCTGGACGTTCAGGCCCGCCCTCGGCACTTTGTGGCATTCATGCCCCGCGAGTTGGAAGAAAAGCTAGTTGAGTTGGAGCGAAACTACCAGGGATTGCCCGAAGACCGGATCCACGAAACCAGATTCAAAGTCTTCCGCGGCTCCAACGGCTACGACGTGCGCGTGATCCACCAGACTCGCAAATAACTGAAGCGTTGCAAAAAACCAAAGAGCGGGCGGGGTTTATCCCCGCCGGGACAAGCCCGGCGGCTCGCCATTCTCTCACTTCACGCCCCAGTTGATCTTCTGCACGCCCGCCTTCATGGCTGCGTCTTCGATCGCCGTCAAGGTGCCGTTCTTGACGTCGCCATCGAAGACCAACAACAACGTCGTCTTGTGCGGCGGCTTGGATACCATTCGAGCAAGCTCCATGGCAAGGTATTTTTGCTCGACCTCCTTGTCTTCGATCTTGATAATCGGTTTGTCCTTGTCCAGCCGCACCTGCACGCGAATCATCGTGTCCTTCATCTCTTTGTCGGTAATCTGGGGCGGTCCCTCGTCGTCACCGGTAACGTGTGGATTATCGATGCGCGCCTGCAACTGCGCATAACTCGTGGTGAGGATGAAGAAAATCAGCAACACCAGACACACGTCGATGAGCGCGTTCATGTCCAGCTTCGACTCGTCTTCGTGGAATTTCGGCACCGGTTCGAGATCGGCCGCGGCCTCGGCGAACTGCGGATGGTTCTCCAGCGCCACCCAGTTCGCGTCCTCGGACCCGCGCACTTCATCCGTCGGCTCCCACTGGCCGTCTACCATGCCTTGCAGGACGTCCTGTGCGGTGGGCAGTTCGATGTGTTTAGGCGAACCCTCGTGTCGCACTTTCCAGCTCATGGTTTTTCGATGACCCCGCGGTAAATCGTGGTGATTTTGTTCCTGAACGGCAGTTCTTCCATCGCCTTCAGCATCTGTAACAGCACAATTGCGCGTACATTCGAGTGGGCTTTGATTGTCACCTGAACCGGCTCACGGTTTTTTTCCAGCAAGACTTTGAGGCGTTCCAACGCGTTGTCGAATGTCGGAATGCTTTGGTCCGCGGGATTTCTCGACGCGATCTGGTCCATGCTGAGCGTAAACCGTACGTCGGAATCCTTACCTTTGCCCACCATCTCCATGAGGATGCAAACCTCTTTGAAAGCAGTGGGCTGGTCACCGTTCATGGCTCCGTCGAACTGAGGCAATGCTCCAATATCTTCTGAAGTCGATGGGCGATCGACCCTCGCCTGCACGTGGGCGCAATTCGTCGAGAGGATGCACAAAATGAAAAACGCGAGAGCCATGTAGTGTCGCACTTTCCAGCTCATGATTTCCCCACGACGCCGCGGTAGACTTTGGTGATCTTGTTCCTGAGCGGCGGTTTTTCCATTGCAATCATCATTGGCAGCAACACGCTCGCGCGTACATCGGTGTGCGCATTGATTGTCACCTGAACCGGCTCACGATTCTTGTCCAGCAACACTTTCAGCCGTTCCAGAACTTCGCCGACCGTCTGAATGTTTTGGTCATCCGGATCGCTTGACGGCACATTACCCATGCTGAGCCCAAAACGCATTTCGGGATTCTTACCTTTGCCCACCAGGTCGATGCTGATGCCGACTTCCGAGTAATCGGTGCCACCTACCAGGCCAAAGTCCGCCGGCGGGAGATCGACCATCGCCGAGGCGCCGGGCGCCGCCGTAATCATGAAAAAGATAAGCAGCACCAGCGTCACGTCGATGAGGGGGATCATGTCCACCTCGTCGTCCTCGTCTTCTTTCGTCCGCCTCCAGTTGAAACCGACCTCGACCGGTTCGAGCGCCTCGGCCGTGTCCTCGACGGTGGGTGCCATTGCGCGCGGCAAATACGGCGAGAAATCGACCGAGCCGCCGATTCGCTGCCATTCCTTCGTACCGGAGGGCTTG
>Ga0206872_10086_pt1 | contig 28676 bp, 34 predicted proteins | sample Alteio_BWOrgCont_34_FD_152906 | JGI IMG/M metagenome (GOLD analysis project Ga0206872, IMG submission 152906) | Enriched cells from forest soil in Barre Woods Harvard Forest LTER site, Petersham, Massachusetts, United States -... | ecosystem: Environmental > Terrestrial > Soil > Temperate forest >... | reverse complement strand
CGCTCGACGAAGATCACGGAACCAGGGACAACGGTCTGCACATGCCCACCAGCCCGAAACGACGCTTTCCCGCTGATGACGACGTACACTTCATCCTCGGTGTGGGGCTGCTGCTCGTCGGCTTGCCCGGCTTTGAGGCGATAGAGGCCCATGCTCAGAGACGGCACTCTCAGGAACTCCCCCCAGCGTTGATTGCCCCGTTCGCTTTCCGACACCAAGTCGTTCAGATTAAATGTCTGCATCAGTTCACTCCTTGGGTGCGCCTTGTTCGGGAGTTGATGGCGTCCAAGCAAAATTGTAGGAATCGCCAACTGCAACCGGGTCGTGTGGACGGTGTCCTGGGTATTGCCGGAAATGCGGAAGCCTGTCGAAGATCGTCGCCACCGCCGTCACGTCGAAGCCTTTGATACGACGGAGTTCTGCAAGCGTCCGGGCATGAGCCGGCTGTGCCATTCAGAGCGTGCGGACACGACGGACGATCCGCTCATCCACCTGAAACCTTGCCGCCTCCCAGAAAGCCATGGCCGATGGGTGATCCTTCTCCACCAGCGCCGTGATGCGCCTGGCACCCTGTTGGGTCAGCCTCATCTCGACCTCGGCCACTAGCGCACGGGCCACTCCCTGTCGCCGGTAGTTCGGGTGAACTGCGAGCCGGTAGATGTTGCCCCGCCAGCCGTCGAATGTGCCAATGATCGAGCCAATGACTCGGCCCCCGACCTCGGCCACGAGGACGTGAGCGATGGCCCTCTGCAGATCGTCGGCAGTGTCGGTCATGCTGGGAGTGGCATCGGCCTGCCGCCAGAGTCCGAGGACCGGTTCTATATCTTCCAGCCGGCACGCACGGATGGACAGACTACCCACAGTCGTTTCGGTCATCATGATCTCCAGTAAGAGAAAAAGCCCGCAGCAGGCGCAAACCTGCCACGGGCCTCTTCTTGTTCCCGACCAATCAACGAGGGCATCAATCGAGGAAGGCCACGTTCCGCATGGCCTTCGACTGGCCCTCAGTGTTCATCACGACCCGATGCCAGCCGTGCAGCGTGATCGTGGCGTGGTCGGCGTGCCGGATGCGACCTTTGACGTAAACGCCGGGATTCCGACGCATCGTGCGCCAGCCCCAGCCCTTCGCCTTCGGGCTGACAGCGAGGATGCTCTTGTATTGCGCCTCGGTGACGCCGTTCGGGTGCCGTGAGCAGACATAGACCGTTTCGCCGCCCGTCCGATAGCAGAACTCGGCCCAATGAGGTTTGCTTCCATTACCTCGACTGAGCGGTTCGTTCGGCAGGACCAACTTCTTGTCTACGACGAAGCCCGGTGCCGGCAGGAAGAACCACTCACCCTGACGAATGAATGCAGCGTTCTTTCGGCGGTTGCGGGCCTTGCCCCTTGAGGCGCTTGTGTGCCTGGGCGGTCTGGACCTCGGCAGGCTTCAGCGCTTCCTTGGCCTGGCGAACGGTGCCGACAGGAGCCTTCTCAGGAATACCGGCGACGAACCAGTGGCGCTCGTCGTGGCCGCAGAGGAACTTGCTCTTGTCCTTGCCTTCACGCACCAGAAGGAGCAGATGGCGGTCGGCGGGCTGAACATCGAGAACGGCGATCTCGGCCTCGGCCCTCGGCTGGCGGACGATCTCGAAGAACTCGCCCTTGCGGTCGGCCTGCACGTCCAGCGAAATGACGCCTGCGGTGCGCTTGCGGCGGGTGGGACGATCAGCAGTCTTCAGCCGAGCGCCGATGCGAGCAAACTTGATGTCGAGCAGGTTGGTGTCCATGAAGGCGTGGACACGATCCGGGGAGGGCGGGTTCGCAGCAAGCCGGTCGATGAATGGTCGATGTACGTTGTTTTCCCGGTGTTTCCGGGCTTTTTGGTAACGAAACGCAGGCGGCGAGTTCGTCTGACCAATCCACGCTACGTCCAGGAGTCGAGCCATGCGAGTCGTTTCGCTCGACGGAAACAGGCCGTGGCGGCCTTGGGGCGTCGTGGACGGGTTCTCCCAGAAGGGCGTCGAAGACGATGGTGAGATCAAGTGGCGGAAGGACGTTCTGCGGCAGATTGGGTACAAGTTGTGACCGAAACCCGGCTCTGGCTTCCGATTCCGGCTTGCGGTATTTTACGGGGGTGACGAAAGCCGGCAGCGACGAGCGGCGTCAGCCATGAACGATCTGAACCAGACCATTGGTGAACCTGGACGGGAACAAGATGCACCAGTTCCCGCTGAATCCACCCCCACGCACATCGGTCGCTACCGGGTGGAGAAATTGTTGGGCCAAGGCGGTTTCGGCCTTGTCTACCTCGCCCACGACGACCAGTTGCAGCGACTCGTTGCCATCAAGGTGCCGCACGCCAAACTCGTCGCTCAGATCACCGACGCCGAAGCCTATCTGACCGAAGCCCGCACCGTCGCCAACCTCGACCACCCCCACATCGTCCCTGTCTTCGATGTCGGCAGCACGCCGGACTGCCCCTGCTTCGTTGTCTCGAAGTACATCGACGGGACCGACCTCGCCACACGGCACAAGCAATCCCGCTTGTCGCTCCAGGAAGCCGTCGAATTGGTAGCGACCGTGGCGGAAGCGTTGCACCACGCCCACAAGCAAGGGCTGGTGCATCAGGACATCAAGCCCGGCAACATCCTGCTCGACAAGGGCGGCAAGCCTTTCGTGGGGGACTTCGGGCTGGCGTTGCGGGAACAGGACGTGGGTAAGGGACCACGATATGCCGGAACACCTGCCTATATGTCGCCGGAACAGGCCCGTGGCGAGGGGCATCGGGTCGATGGCCGCAGCGACATCTTCAGCCTGGGCGTCGTCTTCTATGAACTCATGGTTGGTCGCCAGCCGTTTCGTGCAGAATCGCAGGCGGAATTGATGGAGCAGGTGACGAGTTTCGAGGCCCGCCCGCCACGGCAGTACGATGACGGCATCCCGAAAGAACTGGATCGCATCTGCCTGAAAGCCCTCTCAAAGCGTGCGTCGGAGCGGTACTCCACCGCCAAGGACATAGCCGACGATCTACGCCACTATCTGGCCGAGCAGACCATCAACCAGCGTAGTGCAAACAGTATTGACTCACCGGCGATCACGCCGGTCCAGCAACCGCTATCCACGGCGATTGCGTCCAGTCGATCCGGCACTTCTCCAACGACGCCTTCCTCGGACCAGCAACTCATCAAGATCGTGCCGAAAGGCTTGCGCTCCTTCGACGCCCACGATGCTGACTTCTTCCTCGAATTGCTGCCGGGACCAAGGGACCGGGACGGCCTGCCCGACAGCATTCGCTTCTGGAAAAAACGCATCGAGGAGAGGGATGCCGACAGCACCTTCACCGTGGGGTTGATCTATGGGCCATCCGGTTGTGGCAAATCGTCGCTGGTGAAGGCAGGGTTGTTGCCTCACCTGTCCGACGACGTGATTGCGGTTTACCTCGAAGCGACCGCTGAGGAAACCGAGACCCGCCTGCTGAACGGCTTGCGGAAAAAGTGTCCTGCCCTTCCGGCGAACCTCGGCGTGAAAGAAACGCTGGCTGCTCTGCGCCGGGGCCAGGGGATTCCAGTCGGCAAGAAACTGCTGATCGTCCTCGACCAGTTCGAGCAGTGGTTGCACGCCAAGAAGGAAGAAGCGAATACCGATCTCGTTCAAGCCTTGCGACAGTGCGATGGTGGTCGGGCGCAGTGCATCGTCATGGTGCGGGACGATTTCTGGATGGCGGCGACCCGCTTCATGCGGGAGTTGGAGATTCGACTTCTCGAAGGGCAGAACTCGGCGGCGGTCGACCTCTTCGACATGGACCACGCCCGGAAGGTGCTGGCGGCTTTTGGACGGGCCTTCGGCAAACTTTCGGAAAATGCTGGCGAAGCGAGCAAGGAGCAAAAAGAGTTCTTGAAGCAGGCTGTGTCCGGTCTGGCCCAGGAAGGCAAGGTCATCTCCGTCCGGCTGGCCCTGTTTGCCGAGATGATGAAGGGCAAGGCGTGGACCCCGGACTCCTTGAAAGCAGTGGGTGGCACCGAGGGCGTCGGCATCACCTTCCTTGAAGAGACATTCAGTGCGGCCGCTTCTCCCCCGGAACACCGCTATCACCAGAAAGCGGCCAGAGCCGACCTGAAGGTGCTGTTGCCGGAAACCGGCAGCGACATCAAGGGCCACATGCGGTCCTATGCCGAGTTGCTGGAAGCATCGGGCTACGGCAGCCGCCCCAAGGATTTCGATGACCTGCTCCGCATTCTGGACAACGAAATCCGCCTCATCACGCCTACCGATCCAGAAGGCAAGGATGCAAGCAGCGATTCTGTGTTACAGACCAAGCCGGGCCAGAAATACTACCAACTGACCCACGATTATCTGGTTCACTCGATACGAGAGTGGCTGACCCGCAAGCAGAAGGAATCTCGCCGTGGCCGGGCCGAACTGCTGCTGGCCGACCGTGCTGTGGTATGGAACGCCCGCCCGGAAAACCGGCAACTGCCGTCGCTGTTGCAGTGGCTGCAAATACGGTGGCTGACGGTCAAGAAGAACTGGACGCCGCCGCAGAAGAAGATGATGGGGAAGGCGGGGCGGTATCATGCGGTGCGGGGTGCCGTCATGGCCGTTCTGCTGGCGGTGGCGACCTTCACGGGTTTGGTGATTCGAGAAAAGGTTGATGAGCAACGGAAAGCAACGCAGGCGGCGGGGTTGGTGCAAAGTCTGCTCAATGCCGACACCGCACAAGTACCAGCTATCGTCGGTGAGATGAAAGAGTATCGACAATGGGCCGATCCTCTGCTGCGTGACGAGAGCGACAAGGCAGAGGCGAAGTCCCGGCAGAAACTCCATGTCAGTCTTGCCCTGCTGCCGGTGGACCCCGGCCAAGTCGACTACCTTTACGGTCGGCTGCTCGACGCCCAGCCCCATGAAGTTCCGGTGATCCGTGACGCATTGGGGCCGCAAAAGGACGCATTGCTCGACAAGCTGTGGGCCGTAGTGGAATCACCGGAGAATGGCAAGGAATCGCAACGCCTACGAGCAGCGGCGGCGCTGGCGAAGTATGACCCGGAGAACGAGAAGTGGAAAACGTGTGGCCCTCTCGTCGTCAATGACCTTGTGCTGGAAAACCCGCTGTTCCTGGGTCTTTTGAGCGAGATGTACCGTCCGGCGAAGAACTCGTTGCTCGATCCGTTGACTGACATCTTCCGAGATCGGAACCCGGAGCGTGCTTCTGAACGAACATTGGCTACGAACCTGCTGGCCGACTACGCCGCCGACAACCCGGCAAAATTGGCCGACCTCATCATGGACGCTGACGACAAGCAGTTCGCCGTGATCTATCCGAAGTTGAAGGAACGCAGGGCGCAGGGTTTGCCACTGCTGACCGGCGAGATCGACAGGAAGTTGCCCGCCGACATGCCCTCCTCGGACGAGAAGCGAGAAAAGCTGGCGAAGCGGCAGGCGAATGCGGCGGTGGCTTTGCTGAAGATGGGCCAAGCGGAGAAGGGCTGGCCGCTCTTGAAGCGTAGCAAAGAGCCGGACGATCCCAGGGTCCGAAGCTATTTGATCCACGGTTTCGGCCCGCTGGGTGCTGAGTCTGGGGCGATCATCAAGCGACTGGATGATGAGCCGGACATCACGATACGCCGGGCATTGATTCTGAGCCTGGGGGAGTTCAACGAAAAGGAACTGCCACCCGATGTCGAGAAAGCCCTGCTGGAGAAGCTAAAGGCGATGTATCGGAGGGATGCTGATCCGGGGCTTCATGCAGCGTCAGAATGGCTGCTGCGAAGGTGGAAGGAAGAAACGTGGTTGAAACAGGAGAATGAAGAATGGGCGAAGGACAAGGAGCAAACCGAGAAACGGCTCGACGGCATCAAGCAGTTAATCACGAAGGAGAAAGAGAGGCCGCCGCCACAGTGGTACGTCAACGGTCAGGGACAGACGATGGTGGTGATTCCTGGCCCGGTAGAGTTCCTTATGGGATCGCCGCCGACTGAGGCCGGGCGTGAATTACGTGAGAATCAGCACAAGAGGCGCATCGGTCGCACGTTTGCTCTGGCAGCGAAGTCTGTGACGTTAGCGGAATACCAGCGCTTTGATCCCGGATACGGAGGCGAAACCCAGCAATGGTCCCCGACCGGCGATTGCCCGGTACTTGGCATAAGCTGGTTTCAGGCAGCGGCATACTGCAACTGGTTGAGCAAACAGGAGGGCTTGCCGGAAAGCGAATGGTGCTATGAGCCGCTTCGAGAAGCCAAGGCGGTGCCGGTGTTGGGATACAAAGTTGGGATGAAGCTGGCGGCGAACTATCTAAAACGCAGCGGCTATCGGCTGCCTACGGAAGCGGAGATGGAGTTTGCGACACGAGCGGGGTCGGTGACATCCCGCTACTACGGGGAGACGGAAGAGCTATTGCCGAAGTATGCGTGGTACAACAAGAACGGGCGGGACCGGTCCTGGCCGGCGGGGAGTAAGAAACCGAATGATTTCGGCTTGTTCGACGTGCAGGGAAATGTGTTTACCTGGTGTCAGGAGAGCTTCAAGTCGTACCCCAAGTCAAAGGAAAACGAAACTACTGAAGATGAAGATGATGTACTAAGTATAAATCTGGATAACCGTGGCTTGCGTGGCGGCTCGTTCGGCGTTCAGGCGTCGGTCGTGCGTTCTGCCTTCCGGCAGGGCGTTGTGCCGACTTATCGGAGCGACGGCGACGTGGGGGTACGTCCGACGAGGACTTTACCGCCTTGATTGCTTTACTGCTTTACCACCTATCACCGAAGGCGTCGAGAATTGATAATCCTCTTCCTCCACGGCTGGCAGTCGGTCCCTGGCGGCGTGAAGCCGACGTTCCTAGCGCAGCACGGCCACGAGGTCGTCAATCCGAAACTGCCCGACGAGGACTTCGCCGAGGCGGTCAAGATCGCCCAGGCCGACTTCGACAAGCACCAGCCGCAGGTGGTTGTCGGCTCTTCGAGGGGCGGGGCCGTGGCGATGAACATCAACAGCGGCGAGGCAAAACTCGTCCTCCTCTGCCCGGCGTGGAAGAAGTGGGGATCGGCCAGGACCGTGAAGCCCGGCACGGTGATCCTGCACAGCCGGGCCGACGACGTGATCCCCTTCACCGACAGCGAGGAACTGGCGAGGAGCAGCGGGGCGACTTTGATCGAGGCCGGCACGGATCACCGGCTGGGCGACCCGGAGCCGCTGGAGGCGATGTTGCAGGCGTGCGTGGGCGCTTGCTGACCCGGAGTCGAAATGCCATGCCGAAACGAGAATCGAATGAAACCGAGCCGAAACTTCTCTGGACCTGTCCCCGTTGCCGTCGCCAATTCAAGAACCGAAACCAGGCGCATTCCTGCGGGCAGTTCACGGTGGAGCAGCTTCTCGACGGCAAGCCGCAGGAGATTGTCGAGTTGTACGAGCGGCTTGCCGATGTGGTCCACCGATGCGGCGAGGTCGTGGTTGCGCCGACGAAGACACGAGTTCTCTTCAAGGTGCGAACCGTCTTTGCATCCGTGGCAGTCAGCAAGAACTGGCTCGATGTCGTGTTCGTCCTGGGCCGACGCCTGAAGCATCGCCGCATCAAGAAAGCCCAGGAGGAATATCCGGGCATCGTTCACTTCCTGCGGATCGAGAACAAGGATGACCTGGACGGCGACCTAACAAGTTGGCTGCAAGAAGCCCACGATCACTGCAAGCAGAAAGACAAGGGACAGGACGAAGGGGGACTGACGGATGGCCTTTGATGAATCTCTCGCCACCCGCATCCGTGATGCCCTGGCTCGGAAGCGTGGTGTCGAAGAGAAGAAGATGTTCGGCGGCGTCGGCTTCCTGCTGAACGGCAACCTAGTCGTCGGCGTCTGGAAGGACTCCCTGTGCGTGCGGCTCGGCCCGGACCAGGCTGAAGAGTCGCTATTGGAGCCGCACGTCAAGGAGTTCGACATCACGGGCCGGGCCATGAAGGGCTGGCAAGGCGTCGAGGACGACGAGCAGGTAAAGAATTGGATCGAGCGGGCAACGAACTTCGTGAAGGCGTTGCCGGCGAAGGAGAAGTAGTCATGTCCGGGTTGCAATTCGCCAATCGAACAGATCGTCTTCGTCCGAACCTACACCATCGGGCTTCTCGACCAGACGCCCACGGCGGATTAGCAGCGCCGAGGTTCGGCTCGGAGCGTCACTCTCTCGCATAAATGAGTGCGACCACACCAGACGCAAACACATGCGAGGATGTAAGTTTTAGGTTGAGCGGCACTGTTATGCAAGACTTGCCGCAACCCAGAGCGACCGGATGGATTAGAAGGCGGTACTCGTCGATAAGGTTAAGTTTCGACAACGATTGAGCGAACGACACGCCACCATGGGCAAGAAGCTCTTTCTTGGATTCTAGCTTCAGGCGGTTGATCTCCCTTGCGAGATCACCGCTCGCAATTTGTGTCGGCCCCCATGATGGGTCCGATAGTGTTGTTGAGAAAATGACCTTCGGAATCTGGTTCATGGGAGCAGCCGGTGGCAAGTCCGAAGTCGGCCAGTATGCCGCCATCGTGTGATACAAATTGCGGCCCATTAGATGCAGCCCCGCTTGCCAGAGATGTTTCGTTTCCCATTCGAGTGCTTCCGCATCGATGTGACTGAAAAGGAATGATTCGTCGCCGTGCGAATTGCACACGAAACCATCGATGGATTGCCGCATCTTGAGAACGAGTTTTGCCGACATGTCATGCCCCTGTCAATGTGTGATTTGGTGTCCGAGTGCCTTCTCAGGATAGTTTCAGTGACTTCATGTGTTCCACAAGTTGATCCAATGCGGTTCCCCAACCCTCGTGGAATCCTATTGTTTTGTGCTTGTCCCGACTGACTTCATTCCCGTGCTTCACGGTGGCGACATACCGAGTCCCATTTCTATGAGATTCAAGTGTGATGATCGTCGTAAACGTGGCGACTCATGTGGTGGGGCCGGGCGATAACTGGACAGTAACGCCAGAGTCCAAACCAATCGTTCCACCGGGACTACTACATCACCGACATCACGACCAAATGGCTTGGCTCGAAATGCTACTTCGTCTCGATCTTCGCCGGCCCTTTCGAGACGAAGTTCGCCCGCATGGAGTACGCCGGTGACGGCAAGTTTGCCCTCTCGTTCATGCGGCACACCGGCCAGTGGGTCGAACTGGACGATGCTCTGACCGTGGATGAGTGCTTGAAGGCAATTCAGGATGGTCCCTGGTTTCAGCCGTAGGCTCATGTTCACGATGCCCAATTCCAGGAATCATCGTAGCTCATATTCGTATTGAAAAAAGGCCGTATCCTTATGCCAGCCTTGCCGCTTGTAAAGAGCCTGAGCCGTAATATTCTGGACCGCCGTGGATAACACAAGCCGCACAGCGCCAGTTTGGATGGCATGATCCCTGGCAGCCATCAGCAATTGTGCGCCGATTCCCAGCCGACGTACTTTCTCGGCCACGAACAGATCGTTCAGAATCCAAATCGGCTTCATCGACACCGAGGAGAAGGAGGGGTAATGCTGAGTGAAGCCAAGGACATTCTCGTCCTCGATCACAGCGAATATGACCGACTCGCCTCGTTGAAGCCGCTCGAACAAGAATTGGAGAGCGCCTTCGAGGTCGGGCGTTTGTGTGCCATGGTTTTCCCACACTGATTCAGGTGAACCGAAAAGGCTTGGGTCCAGTGGAGTTACAATGCCTGACGCTCCTAATTCCCAGGTTTCATTTTCCGTCAGTTGAAGGTCTGGATGGCGGGGTGTGGGCTAGCAACGGCCTTCATGGGACAAGTACAGTGCCGTCATCAGCCAACGGGAAATGCGGGTTCCAACAAACCTCCCACAAGTGGCCGTCCGGGTCGGCGAAATATCCGCTGTGCCCGCCCCAAAAGACATCCTGAGCGGGCTTGATGATCTTGCCGCCCGATGCTGCGGCCAATGCCAGAACCTCGCTGACCTCCTGCCGCTCCCTCACATTGTGCGCCAGGGTCACGCCCCGGAATCCATGCCCTTCACCTGGAACCTGGGCATCTTCCGCCAGTTTGTCCCAGGCATACAAAGCAAGCACCGTTCCACCCGTTTTGAAAAAGGCGATACTCTCGTTGCTGGCCGAGGATTGCAAGAACCCCAGACCATCCCGGTAGAACTTCACCGAACGTGGTAATTCTCGAACGCCAAGGGCGACCATGCTTATACGGGATTCCAAGAATCACCAGCCCTTTCTAGATCGGCCAGCAGTAACTCCAGGGCTTTCGGCTCTACGGGCTTGACGAGATGGTGGTCGAAGCCCGCCTCTGCCGTGCGGCGGCGGTCCTCTTGCTGGCCCCAGCCGGTCAGAGCCGCCAGCCGGACATTCTCCAGACCAGGCTGCTGGCGCAGTCGCCGTGCCAATTCGTAGCCGTCCATCCCCGGCATCCCGATATCCAAGAACACTAACGCCGGGCGGTAGCCTTTCAGCACCTCAAGAGCAGCAGGGCCGTCGTAGGCTACCCGGACCTCGTGGCCTTGCAGGCGCAGCAGCATGGCGAGGCTGTCAGCGGCGTCCCTGTTGTCATCGACCACCAGGAGCCGGTGGCCCAATGAACGAGCAGACTCGTGCGGCGCTTCCCCGTTGTCATTTTCAACTCGCTGCCGCTCCTCCTGCGGCATGAGGGGCAGTCGGATTACGAACTCGCTGCCCCGCCCCAGCCCGGCGCTGTGCGCCTCAACGCTGCCGTGGTGCATCTCGACCAGGTTCTTCACGAGTGTCAGGCCGATACCCAGCCCGCCCTGGGCCTTCGTAGACGAATGGTCCGCCTGCACGAACAACTCGAAGATGTGGGGCAGCATATCCGGGGCGATGCCGATGCCCGTGTCCCGCACCCGTAGTACGGCATCCGTGCCCTCACGTTCGGCGGTCAGCGAGATTTTCCCGTTCGCCTCGGTGTATTTTGCCGAGTTCGTCAACAAGTTGCCGACGACCTGGGCCAGTCGCACGGGGTCGGCATCCAGCGGCAAGGAATCGGGTGGAAGACTGACCGTCAACTCGTGCCCCTGCGCCTCTATGAGCGGCTGCGCCGTCTCGACCGCACGGGCGACGACGGTGGCGAGTTCGACCCGCTCCTTGCGGAGTTCGATATTGCCCCGCATGACACGGGACACGTCGAGCAGGTCATCCACCAGGCGCACCAGATGATGCACCTGGCGCTCCATCATTTCCCGTGAGCGCCTGACCGTGGCCGCATCGACCCTCGGCATTCTGAGGATGTGGAGCGCATTGCGGATCGGGGCCAGAGGGTTGCGCAGTTCATGTGCCAACGTCGCCAGGAACTCATTCTTGCGGCGGTCGGCTTCCTTGAGGGCTTCCTCAGCCTGCAAACGGTCCGTGATGTCGATGGCGATGCCGCCGATCAGTACGGTCTGACTGTCCGACCCCATCATGGTGAACTTGTTGACGAGGGATGAACGCAGTACGCCGTCGTCGTGCTCCAGGGTTTCAATCAGTGACAAGCCAGCCCCGCTTTCCAGCGCCCGCCGGTCGTTTTCCTTGAACTGGGCGGCTGTTTCTGGAGGAAAGATATCGCCATCGGTCTTGCCGTAGAGTTCTGCCCGTGGCGTGCGAAACACTCTTGCGGCAGAGTCGTTGGCGAAGACGTACCTTCCCTGCATGTCTTTGATCCACGCCAGGCCCGGCAGATGTTGCATGAAGCGTGCGAAGCGCTGCTCGCTTTGCTGCAAGGCTTCTTCCGCTTGTTTTCGTGCGGTGATGTCGAGGCACACCCCGACGCTACCACGGACCTGGCCTTGCCTATCAAAAAGGGGCCGAGCATGGTAAAGCATCTTCCGAGGAACACGGCCCTGACACACCAGATCGAGTTCCACATCCCGAACTTCAACGCCCGTGCAAGCGACCTGCATTGGCAGTTCGGAGGTCGGCACTTCTTGGCCACCTCGGTAGTTCGTGAAATTGGTCGGACGTTCATCCGGGGGGGCCGTGAGCGAGGCGTTGACCCATGCTGGCACGTTCAGTATTTCGCTCATGTAAGGGTTATGCGTGATGCACCGGCACTGTGGGTCGTGGGCAATCGCTACTCCTATCGGGACGATATTCAAGATGGTCTGTAACTCATCAGCCCGGCTTTGCAACTCACGGTTGAGCCGGGTGATCTCTCCTTCGGCTCGCTGGCGTTCACGAACTTCCGCCTGCAAGGTTTCATTGGCGTTCGTCAGTTCGGCTGTCCGCTCCCTGATTTCCCGCTCCAGTTTTTCGGGGCTGCGCATCGCCAGCACCTTCGGCACGACCGGGATCAGGGCGACGACTGTGGCCCAGGAGACGACAGCGGTGAACAGTTTGATGACCCCAGCCAGCCGGTAGGCGGGCCACCAGAAGATGAGGGCTTCCATCAGGTGCGTGGTGCCGCAGGCCAGAATGAATGCCCCGAACAGCAGGAAGATCGTGCGGAAGGGGATGTCCTTGCGCCGCAGGATGAAGTATCCCAGGACGCAAGGGATGGCGAGGTAGGCCGACCAGATGCCCAGATCGGACAGGATGTGCAGCCAGCCGTACCACGGGGTCGCTTGCCAGCCAGCGCCGCAATTCCAGAGAGCAGGAAAGTCTGACGTATCGAAAAGCTGGGTCAGAAAGTCCACGACAATGACTCCCCTCTCAGCACGTTCGGCGTGTGCTTTTGACGATCTGGAATCGAAATCTTTGCCTGGACCTGCACCAGCCCAGGGTCCGCCCGTCCGTCTCCATCGAAGAATCGTCCCATCTCGCCACCTATCTATTCCGCCGCAGGCGGCGGTTGAGTTAAAGTTGCACCCGGCATCGTCGTTCATTGAGTAGAGGATGCCAAGCGTCGTTTCACATTGAACTTGTCAGGAGAGACAACCGACATATTACCCGGCACCAACTTCAAGTGCGAAGGCGATGGTCATGCCAGCTTGACGGGGATCAGCGCTCACTCAAGCCCCTCCCTGATCAACGTCCTCGGCGGCTTGGACTGCATGAAGTTGGTCTGTGGTAGCGCCCTCTATCTGCTGCGCTCGCTCGGCGACCGAGGTGTAGGGCATTCCCGTCCGCAGTTCGTACCGCTCCGCACGGGTGAACCAGAGGGCCAAACCGCCTGTGTTGTGGTATGCTCCGGCCTGGTCGTGCGGGGCGTCACGTTGGACCGAACGCCAAGGGACCCCTTCCGTCCCGTGGTTCGCCAGCCGTGGTCCGCCATGAAAATCTTCACCACGACACCGACCGCCTGCCGGAAGCGGGTAGTGATGGGGCCGTCATTGTTGAGAAAGAACTGGTGAACGTCGGGGCGGGCTTCAAGTTCCCGCACTACCCCAGCCAGGGCAGGCCGGTCGTGGTTATGTCCTACCCAGACACTCCGGGCCGATGCCCCATGCCTTGTTCACCTGGTCGTCAAGAAAAAGTACTTTTTTGTGGCTTGATTAATTCTCGTGTTCAATTACAGGCATTAATGGAATTGGTACATTATGGCAGGGATTCAGCAATACCAATTGGTCAAAAAGTAAGTTGACCAAAGTTTAGTGCCAATCATTAAGCAAATCATCCGGCCCCTTATGCCAGCAAAAAGCCAGTCAGTGAAGGCATCGACGTTTACATCCTCGTTAAGAAAGCAGCAGGCACCGAATCCGTCAGCCAAACACCGTTGACGGACAAGAAAAATTTGAAGCCTTGGCCGTGCATCTTCCCGGCGTCCACCTGGAGAATGACAGGCTTGCCACGCCTCGCACCTACCTTTCGAGCCGTTTTCCGTGTCCTTGGAGAGATGGACGTGATGCCGCTTTCCTTTCTTCAAACCTTCAGTCATGATCGAAGCGAGGAATCGCTCCACCGTGCCGTGAAACAAGACAATGGGCGGCTCTTTCTCTTCAAGTTGAAGGTCAACCTCGACGCTGTGCCCTTGATTTGCCCGAATGAGGTCGCCGGTGTCATCGAAGGAGAATCGCTGCTTGTCATTCGTTTCGACGCACTCAATCAGTTCGTCGTAGGTGATCGTGAATCCGATTCGTTCACTTGCGGCCAGGAGTTCGTCGACCGACACCCATCCGCCAGATTGAAGCGTCAATCCAAGGGCGTCCGGGGCGTGACGAAGATGCTTTGCGAGGAACTTGCTAACCGTCACCAAGTTGCGATCCACTGTTGTCTCCTTGCTGGCATCTTCCACGGATGAACGGAGGACAAGAAAGGTAAGGGGAGGTTGGCAGCCGTGGCAGTTGTCAAAACCCCGCCCAACGTCGAACCGTCTCATGGTGTGGTGACCATGCCTGCCACACCGATTCGGCCCAGCGCTTCACAGCCGTCTTATGCTTAACGAAATCCGCTGCATTGGCCACGTCCAAGATTGTCAGGTCTCCTAGCCGTGAAGGCCCCTGATTCTGAAAACGAAAACGCATGACGCAGGTGAAGACGTTGACGCCCAGGTGCTACTCGAAGCCGACCTCGCCATTCTCGGAGCGAACGAACGGGCTTACTGGACCTACGCCGATCAGATTCGTCAAGAATATGCTTGGGTGCCGGAGCCGGACTATCGGATGGGAAGGCGGCAAGTCCTTGAGCGCTTTTTGACGAGGCCGAGGATTTTTCATCGTTTGGCCCCGGCGCCAACCAAACGAATTCGTGGCGATGACCTAACGCTGCACGTATGCCCGCTGTTGCTTTTTCGGAAGAAAAGCCACGCTCTAGAATGAGCCAAAGGCTGACCAGATGAACGGCGACAGCGGCAACCTCGGCGCTCCCTCCATGAATCGGACGGCGGCGATGAACGTGTCTAGCAAGCAGGCATCGTGGCGCTTGCCTGTGATCCGGCAGAGGTCGTCGTACATCGCATACGGGTCACGGCCCAGCAACTCGGCAGGCGACTCAATCCCCCAACCGGCGCAGATCGGCGGCAATTGCTGGGCCGACGTTGGGGATGTCCTCCAGGTGAGCGATCTCTTCCCGATTGATGATTCGCCGGACGGTTCATGATTTCCGCTTCATGGCTTTCCTCTTGCACGATGGAACGGCCGGACGAGCCACACCACCAAGCTCAAGACGAGGCTCAACAGGGGCACGTCAACAGAGGGTGGAAACGAAGTTCTCCCGCTAGATGCGGATGTCGCCAGGCAAACGGCCCAACCAAGGGATCGACGGGGCCAGGATCAAGACCAAACCGATCACTGCGATTACCAGACCCAGGCTCAGCAGCATCCATCCGAAACCAACGTCATCGCTCATAGTCAACTCAACCTCTGCATCTCGGCCCGCAAGTTCGCCTCCGATGTCACCCCGACGTGCCGAGCCGCAATCTTGCCGTCCTTGAAGATGAGCAACGCCGGGATAGAGGAAATGCTGTAGTGCGAGGCAAGCTCCTGGTTCGTGTCCACGTTCACCTTGCAGACCTTGAAATCGCCGGCCAGTGCCTCGATGGTCGGGTTCATCGCCCGGCAAGGGCCACACCACGACGCCCAAAAATCGACCAGCACCGGCTCGCTGGCCTGGAGAACTTCCTTCTTCCAGTTGAACTCGTGCAGCAGCATCGGCTTTCTCGCTTTGACACGGGGCAGCATCACTGCTTTCATTTTACGCTGACCCCGCTCGTAAAATGACTCCACCATCTTTGCCGTCATTCTACATTTCTGCATTCTGGCGGCGTTACGACTCGCTCGCCGCCATTGCCTTGAGATGACCAGGCCAGCGGGTGTTGATGAGCAGCGAGCAACACGCAAACCGATAAAATGCGAATGGAGGTTCCAATGGCGAGGAACATTTTCAGGAGCGGAAAGAAGGCACGCCCGAAAACCGCCGTGAAAGGCAAACGGTACATCTGCGCCAAGTGCCGCAAGCGAAGTCCGAAGCCAGTGAAGACGCCCGCTCCCTGGTGCTGCCAGAATTGCTTGAAGGCGGAATCGCCAGATGACGCAACAAAAGATCGAGCAAGCCGACCATGATACAGCCAGTCCAATTTCGGGATTATGTTATCCGCTTGCCGAACCCGCTGTTCCCATATCAGGGGAAGAACCGAATCCAGGTACGGAGGGCAAACACCGTTGACTCGATAGAACCCGGATGGATGCCTGTCATGGCTTCGGTCGGTCAGTTCTTCCAGCCAGCCTTTGAAAAACGGAACCCGCTCAACATCCCAGGGCAGTTCTACGGCGCCGAAACGGACACTTGCGAGACGGGAACAGCGGAAGCACCCAACAATGTCTTGCTGGACAGTTCGGGGCTGGAATTCGTGTTCATGCAGCCCAGGAACGAGGAAGAACTGCGGGACATCATCAGTGCTGCGATCTGCGAGTGCTTCGTCGGGTATGGGGCTGACGGTGATGACCACTGGACGTTGGCGTTGATTCGGGAGTGGTGGGGGTCACGGTTCGATTTGCTCGCTTCCTCGTCGCAGGCCCAAGGGCTTTCGGAAAGCAAGACTCAATGGAAGCGGATTTTGACCGGCGAGGGCGAGACATACCTGCGTGCGTTTGCGTTCTTCGTTGAGCATCGACGGCTTCCCAACCAGTCGGACGCATTGCCGGAAATTGAATGATGATGTCCGTGAGGGTCTTCCCAAAGGAGGAAGCAGGTGGATGTTCAGGACGCTGATGTATGCAGGTACTTCTTGCGATGTGAGTATGCCAAAGGCAGTTTTCAGTCCGATCCCGTGGCATTTTCTGATGACGACGTGCGCAGGGCGATGACCGAATTTGGTCAGCAACATTCAAATAATCCGGCTGTGGTTTGGCTCGGCTTCAGCCCGAAGAACAAGAGGACGAATGTAAATTGGATGTATCTCGAACAGATAAAAGTGCCTTCCATCTATTCCAACGGATTGAATCCAGACTGGAAGTCGGCGCTCCAGTGGGTCAATGGCAACTTCATGCGGTTCATGGCCGAATGCAAGGAGACGTACAAAAGCGAATATGATCGACCAGACCAACCGCTCGCCGACTTGTCTTTGATCTTGGACATCATCCAAAAGGACAGGCCGGATGAGATTGAGCTAATAGATGGTTCCCATCGACTTGCGGCCATGATTCTGAAAGGCGTCACAGTCGTCGGAGGCTATGTAGGCACGCCTCAATGAGCGCACGGTACAAGATTTACCGAGGCACATGTGCGAAATTCGACATTAAGCAGGAAGGTGCAATCACCGATGGCCTTTGACGAAAATCTCACCACCCGCATCTGTGCCGCCCTGGCCCGAAAGCGTGGCATCGAAGAGAAAAAGTTGTTCGGCGGCGTCGGCCTCCTCCACAGCAACATGCTGGTCGGCGTCTGGAAGGATTCGCTGATCGTTCGCCTCGGTCCCGACAATTACGACGACGCACTCCTGGAGCCGCACGTCCGGGAGTTCGACATCACGGGCTGGGCGTTGAAGAACTGGATACTGGTCAAGCCCGAAGAGGTTTGGAAGACGAACAGTTGAAGGTCTGGATTGACCAGGCGGTGAAGTTTGTCGGGAAGTTGCCGAAGAAGTGAGGGCGATGGGTGACAGTATGGCAGAGCCGAAAAAGGCGAAGGACATAGACGGTTGCATTTCGCAGTTCCCCGTAGACGTGCAGGCGATTCTGCAAAAGGTGCGTGCAACGATCCGCCACGCTGCGCCCGAAGCGACGGAAACGATCAGCTACATGATGCCCGCATTCAAGCTTCACGGAATCCTTGTCTATTTTGCTGCGTGGGAGAAGCACATCGGACTATACCCACCGATTTCTGGCGACAAGACGCTTGAAAAGGCTGTCGCACAATACGCTGGACCGAAGGGCAATCTCCAGTTCCCCCAGGATAAGCCGATCCCCTTTGACTTGATCGAACGGATCGTGAAGCTGCGAGTAAAGCAGGACTCCGTAAAAGCGGCGGCAAAACGAAAAAAACGCAAGTAGCGTCAGCGTTTCCGCTGCTCATGCGTGGAACCAGTGCATTTAATGTCGTCGTGCAGCCAGATCATCATTCTCCAGATCGACGTGCCATCTCTCGTTTCCTTTCCGCCGTGTATTTCCACCACGGTTTCTTCGGCGCTCCCTCCATGTACCGGACTGCGGCGATGAAGGTGTCGAGCAGGCAGGGATCGTGGCGATGGCCGGTAATACAGCACAGTTCGTCGTACATCCCATAAGGATCACTCCCCGGCAATTCGGCGGGCGTGGTGATCCCCAACTGGCGTAAATCGGCGGCGATGGAGGGGCCGATGTTGGGAATGTCTTCCAGGTGAGCGATCTCTCGCCTTCCTTTTGGCCTGATTTTTCCGCTGTTGAATCATTGTCAACTTTCCTCGCCGGTTCATCGCCTTGATCGCTGATTCCCGATTCAAAGCCGAACTTTGGCTGGGGTGGGCCTCATGGTAGACCAGCCTAACGGGGCAACGGCTGCGGGTATACCTGGAGGCCGTGCCAGCGTTGTGCTGTTTGCATCGGCGTTTCACGTCCTTGGTGATACCCGTGTAAAGCGAGCCATCGGCACACCGCACAATGTACACGAACCATCGGTCATCGGACGATCTGGCCTTCCGTTTGCGGTCTGCTCTCGACATACAGACAAAATACTCGGTGTCTGCTGTTTAGGCAGCGCTGCCCAAATCGTTACACGGTCATCGGTCTGGCTGTCGGCAAATTGCGCTTCGGCTAGAATTCCGGCATGAAGCGTCTCCTCTAGCTGGGAGATGCCAACGTGGAGGATGAGCGGCGGCTTTTCTACGCCGCAATCACAAGGGCAACATCGAACTTGATCGTGTCGTATGTGCGCAATGCGGTGCGGTCGAAGGTTGAGCCGAGCCAGTTCATCGAGGAGATGGGCCTAAAGCACGCCGAGGAGAAGCGAGCTAAGGTTCTTTCATGAGTGGGCAGGCTGGGATGTGCTACCACTTTGGGGCATTCGCCATCCCCGCCCCAATAGCCTCCGAACATTTGGGGCTCATGAAGCAGTGGGGCACAGCAAGAAAAGGAGCCAAAGCGATGGATTTCCTCATTGTTTTTGGTGTGGGCCTAGTGGTTTGGATCATCTTTCAAGTTTGGGTGCTGCCACGGCTTGGTGTGGCGACTTGAATGAGCGCAGCGTGCGGGCCGAGTTCGGCTCCTGCAAGTGCCGATGACCAGAAGAACCTGGGCACAGTCGGCGTGACCACTGACCACGATTTGCCTAACGAGAAGAGAGCGCCATGACCGTCAGTCCCGAACTGCCCGCCCAATTTCGCAAAAGAGAAGCTTCTAGGACGGACAGTTGCCGGAGGCTTGAGTCGCTGCAACTGCGACGAATGCGATAGATTTTATCGGCCCCGTTGCTCGGCCCGCACTGTAGCTCGCTCATCCGCCTGCCAAATTTTACCCGTAATTGCATCCAACGCTGTCAACCACCCGCCGCCCTGAACGAACGTGTCGATGCACAGCACATGGCCCAAGTCTAGCAATTCCCCGCTTATTTGCGGCGTGTGACCAACGACCGCCACCTTGCCTGAGAAGTGCGGGCCAGGCACCGAGTCGTCCAGCGAACGCCAGCGCAGCACATCGCCTGGCTGCCCCGCCAACGGAAGTTCAGGCAGGTAATTGGCGTGGACGAAAAGGTGTGTTTCCGTCTCGAAGAACGGTATGCAGCGTTCGAGCAACTGCCAGTGTCGTTTTGGGATGTCGCTTAACCGAGCGCCAAAGCCGTAGCTGTCGAGGGTAGCCAGACCACCGCAGTTGAGCCAAAATTCTAGCGACTTCCGATTGTGGCGTGCTGACAGCATCATCTCTTCGTGGTTGCCCAGGACGACTACAAGCCGACAGCAACCTTCAAGTTCAATGAGCAGATCAATAACGCCCCGACTATCGAGGCCGTTGTCGATGGTGTCGCCAAGCACGACCAGAGTATCGTCCTTAGATGGCCGGACGGCACGAAGGACGGAAGCCAGTGCCATCGAGCAGCCATGAATGTCCCCGATTGCAACTAGCCGAGCCATTTTGCTACCTCCCCGCAGGATCGGAGCCTTAGAGTCACTGACCTGAATGGTGGCTCGGTAATCGCCATCTTGGGAGTTGGAAATACTCCGGGCGTCGTCGAGTCGTTGAGGATCGTCAGCCGTCGATTGCCCCAGTACCTTTCGCAGAAGTGCTTCCAATCTTTGCGCTGGAGGAAGATTAGCGCCGACGAAAGGTAAGTCGTGTCCTCGAAGGTCAGAGGAACTCCCTTTGGTGCCTACTGAGTGTTGCCATAGAAGTTACTGACACATTCCCGAGTTTTGCTGACCTTGGTCTCGTGAGGGTCAGCGATTGTCGAAATGTTGAGTGACACACACCTTTGAGGTGCGCTGGGGAGCATTCTTATCCCTGCTGCTTTGCACGCCATGCCGCCCGAACTGCCTCAGCCAGCCACAACTCGCCGCCTTCGACAAGCTGGCGGAACTGTCGGACTACTTCATCGAACTCAGTAGCCTGGCCTCGGTGTTGATCGAGATGGCGGTCAAGTCCTCACGCCAAAAGTCCTCATATCTCACTTTGAAGAAACCCGCCATCGCCTCGATCCATCTGAACGTCCGCTTGTCGCCCCTGGACACTCCTTCCCGCATCACCCGTCTGTACCAGCGCTCGGAAATGTGTTGGGCCAGCAGCGCCTCCAAGTTTTGCCGGTCGGTCACGGTCTGCTTCGTGCGTGCGTACCCTTTCCTGGCCAGATCATGCCACCAAGCTGTGATTGTCCGTGCAGCCTCAGCAGCGGTAAGCCGTTTTGACCCGGTCAAGATTTGTAAGTTACGTGCGAAATCTTCGGGATTCCCGAGCTTCCGCTGCATTCCCGCTTTCTTCGTCCTGACAACCCGTTTGTCAATCTTAGGTCGCTGTTGTGTCATCTGGCCGATGCTGCGCTAAGGGTGCAAGAAACCGATCTGCGGACATGACGGGGATCGGGGACGGGAGCCAGACATCCAACCCGTCGTTGTTGAGCCGTTCGATGTCTCTTGTCGGTTTCGACCTAATGGTCTGCTGTCAGTGTCGTGTCGGTTTTGTGTCATCTGGCATGCTCTACGGCATTTTACGAGTTCCTTGCCAACGGAGCCCAAGAATAGGCCGCCACAAACACCGAGGGCGAACGGACGACTGACATCTGGCTTCCAGTGGGGCTTGCTTGATGCAGGAACTCGGTTGGCAAAGGTTATGTAGCGCCAGTCACGGCAGTATGCCAGCGTGCATATCCACGGAAGACCCCATAGGCCGCAACGATGCTGGAATCGGCCCCGAGGAAGCGGTTTGTTGTTGAGTGATCAAAAATCCTAAAGGTTACCAAATGTTTTCTTTACCCGTCGTTCGCACAGAAGGAGGCTTCAAACGAACCTCCTGCGCATGCGAGTTATGTTCCTGCTATTGCAAGGTCATGCCCGGTTACCTCGTGCCGTCAGACCTAGCTGGTCTCATCCCCGCCGATGCTGACCCGCTGGAATGGGCCAGGACGCATCTAAGGGCATCCAAGGGCCTCCAAGTTGTCAATCGATTGACAAATGAAGTAGTCGTGAGCATCCCGTCCCTCGTGCCGGCTAAGCAAGAAAATGGTCATTGCCACTGGCTCCAGCCAGATGGTAAATGCGGTGTCCATGCTTCCTCACCGTTCGGTTGCGCATTCTTCGATCAGCACATGAAAGAGGAAGAAGGGGAGCGCCGCACCGGTTATGCCCAGATGGTGAGGAGCGAGGCATTTGAACAGAACAGCCTTTACGCAACTATCTGGCAAACTCTCAATGCCGAAGGGCTGACAGGGGGAGGTGAGTATGCGCAGTCCCAATCCTACTTGCGGCAGGTTCGGGAACGTCTTGCTCGACGCCAGGCCAACAAGGATCGCAAGAGGCGTCGTCAGGAGAAAAAGCGGCGCAGGAAGGAGCGTTGACAGACCCTTTCGGCATTAGTTGCTTTTAACGTCGTCCCGCTCCCTTCATGGCACATAAACGACGGGAAGGGCCATCATCCGGCTGGAATCACCGAGTTTCATTTCCTTTGACGAAGAACTGAGGTTAGAACAATGGGCAGAGAATTCCGATTCACGACCCATCAGCTTCGGACGCTGTGCAAGCAAGCGGAGGCCCTGGGGTTCGCCCACGGCCCAACTCCTGAGTTCTGTGGATTGCTTCACCAGGACGAGACAAAACACATCGTTGCTTACTGGGCTGAACATCGACCGCATCTACGGATGTGGAAGGGTATCAATCACGGTTTCAACTTCGATCACAACGAGGGCGTCAACATCCGTGCCCTTTTGTTGTGCATCGGAAAGGGCGGAGACGGGCTTCCGCTCCTTTGCGATTTCGACTGCCAAGCATTCATGATCCTTGCCAAGACCAACGGCACTCTGGCCAGAAAACGGAAGCTAGGAAAGCCTACCTGCGCACTCGGAAGGAAGGTTGATTTTGCGAGCTAGATGGCATTTCGGTTTGAAAGTGCTTGTCAATCCTTTGCAAATTGAGCAAAGGATTGACAGCAAAAACGCCCGCTTCGGTCGGAAACTTGTGGTAACTAATTCTCCTGCTTGGCAACGACCTCGTGGCCAAGGTCAAAGCGAATCTACGAGCGCTTTGGCACCATCCTTGCCAATCAAGCCCACCAATTGCTTCAACGCCGACATGGTGGCCGTTTCTTTTGCTCCGTTCGACGTTGCTTTTGCCGTTGGAGCCGTGGCGACTGGTGTTGGGGCGGCGGACGCAGCTTTGGGTGCTGGCGTATCCTGGCGACTCTTCGCAGCACTCTTCTCCTGGGCGAAGGATTGTGCGATCTTCGCCAAGTCTCGATCTTCCTTAACCTTCATCGCTTGCATTTTGGACAGGTACATTGCAGCGAGTTCCGAGTTTTTCTTTTCTGGGTACTTCGCAAGTAACTCTCGGATCAGTGTCGATTTTTCGCCTCGTTCCGGTTCTCGGAGTGCAGATTCTTTCGCCATTTGTTCATCCTTTCGCCTTTAGGATTGGGCTTGAATTCCACTATACTTGCTCCTCCCTTTGATGGATAGTCCCTAAGCCTTATTCTGCAAAGATATGGAGGAACGTATTAAAGACTCGGGCGGTATATCAATACTAAAGGCTTTTCGTTTTCAAGTCAGCTTCCTCCAGCCTCATGGTGCTTCACTTTCCCACTTGCCCAGCGTCTTCCGCAAGTGATGCTCCAGGTGATCGACATAATCCACGATCAACCAGGCCAGCGTGACTTCTGCTCCACCCCCAACCCGGCAAGTCGCCCGCTGGCCCTCCTCGGACATGCAACAGCCAACGTGCAGTAAGTGCGTGTCGTATGCTCGCCAAAGGTCAATCTGGTCGTTCCAGCAGGCGGATTGGTAGTTCTGAATGCGGACCCACTCCACTTGGTCGTAACGGGGGAAGTCCTGCCCGGCAGCGATCTGGCCCGGTCGAATCTCGATGCGGAGTCAATCAAGTGGCCGGTGACTTCCTTTTTCGTCCACGGTTCGAGAATGTGCTGTTCACGTTCTCGGACAAGCGAGGTTCTCGATGACGCAAGCATTGAGGGAAACCTTGGCGATGGGGCGACGAGGGGCATCGGGCGATTCCATCGCCCACAAGGCCCAAGATACGGTCCATCTCATCGAGCAGGGTGGGGGAGGGCCATTGCGGGGCAAGCCGATGTTCGCAAGGTCGGCGACGTGCGCCGGCTATTCGACGCCTTCTTCCAGATGTTCGGCAGGCTGGACATTTTGGCAACAACGGCGGCGTGGTGTTTACCAAGGCGGTCGTGGAAGCCGGTGAGGAGGACAGCGACCGCCTCTTCGCTGTCGATGTGAAGGGGGGCGTTCTTCTGCTGTCAGGAAGCGTCGAAATGAGTGGCCGAAGGCGACAGGGTGCTCAACCTGTCCTGGCCCACTAGGGCGCTGATGGGCCGGGGTATTGCGGCCTAGGTCGCCACCAAGGCAACGTCGAGTAATTCAGCCACGTCCTCGCCAAAGAACTCGGCACGAAGAATATCGCCGTCGACGTCGTGTGGCCCAAACCGACCGACAACAAGTTATTTGGTCAGGGCAAGAGCGAGCAGCAGAAGCAAGGTTCGCTCAGATGGCGGCGCTGGGCCGGACGTAGCGAGGCGAGCACAAGAAAAAAAGAGAAGAGGATAGCGGACACACTCGGCCGGAATATCTTCGAGAGCGCCTACGCCGAGCAAAGAGCAATCGAAGGCGTACCTCAAGCACCCTACCGAATTTACCAGGCTAGGTTTCTTGAAGCCGACTGCTTCTCGCTGAGTGGGGGCGACCCCACTTTCATCGACTTTTTGGAGGTTCCGATCCAAGGACCGAATCGGAAGGCTGAAGGGTGGGGGCTTACTAGCCCCGGACGTGGTTTTTGGTGCCTTTTTTACATTCCCAATTACATTTCTGGGTTACATTAAAATTACATTGATTTCATTAGTCGTAAGTCCATGTCCTGCTTCTGTTTCTGACTACCCCCAAGGGGACTCGAACCCCTGTCTTAGCCGTGAGAGGGCTATGTCCTAGGCCACTAGACGATGGGGGCCATTCACTTACTCCTAGATATTAACAGCACGGCGATTCCTGTCAAGAACTCGCCAGGTGAGCTCCGCCGGCCACTTCCGTCCGAAAGCCCTTTGCCCTCTGGCACTCGCCGTGGTTATAATACAGTGGGTTTTTCCGGCGGGTCGACCGAAAACCTCCTTCCAACCCTTGTTCGTTTGAAAGTGCCGGGGACGGCCTATGGGATTCCAGGACCGCGACTACGTCCGCCGCAGCGGACCGAGCTTTCTCGGATCGTTCCTCGATCGTGGAAAGATCTGCAAGTGGCTCATTGGCATAAACGTCGGTGTCTTCCTCCTTCAGGTTGCGGCTCGCGGCAACGGGGCCGACATGGGGTTCGTCACGAACTGGCTCGACCTCAACGTCTACGAAGTCGTTTTCCATGGGCAGGTTTGGCGGCTGGTCACGCATTTCTTTCTGCACGACGTGCGCTCGCCGATGCACATCCTGTTCAACATGCTGTTTTTGTGGTGGTTCGGCAGTGACGTGGAGGATCTCTACGGTCCTCGCGAGTTCTTGACGATCTACCTGGTTGGCGGTTTGGTGTCGGGCTTGACCTACGTGATCACCTCCCTGCCGGTGGTATTCGCGCTGGTCAATGACCCCACTATGAGCGACCCGGGGGCTTATGCGCCAGCCGCGCTAGGCGCCTCGGGGGCTGTCACCGCTGTCCTGCTGATTTTCGCCTGCCATTACCCCACGCGACTAATTTACGTGTTCTTTTTCCTGCCAGTGCCGATTTGGCTTTTCGTACTTTTCGAGGTGTTCAGGGACGCTTTCGCCTTCCTCGGCGGCACCCAGGGGAGCGTGGCCGTTGCTGGGCACCTGGGAGGCGCTGCGTTCGGTTTTGCGTATTACAAGTTACATTGGCGGCTCAGCGGCTACTGGCCCGATTTCACGTCGTGGCGCTGGCGGCGCTCCCAGCCACGGCTTCGCGTCTATCGCGAGGACGACCGACCCATGCCCGTCAGCGTGGCCGCCGCCGCCCAGCCGCCATCTTCCGCGCTGGAAGACGAACATCTTGAAGCCAAGATGGACGCGATCCTGGAAAAGATTTCGCGCGAAGGCAAGGAAAACCTCAGCGACACCGAAAAGGCCATCCTGCTCAAGGCGAGTGAGATTCTTCGCAAGCGCCGCAACTAATTGGAGAACGGTGCCGATGCCGCTTTACGAGTACGCATGCACGAAATGCGACCATGATTTTGAAATGCTGGTTTTCAATGGCGATGAAGTACAGTGCCCGAAGTGTGCAGCGTCCGAGGTCCAACGCAAGTTGAGCCTGCCGGCCCAGCCGCGCGCGGAAGCTGTGCCCAGTGGCTGCGACTCGTCCATGCCACCCTGCGGACCCGCTTGCCGTCGCTACAATGGCTGATGCTGTCTGCTGAATAGCCCGCCGTTGGTGGAAAATGAACGAGCGGTGCGGTTTATCTCCGCCGGGACAAGCCCGGGCTCGTCAATGTCCGTTTTTCCCAGGGCGTTTGGTATCCGTTGCCTGGTCAGTATGGGGGCGGTGGTCTACACCGCCCCCCGCCCACATCATCACTGCCGTCCTGCGCAGGGCCATCGCAGAACTTGCTGTTGGTTTGCACGCTTGCATGACGCTATGCTAACGAAGGGTATTCCTTTTGACATGCAAAGTGTGCACGGTGGACCAAGGGCAGTACGGATCATGAGCGATCCCCTGGAATCGGAGCGTTGCGCCCGCAAGCTGCGCGCCCTGGCTGATCCGGAACGGCTCCGGATTGTCCAGTGCCTGCGCGACGGCCCGCGAAACGTCAGCGAACTGGCCGGTCTCCTCGGCGAAGAAGTCGTCAACGTTTCGCACCACCTGGGCGTCCTGCGGCACGCTGGACTGGTGAGCGATGAAAAGCAGGGCAGGTTCGTCGTCTATTCCTTGCACCCGGATGTTTTCGATCCCCATCGCGCAAAGCACGGCGCCGAGCACCTCGATCTGGGCTGTTGCCGGCTGGAGATTCCCAAGAAGGAATAAGGGCGTGGGTGGTAAACTGAGGGCAATGCCATGCCGACCAGTTCGATTACAACGGAGGATATGACTGTGGCCGACTTGTTGGCCAACTTCGGGCCCATTGCGATGGTGCGCATTCGCCAAATCCCGGCCCCCGGCACCGCCACCGAACAAGACGTCGTGGATATTTACGAGCGGGAAAAGCGTCTTTATGAACTCACCGATGGTGTCTTGGTGGAGAAAACGGTGGGGACACACGAAGCACTTTTGGCGCTTTATATCGGCGGACTCCTTGCAGAGTTCGTGAGATGCAGGCACCTTGGCTTTGCCCTCGGAGCCGATGGAATGGCGCGGTTGGTCCCCGGACTAGTCCGCATTCCTGATGTTTCCGTTGTGCTCTGGGACCAACTGCCACATCGACGCGTGCCTCGCGGCCCGATGCTAAACTTCGCTCCTGCATTGGCCGTGGAAGTGTTAAGCCCGTCTAACACGCGGAAAGAGATGGACCGCAAACTACGCGACTATTTCGCCGCTGGCGTCCGGCTGGTGTGGTACGTCGATCCGAATGCGCGGAAAGTGCAAGTTTTCGCGGCTGTGGATCAGGCTAAGACCCTCGAAGAGCAGGACACCCTGACGGGCGAGCCGCTTCTGAAGGATTTTGTCCTACCGCTCCGCGAGTTGTTCGCCGAACTGGAACGCTAATCCTATTACTCTTCCTTCTGTGCGAGCAACTCCAGCGCCGCCCGCAAGCCGCGGTGGCTTTCAAAGAATCGCTGTGCCAGGCCGTCCATTAACGATAACAACGATAGCAGATCCTGCACGCGCCGCCGCTGTTCTTGGACGGCCTCGTTAGCGGCGGCCTTGCCGAGCGTTTCCGGCGACAGGTCGTCGTTACACTGGTGCAGCGTGTTGAGGATTGGGTCGATCTCGCGGCGCTTGCGTTGCGAGGCCACCAGGGTAAACATCTCCCAAACGTCGCTGAGCGATTCGTAGTAATCGCGGCGGTCGCCGCGCTTGTGAACCCGGCGAATGAGGCCCCACTCCGAGAGTTTGCTCAAATTCATGCTAACGTTGCCGCGCGAAATGCCGAGCCGCGCCATGATATCGTCCATCGACAAGGCCGCGCCGGTGATGTACAGCAGGCCGTGAATCTCGGCCATTGTCGGGCTGATGCCCCACAGCGAACTCATGCGCCGCCAAAGGTCGACGAAGTTCTGCTCGATCTGCTCGCGCACCGCCGCTACATCCGGCTTGTGGCTTTTCATGGCTTTCATTCCTTTCAATTCGATCTAAAACCATCGTAGCGGGGCTCGATGGGTCGATCAAGAAAGGAAATAAGGCCAGCAAGCGAGTCATTTTGCGAGCGGCCGCGGGATGGTTCAGGCGGCGAGATCCTGCGGCAGTCCTCGTTGCCAGTCGATCTGAAGGGCGAGGCCGGCGTCGAGTCCTACGCGCGGCTGCCAACCGAGATGTCGGTACAGTTTGCCCGTGTCGGCGAAGGTGAATCGCTGGTCACCGGCACGAGCGGACTCGCGGCGCACCCGGGCGCGCATGCCAGTCAATTTCTCCAGTATTTGGATAATCTCCCAGACATTGGCGGCCTCCCCGCCGCCCACGTTGTAGGTTTCGCCCGGCGGCGCATCGATCGCAGCCACGGTCGCCGCCACGCAGTCGTCCACGTAGGTGTTGCCGCGCGCCTGCAGTCCGTCGCCGTAAACGGTTATCGCCTCGCCCTTGAACAGGGCAGAAATAAAGCGATAGTAACCCATGTCTGGCCGCTGTCGTGGACCGTAAACAGAGAAATAACGGAGCACAACCACGGGCAGGCCGAATTCGGCTGCATAGGCATGGGCCAGGTTCTCCGCTGCCAGTTTCGTCACGCCGTAAGGCGACCCTGGCCGCAGCGGCAGTGACTCGTCGCCGGAGCTGTAGCGGCCGTAAACCGACGACGTCGAAACGTGGACAAATCGGTGCAGGGGTTCCTGCCGCGAGGCCTCAATTAGCCGCTGGGTGCCCATGACGTTGCAACCCTCATACAGAGCGAAGTCGGTCCAGCTGCGAGGCAAGCCAGCCATTGCCGCCAAGTGAAAAACCACCTCCACGTTACGCAAAACATCGGTCAACGGGTCGCTACGAAGGTCCAGCGGCCAAAAACTGAAGGCGGGGTGATCGCGGAACGACGCGAGGTGGGTTTCTTTGACGGCACGTGGGTAATACGGGATAAAAGCGTCGAGGCCGCGGACGGCGTGGCCGGCGCGCAGGAGGCGTTCGCAAAGATGCGAACCGATGAA